>Ga0157378_10000286_pt1 | contig 49248 bp, 42 predicted proteins | sample M65metaG_FD_115309 | JGI IMG/M metagenome (GOLD analysis project Ga0157378, IMG submission 115309) | Miscanthus rhizosphere microbial communities from Kellogg Biological Station, Michigan, USA - M6-5 metaG | ecosystem: Host-associated > Plants > Roots > Rhizosphere > Soil | place: USA: Michigan... | reverse complement strand
GGGGAATGCTTTGCGTGCGGCCTGCACGGCATTGCGCAGGTCTTTTCTCGATCCGCGGCAGGCGTTGGCGAGCAACTCTCCTCCTTTGCCCTTGATGGCATAGAAGCGGCCGGATTCCGTGCGAGGGAACTCGCCGTTGATGTAGAGCTTGTAGGTTTTGCGGATATTCAGTCTAGCCACGCTTACTCCCGGAGTTGCCGAGTTGCCAGGTTGCCAGGTTGCCCGATGAATTTCGGCAACCCGGCAACGTGGCAACCGGGCAACCTCTCAACTCAACACCACGTACGGCGCCAGTCCGTGCAATCCGCCTTCGCGGCCGAAGCCGGATTCTTTGTAGCCGCCAAACGGCGAGGTCGGATCGAATTTGTTGTAGGTGTTTGCCCAGATCACACCGGCGCGGAGTTTCTGCGCCATTTTCAGAATGCGCGATCCTTTTTCGGTCCAGATGCCGGCGCTGAGTCCATACGGCGTGTTGTTGGCCTTCTCCAGCGCTTCTTCCGGCGTGCGGAACGTGAGCACGGAAAGGACCGGGCCAAAAATCTCTTCCTGAGCGATACGGCTCGATTGTGCGACACCGGTAAAGAACGTCGGCCGGAACCAGAAGCCGCGGTCGGGGACGCTGCAGGACGACTGGAACATCTCCGCCCCTTCGTCGACGCCGCTCTCGACCAGCTCCTGAATTTTCTCGAGTTGCGCGCGCGAGTTGATGGCGCCGACGTCGGTGTTCTTATCGAGCGGATTGCCGACGCGCAGCGTTCCAATGCGCTCGCGCAGCTTGCGGACTACAGGCTCGAGAATCGATTCCTGCAGGAAAAGCCGCGAGCCCGCGCAACAGACGTGGCCCTGATTGAAGTAAATGCCGTTGATGATTCCCTCGACCGCCTGATCGAGCGGGGCGTCTTCGAAAACGATGTTGGGCGCTTTACCGCCGAGCTCCAGCGTTAGTTTCTTATGCGTCCCGGCCAGTGAGCGCTGGATCCGCTTGCCGACCTCGGTCGAGCCGGTGAAAGCGATCTTGTCGACATCCTTGTGATTGACCAGCGCCGCGCCAGTCGCGCCGGCGCCGGTGATGATGTTGACCACGCCGGGCGGCAGGTCCGCTTCCTGAATGATCTCTGCCAGCATCATCGAGGTGATCGACGTCGTTTCCGCCGGCTTGAGGACGACCGTGTTGCCCGCCGCCAAAGCCGGCGCGATCTTCCACGCCGCCATCAATAGCGGAAAGTTCCAGGGGATGATCTGGCCGGCCACGCCAACCGGCGAGACATTGCGGTTCGGGAAGGCATAATCGAGTTTGTCGGCCCAGCCGGCGTAATAGAAGAAATGGGCAGCCGCGAGCGGGATGTCGACGTCGCGATTCTTTGATCGGCTTGCCGCCGTTCATCGTTTCGGCTACGGCCAGGCCGCGCGATTTTTCCTGAATCAACCTGGCGATGCGAAAGATGTATTTGGAGCGCTCCGACGCCGGCAGTTTGCGCCACGTCTTGTCATACGCACGCCGCGCTTCGCGCACGGCGCGATCGACATCCTCGGCATCGGCCTCGGCCATCTCCGAAAGCGTGTCTTCCGTGGCCGGATTGATGGTCTCGAACCAGCGCTTCGAATGCGGTTCGACGAATTTGCCGCCAATGAAAAGGTTGTAGCGCGGCTGGATGGCGACGTGATCGGTCGCCTCCAGTGATGGCGAGTAATGCCACTCCGCAAGCGCACTGGAAGCGGCTCCGGGAGTGAGACGGTCGCGAGTCTCGATTGTTGTGGTCATTGAGAGCCTTTAATCCAGCGTGAAGTAATCGCCTGACTGATACGCGCCTGTTTTTTCCTTGCGCAACTGCATCAGCACGTCATTGAGCAGCGATGAGGCCCCGAAACGGAAAAGATCGGGCGTCATCCATTCCCCGCCCATCGTCTCGTACAGAAGAACGAGGTACGCCAGCGCCAGCTTGGCATTGGCGATTCCGCCGGCCGGCTTCATGCCGATTTTCTTGCCGGTGGCGTGCAGAAAATCGCGGATGGCTTCGAGCATGACCAGCGTCACCGGAAGGGTGGCGTTCGTGGTCACTTTGCCTGTCGACGTCTTGATGAAATCGGCGCCGGCGAACATGGCGATCAGCGAGGCCTTGCGCACCTGGTCGTAATTGGCCAGCTCGCCGGTCTCCAGGATCACCTTGAGATGCGCCGGTCCGCACGCATCCTTGATCTCGGCGATCTCATCGAAGACCTTCTGGTAATCGCCGGAGAGGAAGGCACCGCGGTCGATGACCATGTCGATCTCGTCCGCGCCGGCGGCGACGGCTTGCTTCGTCTCCGAGATCTTCACATCGATATACGTCTGGCCGCTGGGGAAACCGGTGGCCACTGAGGCGATGTGAATGCCGGTGCCGGCAACGGCCTGCTTCACGAACGGCACCATCGCCGGATAGACGCAGACCGCGGCCACGTGCGGGATGTCGCGATCGGACGGGTCGGGGCGGATGGCTTTCTGGCATAGCGCCCACACCTTGCCCTGCGTGTCTTTCCCCTCGAGCGTGGTGAGATCCATCATGCTGATGATCAGCTTGAGGCCCCACACCTTCGACTCTTTTTTCAGCGATCGTTTGGCCAGCGAGGCGGCGCGCTCCTCGACGGCGATAGCGTCGACGCCATGCACCATCTCCAGGGCGTCAGCGATGCTGCGGCGGAAGACGGTCGGCGGAAAAACCGGCGGCGGCATGATCAGGGATTCGCTCATGGAGTGTGAAAAATAGCACGAGGACGGCCAAGCGGCCGTCCTCGCAAAGTTTGAAGCAGATTGGGTATCAGCGCGATGCGCGGCGGCGGTTCAGAACCTCGGACACCACTTTCCAGGTGCCGTTGCTGTAGCTCCAGAGGTCGGAGAAGTAGGTACCGCTGTAACCGCCGAACAACAGGAACTCGTTGCGGAGAGGATCGAAGACGAATCCGGCGTTCTCACGCGCCGGCGGAACGACGGCCGGCTTGATCTGCGTCCAGGCCGTTCCATCCCAATCCCACATGTCGTTGGCGTAGACCTGGATCTGGTTATTGGTCGCGTCCGTATCGACGCGGATTCCGCCGAAGAGGATGGCGTGGCCGGTCTTCGGATCGACGACCACCTGCGCGCCGTAGCGCATCCCCGGCGTCGCGGCCGGCTTGATCTCGGTCCAGCCCGTGCCGTCGAACGACCACATGTCGCTGAAACGCGTCAGCCGGTCGTTGGTCGTGAGCCGGCCCAGACCGCCGTAGAGCACCGTCTTCTTCAGGATCGGGTCGTACCACATGGCCATGTGCGAGCGGATCGGAGGCGGATTCTTCTTCACCTGCGTCCACGCGGTTCCGTCGTACGTCCAGGTCTGATTGAGATAGTTCGCGGAGTAGCCGCCGAAGAAGACGATCTTCTTCAACGACTGGTCGTAAACGAGGCTGCTCCACTGGTGGATCGGCGGCGCGGTCTTCGAGGTATCGAATTCCTTCCAGGTCGTGCCGTCGTACTCCCACGTGGCGCTTCCGGAACAGAGCAGCACCAGCTTCTGGCGGTCGGTATCGAACGCGCCGATCGGACTGGCGCAATCGAGCGGTTGGCTCGCGTCGGTGCCGAGGCGGAACATCCCGTTCTGGTACGTCCAGAAATCGAAGAAGCTCGTGGCGTCGTTCACGCCGCCGTAGAGATAGACCACGTTCCGCACGGGATCGGCGACGAAGGCGGAGAGGGAGCGCGGAGCCGGATAGTCGCTGTCGCCAACGCCCGCCCAGGCCTTGTTGCTGTAGACGAAGGTGCCGGCCAGGAAGACGCCACCCGCGGGCGCACCGCCGAAGAGGACGACATTCTGGTGATCGGGATCGTAGGTGAGCGCTTCGCCGAGGTAGCGTCCGGCGAAGACCGTCAGATCGATCTTGGTCCAGTTCGTTCCATCCCACTCATACGTATCCTCGGTGCCTGCCGAGCTCACGCAGACGCCGCCGGTCAGGAGGATGGTGTTGTTCGACCCCTGCCAGGTCATCGCCGCTTCGTTGGCGCAGGCTGGGAGCAGCGTGGGCGTGAGCTGATTCCACTTCGCCGCGACCGGATCGTACGCGTACATGATCGTGACGACGTTGGTGTTGTCGTTGAAGCCGATCATGATGGTCTGCTTGCGGACCGGGTCGTACTCGAGGATCGGCTTGTAGATGGTGGGACCGTTGGAGAGGATCTGCTTCCAGTTCGTGCCGTCGAACTCCCAGGTATCCGTGAGCGGGGTTTCGCTCAGCGTCTTTCCGTCGGCGCTGTAGGTCTGGACCGTGCCGCCGAAGAGGACGATGCGATCGCGCGTGGAGTCATACGCCATTCCAGCGAGCTCGCGGACTGGAGGGACGGTGGCCGGCTGGAGTTGCGTCCAGTCGTTTCCGTCGTAGCTCCAGGTGTCGTTGAGATTGAGTTTCGCCTGCCGGCCGCCGAAGATCACCACCCGGTTCCGGGTGGAGTCGAAGACCATCGAATGTGCGCCGCGGCTGGGCGGGTTGTGCGCGAGGAAGCGCTGGATCCAGCGGGCTCCGGTCCACTCCCAGGTGTCGGCGAGCTCGTAGCTCGTCTTCGTACCGGAATCGAGCGCCGTCCGGCCGCCGAAGAGAACGGCACGATGGATGGCTGTGTCCCAAACCATGCGCGATTCGAAACGCGCTGACGGTGAGGCCGCGAACGCGCCGCTCGCGCCGAGGAGGAAGAGGATGGAGAAAAGAAAACTGCGTTTCAGCGAGTGATCGCTCATCGGTATGCGTTTGCCCCTGAGAGACTTTGGAAGACGCGAAATTTGCTCACGATCCGAACCGGACGGTCCGAACACAAATTTCTCCTCTTGGACGGGTCAGGAAGCAAAAGGAAACAGGCCGGTTGCGAGCCCGGCCGCGTCACTACGGCCGCGGGTGCACGCCGTAGTGTTCCGCGATCGTGATCAGCTGCTGCTCGGCGTCATCCTGCCCGAGCTTCGCGCCAATGCTCTCGATTTCGGCCACATCGGAATCCTCGAGCGCGAAGCCATGCGCCGTCAGCGCCTCCCGCGGACTCTCCACCAGCCGCCGGCGGAACTCCGGATGTTCGATCGCACGGCGCACTACGGCGCCAATCATCTCGTTTCGCATTGAATGTTGCTCTCCTATTGCCGAGTCAGAGCAAACGTTGCGCCCGCGCGGTGGGGTCTCGCGGTCTCGGGGTTGCTAAGTTGCTAAGTTGCTAAGTTGCTAAGTTGCTAAGTTCAGCTTGCAGGACTCAGCAACCTAGCAACTCAGCAACCGCGAGACCCCGCTACCGCGAGACCGCGAGCCCTAGATCCTCACCCGCACCGTCGCCAGCGTCTCGTCGGGATGGATCTTCTTCGGCGCGCCGATGTTGTTCTTGGCACGCTCGATGGTCAGATCGACGTTCTTCGCGAAACCGATGCGCAGACCGGCATCGATCTTCGTCCAGTTCCACCAGATGCTCGGCGCCGGGTAGAGAAGCGCGCTCCCCTTGAATCCGTAGTGCAGCTCGCTCCAACGCACGGCCGGCTGGATGCTCTGCAGAAACGATTCGCCGCCGACTGACGGACCGCCGGAGAAGTCGAACTTGTAGCCGAATTCAGCCTCCGCGCCGGAGCGGTGCATGCCAGCGATTGACTGGCTGGTGAATTGGATCGTCGAAGTCAAGCCCTTCCACTCGGTGTAGACCCGGGCGCCTGTCTCTTCCTTCTTGTTGCCGCGAATCGGCAGTCCGCTGTTTCCGAGAGGACCGTTGAGCAGATCGATGTCGATGCCGTAAAACGTCCCGGTCAGCGGCGAGCTGTTGTCGTTGCGCATCCTGCGGCGGTAGTGGAAAGCGACGAAATCAAAGCCGGCCGTCTCCGCAGCGTTCTGCCAGCGATAGCCGATGCCCTGGCCAAAGGACATGTTCTTCGTGTCGAGCGCCAAATCCTCCACGCGCGTGTCGTAAAGGATCGGGAAGCCGGACTTGAGCCGCGGATCGGGATTGGGCTGCAGCAGCTCCTTGATGCCGTTGTCGCCGGCGAGCGCATTCGGATCGCGGAAGTAGAGCGGATTGCCGCTCGTGCCCGTGAGACGCCAGTAGAAATTGCGGCCGATCGAGCCACCGCCCATCACGCCGACGTCTTCGAAGCGATTGAACGCCGTCGCGGCCAGGCCATAACTCTCCAGCACGCGGATCGGCTGCCGCTCCATCTTCACAAACTTCCCCATCTGCACGAAGAACGACGTCCGCTCCGGCCGCGCCAGGAACTCCGGCCGCGGGCCGAACTGGATCCACAACTCGTCCGCGTCGATCTTCCGATCCGCGCTGGTGGGATTGCGGCGGTACTTGTCGATCGCGTGCAGTTGCGTGTGCGCCAGGAACCAATTGCCGTATCCGAGGTCGAGCTTGATCTGGGCCACGCTCAGCTCCACGTGCGATCCGGCGTCGACCGTCTCTTCGAATCCAACCGTCTGTCCGACCGGTAGAAAGCTCGGCGGGAAGGGAAACCTGAGGGCGAACTTCTCCTCTTTGCTGTCGCGGTAATTCGCCCGCAGCTCGATGCGCGACTTGAACGTCCAGTCGCTGGCCGGCGGCGTCTGCGCGAGAAGAGGAATAGTGGTGAGGAGGCCGAGGACCGCCGCGGCGATTCGTCGCATGTCTGTCTCCAGTTACGTGGCGGGGAGCCGGTTGGATTGTAGCAGGCTGAAGTTTATCGGAAGCACATCCGGCAGGCATCGTAACCGGCAGCGATCGCATCATCAGCGCTCATGAAGACGACGCGGGTCTCGTCCGCGAAGCGTTTCGCCGTCGCGCAGCTGGCGCGATGAAAGCGTCTGGTCTTCCCGGACACGCTGGCAACGAGGATCTCCGCTTTGGAGGAGACGGCTTCGATGTTCTCCATGATCTCGTCAGCCGACGAGGCGATGTCATCGATCACCAGATCGCTCACCACCTCGTCGACGATGCTGGCCACATCGATCGCCGGAAGCGTGGCCACCCTTCGCTTGTCGCGATGCTCGAGCTGATGAACGATCAGCTCCGCGACATCGACGCGTAGCGGAACGAGCTGCAAGGTCGGGATCTCCTCTTCGACGAAGACGTACTTGGCTTCGGTCCACGTAGAAAGCTCGGCGATCTCTTCCTCCGCTTTCTGGCGCATGGCGTCGTGGAGCTGGTTCTCGGTCAGCGCGCCGAGGATGATCAGGATGCGGCCGAGGGCGAGTTGCGTCTCCCGGCGGATCTCCAGCGCCTTCTGCCGCTGCTCCTCGGAGATCAATCCGCTGGCGATGAGGCGCTGCGCCAGGAAGCGGGATGGATCGTTCGAGGAGCAGGAGATGATCTTCCCCTTCTCGATGAACAGCTCTTTTTCGTGCGAGCCGCTGGCGATGACCAGCCGGCCGGTGCGCTGCTGCGAGGCATGTTTGACCAGGAGCTCGGCCGGCGTGGAGTCGCCGCGTGATTTCCACTTGCGCTGTGGCGGCACCGAGGTCGAGACGATTTCGGATTCGGCGGGCGCCGGCGGCACGACCACCGCCTTGGCCACCCGTTCGTGAATCGCCCTCAGCTCTTCCTCGGCGCGTTTCCGGCGCTCCAGCTCCTTGCGGAGCGCGTCGGTCATGATCTTCAGCTCGTCCATCGTCTGCTCGCCGGAGATGCGCAGCTCTTCGATGGCCGAACGCAGCGCCTCTTCGGTCTGCTGCCGTTTGCGAACCTCGGCACGCAGACCGTCGAGCGTCTGTTTCGTTTCTTTCTGCGATTCCGCCTGCCCCTCTGGAGCGCGAATGACTTCGACGAAGCCTTTGATCGCGCCGTCGATCCGCACCGGCGTGAGGCTGGTCTTCACCCAGACGTGCTGGCCGCCCTTGGTCACGCGCCAGTCTTCGAGATCGAGCCGTCCCGATTCGCTCGCTTCCTGCAACTGCTGCGTCGACTTGCCGCCCCAATGCTCGTGATCGCGATAAAGCATGCGCCGCGGCCTGCCGATCACTTCGTCGCGCTTGTATCCGAGGATGCGCTCGGCGCCGGCGTTCCATCCGGCGATGAATCCCTTGTCGTCGGTGCGGATGATGGCGAAGTCGGAGAGCTGGTCTACGACGGCGAGAATGAGCTGCTCGGCGTTATGCGGCGTCGTACGCGTCTGGCCGCTTTTGCCCGCGCGCTCGTCGACGATGTAGACGAGGAACGGTCCGCCCTCATCGCTGCCGGCGATCGCACAGGAGACGTCGACTTCGCGATACTTCCCCTTTTTCTCGATGATCCGTTTCTCGATGCGATAGCCGCGCGAGTCGCCGTTGAGCATCTTGCGCATCAAGGCCGCCTCGCGGCGAGCATCCTCGGGATGGGTGAGGTCGGTGAAGGTCATCCGCGCGAGTTGCTCGCGCGTGTACCCGGCAAGCTGGCGGAATCGCTCGTTGTATTGCAGCCAGGCGCCGTCGATGGAGACGAGGGCGATGCCGACCGGCGCGTGCTCGAAAGCCTCGCGGATCCGCGCCTCGCGGTGCGCGGCCAGCGGCGGACTTCCAGGCTTGCGCACGAGCGAGATCATCTGATCGACGGTCGGGAGCTTGACCATAAACGTGTGGAGGGATTGACAATAGCACGCGGCAGTTATCCGAGGTATTGCCGGATGGCTGCTTCGATCTGGGTTCGCGGCACGGCGCCGACCACGCGACCCTTCTCCACGCCATCCTTGAACAGCACGAGCAGTGGGATGCTCATCGCTCGATACGCCGAGGCCGTGCGCGGATTCTGATCGACATTGAGCTTGGCGAATCGGACGTCGGAACGCGACGCCGCCAGCTCCTCGATCACCGGCGCAATCATCCGGCACGGCCCGCACCACGCCGCCCAGAAGTCGACGACGAAGGAGCCGCTGCGAATCGTCTCCGCAAAATTCGCATCGGTGACGTCGATGGGATGCTCACCGCCGGTGAGCGGCGTCTTGCACTTGCCGCAGACAGCCTTCTTGCCCGATTCCGGCAATCGATTGGCCTGGCCACAGTTCGGACAGCGAACGATGTCGTTCATGAGTGAAAGCGTATTGCGAAACGTGCGCCTGTCGATTGTTGTTGGCTTAGTCCACGCGCGCCGCAGCGCGCAGAAAACCGACAACGCGCCGCAGGCGCAGACAACGCCGCGAAGCGGCAGTTACTCCGGCAAGCTCGGCGGAGGCGATCCGCGATGGAACGCCACATCCGCCGCGTGCTGCGAGGCGTGGACAGGCTTGCCGGCTTTCCAGTCGGCGTACGCCTGCGATGCTTCGCGCAAACAGATGCCGCACTCTTCGGCGTGGTGGGTCTGGAAACAGGTCAGCAGACTTACGTGGCCCCGCTCTTCGTGGCATTGGCAATAGCAATACATCTTCGCCAGCCGGTCGGTGATCTGGGCCGCTTCCGCGTAGACCTGCGCGGCGGCGGGGTTCGTGAGCTGCGCCGAGGCGAGCACGGGCGCGTTTCGATCCGGCACCGGCTCGGAGGTCATCGGCATCCCGGCCATCTCCGGCATCGGCGCGGTCGATGCTGACGGCGCCGGCGTTGACTCTGCGACGGGTGTTTCGTGCTGACGGCAACTCGCGGCGAGGAGGACGAGGATCACGAGCATTCGCTTCATGCGGAGACGGAACGAATCGACGCCGCGGTGTAATCCTTGGGCGCGATTCACTTAAAAACTTATCCGCAGATTGCGCAGATGTACGCAGATAAAACCGCTTCTATCTGCGTTCATCTGCGTCATCTGCGGATGAGCTTTCGGTCGGAATCAGATGCTGCCGTGTTGTAATCCCGCGCGTGATCAGAAAGGCCACCCGAGCCGATCTTCCCCGCATCACGGAGCTCTTCGCCAAAGCGAACGATGCGCCATACGACGTCGTGCGGGTCGTAGATGAAAAATGCTTCGGCGCGGGCGTGATCGGTGCCCCCGAGGTTCGCGTGTACGGCGACTTCGCGGGCGTGTCGGTGACCTGCGGGAAATCGCTGCGGATACTGGCGGTCGAAAAAAGCCAGCGCCGGCGCGGCATCGGAAGCGCGCTGCTCGCGGACGCCGAATCGCGCGGTGCGAGGATTGTCGCGGCCGAGGCGGGGAACTACTTCACGCCCGGGATCGTGACGACTGATGAGGCGACCATCAGATTTTTCGTCAAACGCGGCTATCACGAGACTGCGAGGACGCAGAACCTGGTAGCGGGTGTCGGGGGTGGGGAGCGGGTGGCGATCCGAGCCACGCCGGTCACTCGCGATCGCGTTCTGGCATTCATCGAAAAAGAGTTCGGACGCATCTGGCGATTCGAAGCGTCACACGCCTTCGAAAACGATCCGGCGACGATCTTCTACGCCGAGGTCGATGGCGAGATTGCGGGATTCGCCGCGCATGAGGCCAACAATCGCGGGCTCGGTTTTTTCGGCCCCACCGGTGTTGCGAAAAAACATCGCGGCCGCGGGCTCGGCGCTCGGTTGCTTCACGCCTCCCTCATCGACCTCCATCGCCTCGGGTACGCACGCGCCATCATCCCCTGGACCGACGCCATCGACTTCTATCGCAAAGCCTGCGGCGCCACGGTGGCCGATCACTTCGTCACTCTGGCCCGTGTTATAGACTCCGCGCCGTGAAGAAAGAGGGCAAAAAGAAGCCGAAACGGCGGCATCGCTTTCTGCCGCTGGCCATCGGCACGAGCGGCAGCGTGGCCCTGGCCGCCGTCGCCTTCTGGTTCTTCAAGGAGCAGGCGGAAGAGGTGGTAGCCGGACGCGCCGACAAGTACGACCACCTGGTCATGGACGCCGTTCACACCATCGACAATCCGACGATGCATGAGGCGATGAACGCCATCACGCAACTGGGCACCCACTTCGCCATCGGCGGCGCCGCCGGCTTCACCGCGCTGGCGATGTGGCGGCAGGGACGGCGCGAAGATGCCTGGACCGTAGTCGTTTCCACCGGCGGGGCGATGGCCATCAACACCATCCTCAAGAACATCTTTCAGCGCCAGCGTCCGATCGAACGGGCGCGGCGCATCAAGCTGCCGAACTCGCACAGCTTTCCGAGCGGCCATTCGCTGCTGTCCGCGGCCACGTATCCGATCGTGGCCCATCACTTCGTACAGCACCGCTCGGTGGCAACGCAGGCGGTGGTGCACACGCTCTCCACGCTCACGATCCTCAGCGTCGGCTTCTCGCGCATCTACTTCGGCGTTCACTTCCCATCCGACGTCCTCGGCGGATTTGCCGCCGGCTTCGGCTGGCTGGGACTGACGTCGCTCTCGCACACGCTGATGCAGGGGGATGAGGCAGGGAAGAGAAGCAGGGACGAGGGATGAGGGACGAGGGGCTGAGCCGCCGCCGGTTCTCCCTCATCCCTCGTCCCTTATCCCTCGTCCCTGCTGGACCGAAATCAGCGCAGTCCCCTCCCGGTTAGGAACCCCGCTATGTCATCTGTCACACAGACTTACGGCGCGAACACCGCATTCATCGAAGACCTCTACGAGTTGTATCGCGCGAATCCCGATTCGGTGAGCGCGAGCTGGCGCGAGTTCTTTCACGACTACGAGCCGCGCTTCGAGGAAGAGTTCGAAGAGGAAATGGCGCAGCCACAAACCGCGCCACAGCCGGTGCTGATCGCGCCGGTCGCACCAACCGAACCCTCCGGGCAACCCGGCAACCTGGCAACCCGGCAACCCGCACCGCCGCAACCCAGCATCCCAGCAACCCAGCAACCCAAAACCAACCAAACCTCCGTCCCCCTTCGCGGCGCCGCCGGCAAGATCGCTCAGAACATGGAGACGTCGCTGACCATCCCTACGGCGACGTCGATCCGCAACATCCCGGTCAAGGTGCTCGAAGAGAACCGGCGCGTGATCAACAACCACCTCGCGCTCACCGGCCAGCCGAAAGCGTCGTTCACGCACATCATCGCCTGGGCCATCGTCAACGCGGTCGGGCAGTTCCCGCGCATGAACGCGGCGTATTTCTTACAAGACACAACCCCAACACGCATCGACCGCGAAGACGTCAACCTCGGCATCGCCATCGACGTCGAGCGCAAGGACGGCACGCGCTCGCTGCTCGTCCCGAACGTGAAGCGTTCGCAGACGATGGACTTCGCGCAGTTCCTCAAGGCCTACAACGAGGTCGTTCGCAAGGCCCGCGGCGGCTCACTCGAGATCGCCGATTTCGAAGGGACGACCATCTCGCTCACCAATCCCGGCACGATCGGCACGATCGCCTCGGTGCCGCGGTTGATGCAGACGCAAGGCACGATCATCGCCACGGGCCAGATCGACTATCCCGCCGAATACTCCGCCACCGATCCTTCCGTCCTCGCCGACCTCGGCATCTCCAAGGTGATGACGATGACGTCGACCTACGACCATCGCATCATCCAGGGCGCGGAGTCGGGCGCTTTCCTGGCGCGCGTCCACGAGCTGCTCCTCGGCGCGGACGATTTCTACGAGATCATCTATCGCGATCTGCGCATCCCCTACGAGCCGGCCATCTGGGGCAAGGATCGCCATCGCCTCAACGACACCGAGGATGAGAAAGTCGCGCGCGAAGCCGCCGTACTGCAGATGATCAACGCCTACCGCGTGCGCGGGCATCTGCTGGCCGATCTCGATCCGCTCGAGTACGAAGTCAAGCGCCATCCCGAGCTCGATCCGGCCTTCTACGGCCTCACCATCTGGGATCTCGATCGCGAATTCGTCTGCGGCGGCTTGTGCGGCAAGCTCACCGCCAAACTGCGCGACATTCTCGACACGCTGCGCGAAACGTACTGCGGCAAGCTCGGGCCGGAGTACATGCACATCAGCGAAACGGTGCAGAAGAAGTGGCTGCAGGATCGAATGGAGCCGGCGCGCAATCATCAGCCGCTCGACCTGGCGGCCAAGCGCCGCATCCTGATGAAGCTCAATGATGCCGAGGCCTTCGAGAAGTTTCTGCACACAAAGTACGTCGGCCACAAACGCTTCTCACTCGAAGGCGCCGAGTCCACCATCCCGCTGCTCGACTACGTCTTCAACGAAGCGACGCAGGATGGCGTCACCGAGGCCGTCATCGGCATGGCCCATCGCGGGCGGCTCAACGTGCTGGCCAACATCCTCGGCAAGTCGTACGAAAAAATCTTTCACGAATTCGAAGGCGACGTCGATCCGAACACCACCCAGGGCTCGGGCGATGTGAAATACCACCTCGGCGCGGACGGCATCCACCAGACGCCCGACGGCTCGCACATGAAGCTGACGCTGGCGTCGAATCCCAGCCACCTCGAAGCGGTCGATCCGATCGTGGAAGGAATGGTGCACGCCAAGCAGAAGCTGATCGCCGACAACAAACGCGCCTGGGTTCTGCCCGTGCTCATCCACGGCGATGCCGCGTTCGCAGGTCAGGGGGTCGTCGCGGAGACGCTGAATCTCTCGCAGCTTCCCGGCTATCGCACCGGCGGCACGATCCATCTGGTCATCAACAATCAGATCGGCTTCACCACCGGTCCGGAGTCCGCTCGCTCCTCCGTCTATGCGACCGACGTCGCCAAGATGGTGCAGGCGCCGATCTTTCACGTGAACGGCGACGATCCCGAGGCCTGCATCCGCGCGGTCAAGCTGGCGTACGACTTCCGCCAGCAGTTTCACAAAGACGTCGTCATCGACATGCTCTGCTACCGGCGCCACGGCCACAACGAAGGCGACGAGCCGTCGCTCACGCAGCCGAAGATGTACAAGTCGATCAAGGAGCACCGCTCGGTGCGCAAGGTCTACACCGAGACGCTGCTGCGCAAGGGCGACATCGATCCGAAGGAAGCGGAGTCGTGGCTCGATAACTTCCAGAGCAAACTGCAGGAAGCATTCGACCGCACGCGCGAAGACAACGAGCCGCCGGCGTCGAGCGATCGCGGTCCGCTCTGGACCGATGAAGAGATCACCGGCTTTCAGAATCAACCGTCGCCCGACACCTCGGTGCCGCGCGCGGGACTCGATGTCGTCGGTAACGCACTGACGACGATTCCAAACGACCTTTCGCTCCATCCCAAGCTCAAGCCGGTCATCACCAAACGCAAAGCGATGGCCGAGGGCCGCGACCCGATCGACTGGGCCTTCGCGGAACTGCTGGCGTTCGGCACGCTGATGACCGACGGCTATCGTGTGCGCCTCTCCGGCCAGGATTCGGGCCGCGGAACGTTCTCTTCGCGCCACGCGATTCTGTTCGATCACATGACCGGCAAGGGTTACGTGCCGCTGAATGCGCTGGCCAAAGAAGGTGTCGATTTCTCCGTCTACGATTCGAACCTCAGCGAGTACGGCGTCCTCGGCTTCGAGTACGGCTTCTCGGTCGCCGATCCCGGCTCCCTGGTGTTGTGGGAAGCGCAGTTCGGCGATTTCGTTAACGGAGCTCAGATCGTCATCGACCAGTTCATCTCCTCGGCGGAAGAGAAGTGGGGACAACACGCCGGCCTGGTGATGCTGCTCCCGCACGGCTACGAAGGCCAGGGCCCCGAGCATTCGTCGGCAAGACTCGAACGCTTCCTCACGCTCTGCGCCGAAGGCAACATGCAAGTCGTTTATCCGACGACGCCCGCACAACACTTCCACGCCCTGCGCCGCCAGATGAAAAACGACCCACGCAAACCGCTGATCGTGATGACACCGAAGTCGCTGCTACGCCATCCGCAGGCAACGTCCTCGATCGACGACCTGACCAACGGCCGCTTCGAGCCAGTCCTGATCGACAACGCACCCGACCCGTCGTCCGTTCAGCGCGTGATCCTCACCAGCGGCAAGGTCTACTACGACCTCCGCGCCGCGCGCCAGACGACAAACGTTCCCCTCATCCGTCTCGAACAGTTCTACCCCTTCCCGCAGAAGATGCTGTCCGACGCGATCGCGCAATACCCGAACGCCACCGAGATCGTCTGGGTCCAGGACGAGCCCCGCAACATGGGCGCCTGGCCGTTCCTCCACGAACGCCTTGCCAACCTCGCCGGCAGCCGCAAGCTCCGCTACATCGGCCGCCCGATCAGCGCCTCCCCGGCGACAGGATCGCATCATCGGCACGAGGAGCAGCAGGCGGCATTGGTGAAGGGGGCGTTAGAATGAACGTCCGCATGTACGATTCCGATCAGGTGGTCCACATCGACCCCGAGATCCTCGGCGGCACGCCCGTATTCGTCGGCACTCGCGTTCCTCTTCAGGCCCTGATCGATTACATCGAGGGCGGCCACCCCCTCAGCGATTTCCTGGACGACTTCCCCACGGTGTCACACGCGCAAGCGGTTGCTGCACTCGATCAGGCGAAGGAATTGTTGGTTGCGCATTCTGCTCGATGAATGCGTACCTCGCGCATTGAAGCGCCACCTTGGAGAACATGACACCGTTCTCACCGTGCCTGAAGCTGGTTTCGCCGGTCTGAAAAACGGCCAGCTCCTTCGTCGGGCCGAAGGCAACTTCGATGTTTTCATCACGACGGACAAGAGCTTGCAACATCAGCAGAATCTGTCGGCATGGAGCATCGCATTCCTGTTGCTGCGTGCCGTCAGCAATGACATCGCGGACTTGGAACCATTAGTACCTCGTTTGATTGCGTCTCTGGCCAATGTTGTGCCGGGCACCTTGACCGTAATCAGCTGATCTCACCCCAACGCCGCTTCGATCTTCTCCTCCAGATCGTGGATCGCTGCCTCCAGTTCCGGCAGCACCTCGCTGGCGCGGGTGAAATCGCCGGATTTTCCGGCGCGCTCCAGTTGGACCGTCGCGCCGATGGCTTCGGGGACATCGAAGTTGCTGATGGCGCCTTTCAGCGTGTGCGCGGTCTGGTAGAGGGCTTCGCCGTCGGAGGCGGTGATGGCGTCGCGGAGGGCGGCCAGCAAGCGCGGGGTCTGCAGGGCGAAGGCGTCGCGGACGCGGGCCAGGAGGCGAACGTTGCCGCCGACGGCGTCGAGGATGGCGTCGGCCGGTCCCGTCGTTGACGGCAACGGCGTCGTCACGCCGGTCACTTCGCGGATGATCGCGCCGAGGGACGATTGCGTGGCCGGCTTGGTCAACACAGCATCGAAGCCGGCTTCGAGACAGCGATCGCGATCTTCGCGCGTTGAATGCGCGGTTACGGCCACGACCGGTGTGCGCACGCCGCGCTCCGTGAGCCGGAAGCGCCGCACCACTTCGAGGCCATCGAGCTCCGGCATCTGCACATCGAGGAGGATGACGTCGAACGTTCTTCGGTTGAGGATCTCCAGCGCTTCGACCCCGCTTTCGGCCGTCGTCACGATGTGCCCGAGTCTCCTGACTGCCTCGGCGGCGAACTCCTGATTGACGACGTTGTCGTCGACGACGAGCACGCGCAACGGGCGAGCGATTTCCGGGCGGCGCTCGAGCGTGTAGGTCATGGTGCGCTCGGTGACGCCGAGGGCCACGCCGATGGCATCGAGGAGCTCGCGCTCGCCGACCGGGCGCGTCACCAGCACACCGCCGTGATACGACGGCGCCAGCGGCGAGGTGATGCGCACCACCGGCACCGGCGGCATCCACGGCGTCGTGGCCAGGATGTTGGCGTCCGCGACCACGCACGCGTACGCGGCGCGGATCGACGGCTGTAGCGCGCGGTCGAGCGTTGCATACGACTCCGGAACCATGCCGTGCGCGCGCAAGGTCTCCGAGAGGATGGCCCGCGTCGTAGCGTTCGGCTCGATCAAAAGCACGCGCGTTCCCGCCAGCGCCGTCTCCCATTCCGGCGGCGGCGCCGTTCCCACCGGCTCGCACGGCATCGGCAGGACGAAGCGGAACGTGCTCCCTTTCCCCTGCTCGCTTTCGAAGGTCACCACGCCGCCCATGGCCTCGAGGAGTCGCGAGACGATGGCCAGACCCAGTCCCGAGCCGCCGTAGCGTCGCGAGTGCGACGAATCGGCCTGCGCGAACGGATCGAAGATCAGATGCCGCCGCGAGGCGTCGATGCCGACGCCGGTGTCGCGCACTTCGAATCCGACGGTGACGCGGTCGGCCGACATCACTTCGCACGAGACGCGGACGACGACTTCGCCGCGGTTGGTGAACTTGAGGGCGTTACCGACCAGGTTGACCACGATCTGCCGGATCCGCAGCGGGTCGCCCCACAACCGGTCCGGCACCTCGGGGGAGACGACGAAGGCGAGCGTGAGACCCTTCTCCGCCGCGGTGATGCCGAGGGTCTTGAGCGTGTCGGTGACCAGTTGGCGCATCGAGAAATAGACCGGCTCCAGCTCCAGGCGGCGCGCTTCGATCTTGGAGAAATCGAGAATGTCGCCGATCGTCGCCAGCAGCGTCTCGGCCGAGCGGCGGGCCATGTCCAGCTGGCGGGCGCGCTCGATCGACGTCTCGGTGTCGATGGCCAGCTGCAGCATGCCGATGATGCCGTGCAGCGGCGTGCGCATCTCGTGGGACATGTTCGCCAGGAACTCGCTCTTGGCCGCGCTGGCCTCTTCCGCCCGCCGCCGCGCCGCGCCCAGCTCGATCGACTGCGTCTCCAGCTTGCGGATCAGATCGCGCGACATGCGGATGGCGTTGGCCAGATTGCCTCGCCGCATGTCGACGCCGCGCGAAGCCAGGGCGATGTAGAGCCCGCCGGCAAAGACGAAGGCGATCTTGGCCATGGCCATCGGGTCGGGCACCGGGCGGTTGTCGACGGTAACCACCCACAGCAGCATCAACGCGTAGCAGAACGTGCCGAACATCACGAAGCCGAGCGCGCGGCGGAAGCGAACCTGGGCCTGATCGGCCACGTGCAGGAAGAGGATGAAGAAAAGCCAGCTCCTCTCCGCGCCGGAGTAGTAGACCGCCAGCGTCCAGATGGGGAGGTCGAGGATGAGAAAGGCCAGGCTGAGGTCGGCCTTGATGCGACCGTAACACAGGACCAGCAGCGGCCACGAGACGGCGGCGTAGACCGCGAGAATGATGGTGATGCGCAGCCACTCGGCGTCCGACCGCATGTGCAGCAGGTAGCGGTTGTTGAGGAAGACGCCGAGGGAGAGGAAGGCCGAACCGAGCCAGCGCAGGAGCGGAATCTCGACGGTGGCGATCTTGTGCGCGCGAGCGCGCTTTTCACGCTCGCCGTCTCCGGCGCCGATCATGAAATCGCTGCTCACCGCGTCGACTGTATGCGATCCCGGCGCTGCAGAATGGCCCGGACGCGCGGCAGGAGACTCTCTTTGCGGATCGGCTTGCGGAGAAAGCCGGCCGCGCCGAGCTCGAGACTCCGCGCCTCGACTTCCGCGCCGGCCACGCCGGTGATGAAGACGGCCGGCGTCTCCATCCCCTTCTTCATCATGATCTCGAAGAGTTGCAGGCCGTTCAGCGTCGGCACGTTGACGTCGAGAACGATGAGATCGAAGGCACGGCGGCCGAGCTCGAGCAACGCATCGCCACCGTCCGCTGTGACGACGACTTCGTATCCGGCTTCGTTCAGGAATCCCTCGACCAGTGCGGAGGAGACGGCGTCATCTTCGACCAGGAGAATGAGCACCGGTCCATCGAGCGCTTTTTGAAAGGCGTCGCGCGGTGCGGGCGATTTCTCCAGCGCGTGCAGAATCTCATCGCGCAGCCGTTCGGTCTCGATGCTGGGCGTGCGGCTGAACTGGCGCTCGAGGATATCGGCGCACTCCTGGTAACGGCGCAGCGCGGAGTCGGGCCTTCCCTGTTCCAGTTGGAGCCGCATCAGCGCGCGATGAACGACTTCCTGTGTAGGGTCGAGTGCCAGCAGACGGCTGGCCGTGTCGGTGGCGTCCTCCCACCAGCCGGCCTTGATCTGCGCGGCCAGCAACTTGCCGAGCACCGCCAGCGCTTCGTGCCAGTAATGCAGCCGGCGCTCGGCGATCCAATCGTCGAAATCGGGGACCTCGGTGTCGAAGTGCTCGAGCAGATTCCCGCGGAAAATCTCGGCGGCGAGACGAATCGCGTTCAGCGAGCCGTTGGCGATCAGGAGATCGAAGCGGGCCACGTCGACTTCGACGCTGCGCGGATTGAATCGCAGCGTATCGCCCGATCCGATCAGGACGTCCGGCGCGGCGAAGCGGAGGGCGTAGCGAAGATCGCGTCCGAGGGCGGCAGCACTGTCGCCGCCGAAGAGGGCGACGAAATCGCGCAGTGGAGCGGCCGCGCCGAGGTGCAGTGCAAGCCAGGCGATGGTGGTATGCGTCCGCCTGCTGCCGAGCGCAAGCGTGTTGCCACGATGGTCGGTGGCCGAGAATTCGCCGAAGAGACGAACCTTGAAGGAGGACATGGATGACGGACCGAGGCGCAGGGTATCACATGGCGAGTTTATTAAGGAAGGATGGCGTGGTGCGGTGCAGCAATCTTGCGAGCCGTGGTGAGGACCATCGTCAGTGGCGATGGGCCCGGCCGATATCGCCCCACGTCAGAGCAACCTTACCGCGCGTCATCACTTTGTGCGCGCGGCGAGGGTAACGCAATAAAGATTGAACTGCGCAATGAAGTAGTAATGGTATACGATCCGTGCCGGGCCGAAGTTGGGAGGAACAATGATCCGCTTGGAATGGAAGCCGATTGCCACCGGCACGGACACGGACGCGCGATTGATGAACGCCCGGTCGATGCTGCAGACCGCGATCGGCGTCGAATTCGGCACGCTGCCGCCTTATCTCTATGCGATGTTCTCGATCCCGCCTGGCGAGAATGTCGAGGCTGCGGCCCGCCTCAAATCCGTGGTGTTGCAGGAAATGATTCACATGTGCCTCGCCTGCAACATCCTCAACGCGCTCGACGGCAAGCCGGTGATGACCCCTCCCGTCTATCCCGGTCCGCTTCCCGGCGACATTGGACCGCCGGGCGGCAAGCCTCTGACCATTCGCCTGCTCCGTTTCTCGGAAGAAGCGATGAAACAAGGCATGTCCATTGAGGAGCCAGTAGAACCGCTCGTCTTTCCGATCGTGAATCTGCTGGCGGCGGCGCAGCCCAAGGCGATCACGATCGGAGAGCTCTACGACGCGCTCGACCAGTTGCTGGCGTCCCTGCCGCCCGAGGCCTGGATCAAGGATTGCCGCCAGATCGACGATTCTCAATTTTTTGCCGGCCAGCTCTTTCCGGTCAACGGTTACGAGGACGCCAAACGCGCCATCCATGACATCGTCTCTGAAGGTGAAGGCGCGAAGGACACCCCGCTCGATTTCCAGAACGAGGTTGCTCACTATTACCGCTTCGGCGAATGCTTCTACAACAAGGTGTTGACCAAGGCCAACAATCCGAAGGGCTATGCGTGGGGCCCGAAAACCCTCGGCGTCGACTGGTCGAAGGTCTATCCAGCCATCCCCGATCCCTGCACGCATGATTTCTCGAAAGACCCGCCGGCGGCGAAGGCGGCGCAGCTGGCCTGCGACCGGGCCTATTCACAGATGGTGGACGAGCTCCAGCGGGCCATGACCGGCGAGATCGGACGGCTCGGCAATGCGGTGCGCGCGATGTTCGATCTGCGCATGGCTGCGCGCGTGGCCCTGACCACACCGCTCGCCGATCCATCTCTTGTAGCCGGCCCCAGCTTCCGCTACTCACCTCTCAACGCCGGAGGCCAATCATGAGCGTCCTCGAGACACCGCGGATCCTGTTCAGCGGGCAGATCGCCTGGGATCCGATCGTCACCAACAACAACGAGCCTTTTTATAACGAGGACACCAGCTCGACGGTCTTCCCCCAAAGAGTCGAGGACATCGAGCGCAAGGTGGCCGAATTTCGCGCGGAAGCGATTGCCGCCGTCGATACCGTGACTACCCCCGACGGCATTGTGAAGTGGAGCTGGAATCCGGACGGCACGCATCGCTCCTCCTTTTTCAATTCCTCGGTGAGCGGCGCCGATCACGGCCAGGGCGGCGATCTCTGTGCCGATCCGTTCGTCGCCGCCCCGGTCAATTTCCTCGGCATGCTCGTCGATCTCGAGCCGTACGGTGCATACACGTCCCAGCTGTTCTTCGACGCGATGAGCCTCGGAATCGCGGGCGGCTGCCGCATCGCCGCCCGGCGCAGCACCCGGATGACCGCGCGCTACATCAACTTCAACCGCAACCCCATCGGCTGGAAGGCCGGAGGGGCCTCGGTGGTGTTCCAGACCTGCTTCGGAAAGAACGACCTTGAGATCGATGCCTTCAATTCGCCGACGCTCCAGGCGCTGCAAAAGGCGCTCGAGGACGACGACGTGCTCGGCCTCACGGTCCAGTTCAATGCGTACCGCACCGTTTATTACGATTGCCCTGAGATCGCGACCAATCACCCGGGTGTCCCAAACACCAAGGCATTGGATCCGCAGAGTGCGGCTCTGATCGCCAAGCTGACCGGCGGCGGCTTCCAGCCCAATCCAGCGCGCAGCATGATGGTGGGCGTGGCCGGCCTCTGGCGCACCGGCGAGCCGGTCAACGAGCCCTGCGACCGGGTGCTCCTCGAGTCGGCCAACAGTCCCGTCGCCACCGCCCATGCCCGCCTTACGGGCGACTCCGTCACCCTCGATTTGTCGAACAGCATCAGCGAGACCGGGCTCGACCTGGTCAAACAGGATCTCGGCGACCTTACCGTCGTCGCCATCGATCGCAATACCGAGAAGCTCACCAAGCTTGCCACCTTCGGCTATGCCGAATATGACCGGACCGCCTATCTCCGGACCTCCGGGATCGTCACCCTCAAGGTAGATCCGGCCACCGCCGCGGCGGCGGCATCGATGGATCTCCAGCTGATCAATTCAGAAAATGACCTTCTGCTCGACGAAGCCGCCCTGCGCGTCCTCCCTCTCGTGCCGAACCTCTACATGAGCACGAGCGCCACGGCGTTGGCAGAATTCCAGGTCTACGATCGCGGCGTGCCGGCCGGTGGCGGGATCGAGGTGACCTTCTACGTCATGCGGGCGGACGGCACGCCGGAGGGTCAGCAATTCAAGCTCACCACGACGGACCAGGGCAGGGTCCGTTTTACACTCGCCATGGGCGGAGGGGGCCGCATCAACGCCTACGTATCTGTCCCCGGCCCCAATCCCGTCGCGCCAACGGCGGACGGCATCGATCCCCAGGTGAATACCTATTTGTATGTGCGCGTCCTGCCGGCGGACAAGGACATCGCCCTGCTCCCGGCCACCTGGGAAAATGTCTATACCCACGTGCTCGCCAACTGGAAGGCCATGGCTCCCTGCATGGATAATTGGCTCGACCTCAGCAACGAAGCACAGATCCGCTCGTTTGGCCCGATGATCAAGCGATTGACGGACAAAGCCGCCTTCGAGAACTACCGCTACATGCCGGTCACGCGCGACCTGACCGAAGGCCAGCGGACCCTGCTCTACAACTTCCTCGATAACGCAGCACCGTCCGTCACTTCAAGCGAGACCGTCGCCACTGCGCCCACCTTCGCCGAACGGAGCCGTTTGCTGCGGGGCTGACTGGACGACAGCCCCCTGCTGCGGAGCGCCGCGAAACCGCGTGCACGGCACTGGAACACGCTTTGCTCTCCACACCCTCGGAGATAGACATATGAAGAAAGCATTCGCATCACTTGTACTTTCGGCAGCACTCGTCTCGGCCATCGGTTGCTCGAACTGGAGCCGCAATACCCCGGCAAATCTCGACAACTCCACGATGGAAACCGAGATCCGCAAGAATCTCGCGGAAGATCACATCACCGGATTGCAGATCGAAATCCACGACGGCATGGTCGTTTTGAACGGGCATGGCAGCAGGGCCGATCGTCAGAAAGCGTATGACGACGCGGCGAAAGTCAAAGGCGTGAAGAGCGTCACCAACAACATTACGGTCGATTAGCAGCGCCAGGCGCCGGCAACCGCCGGCGCCCCCTCGATTTCTGCAATCTTTCTCTTGCCTGTCGCGTTGTCGCGCCGCGAGATGCCCAACCAGCGAATCGTCATCACCGGCGTCGGCGCGCTCAGCCCCAACGGCGTCGGCCGCGAGAATTACTTCGCAGCGTTGAAAGAGGGACGCTCCGGCGTCCGCGCCATCACGCAATTTGACGCCTCCGCTCTTCCATCCCGCGTCGCAGGCGAGGTCGATTTCGATCCCACGCTCTGGGTCGACGTGAAGAACATGAAGCACGTCTCCCGCGTGGTGCCGATGGTGATCGCGGCAACCGACGAGGCGCTGAAGGATGCGAAGCTCGATCCGTCTGCCGTCGACCTGGAAACCCGCCGCAACATCGGCGTGATGCTCGGCTCGGGCGGCGGTGCGGTCGAATTCAGCGAGCGGATGTACGAGCTCTGGTTCGACGACCACGAGAAGCAGGCCTCGATCTACTCCGTCCCTTCCGGCACCATCGGCACGATCGCCTCGGAGATCTCGATGGCCTACGACCTCCACGGCTTCTCGCACCTGATCTCCACCGGCTGCACCTCATCGACCGACGCCATCGGCTACGCGTACCGCAATCTGAAGCTCGGCGTGATCGACTACATCGTCTGCGGCGGCGCCGACTCGACCATCACCGAAGCGATCATGACCGGCTTCTGCATCATGCGCATCGTGGCCAACACGCGGAACGATGCACCGGAGACGGCGTCACGCCCGTTCTCGCACGATCGCGACGGCTTCGTGCTCTCCGAGGGAGCGTGGATGTTCGTCATGGAGCGCGAGGAAACGGCGAGAGCGCGCGGCGCGAAGATTTATGCCGAGGTGGCCGGATACGGTTCGACATGCGACGCGTATCACCGCGTGCGGCTCGATGAGTCAGGCGAGGAGCCGGCGCGGGCCATGACGCTGGCGATGAAGGATGCCGGCCTCGATCCTGCGGACATCGGCTATCTCAACTACCACGGCACCTCGACCGATCTGAACGACCGCATCGAGACGCGCGCGGTGAAACTGGCCTTTGGCGATCGCGCTCGGACTCTCCCCGGCTCTGCGACGAAGTCGATGATCGGCCATCCACAGGGAGCCTGTGGCGCCGCCGGCATTGCCGCGACGCTGATGGCGTTCCGCGACGGCATCCTCCCGCCAACCATCAATCTCGACACTCCCGACCCCGAGTGCGATCTCGATTACATCCCCGACCTCGGCCGCCGCGTTCACATCGACGCCGCGGTCTGCAACACGATTGCATTCGGCTCCAAGAATTCGGCGCTGGTGTTGAAGAGATACGATTGAGCGCATGCGCACGCTCGTCATCTGCTTCTTCGCCGCCGAGGATGGAACGCCGATCGAAGGGAGCGCGCAGCTGCTGGCCGGCCGCTGGCGCACGACCGTCGACGCCAAACAGAAACCGATTCACGGCGCACACGAGGTCCGGTTCGAGATCGGCGATGACACCGTCGTCAACGAAGTCCTGGCCACCTCGGCGCGCCGCTACCAGCGCTTTTTCCCCTGGCCGAAATCGGATGTGCTCAACGTCCGGCTGGAGAAAGCGGGCGAGCTGGTTCTCGCGGTCAATCACGACGCTCCACGATTCGTGCAGATTCACGCAACGGGCGATCAGGAAGTGAACGATCACCTTCGCGGCCTCGGCAAGGACTTTCATCTCCTCCGCTGCGGCCAGTCGATTCACACCGCGCGGCTGCTGCCGGGGCCGTATGCGATCGACGTCTTCGACGACGCAAAAAAACCGCTCGCCCAGCTCGCCGTCGACCTCCCCGCCTGGCGAACGACGTTCGTCGAAGTGCCATGAAGCGCGTCGTCACTCCCGAGCTGTTGGACGAACACGACGCTCCGCGCGAGGAGATGGAGCGCTCGCTCCGCGATCTGCGCCGCTTCAACCGCTGGGCCGGCGGGACGCGGACGTACCTGCGCCTGGTGCGCCGCTTCGCCCCCGAGGCCAAAATCGCGATCGACCTCGGCGCAGGAACTGCAGACCTGCTCGATGCGCTGCCGAAGGATGTGATGACGATCGCCGTCGATCTGAACATCAAACATCTCGCCTACGAACGCGACCGCTCGCGGGCGATGCGCGTGGTAGCCGACGCGACGCACCTTCCCTTCCGCGACAACTCGGTGGACATCGTCACGTCATCGCATTTCTTCCACCACTTCGAGCCGGAGGAGAACGCGGCGATTCTCAATGGCGCGCTGCGCATTGCCCGAATCGGGGCGATGGCCAGCGACACGCAGCGCCACATCCTTCCCTACCTTTTCACCTGGCTGCTCGGCAAGCTGCACCTGGTAGGACGCATCACCGCGTACGACGCGCCAGCGTCCGTTGCACGCGGCTACACGGCGTCCGAGGCGCGAGCGGTTGGCGAGAAGACCAGCGCGGGGCGGGTGGAGGTGGTGCGATTGATGCCTTTTCGATTCGGGCTGCTGCTGTGGAAGTGATGGATCGCCGCGCCGCTCGTAGCGCTGGCCGCTGGCCGGCTGTACCGCCGCCGGCTCGGCGGCGAGGCCAAGCGCCAGCGAGCCGCTGGCGGTCCAGCCGGCGAGCCGCCGGCGCTACGCTTGTGATGCAGTGAATGTCGACGTCGCCATCGTCGGCGCCGGCCCCGGCGGGTCGACGCTCGCCGCACTCCTGGCCCGCCGCGGCTTTTCCGTCGCGTTGATCGATCGCGATACCTTCCCGCGCGACAAGCTGTGCGGCGAGTTCCTCTCCTACGACGCGCTCCCCATCGTCGAGTCCCTCGGCATCGACCTCGGCGACGCACCACACATCGCGCACTGCCGCGTGGTGGGCCGCGCGCGCAACTACGAGTTCGACTTTCCTCATCCCGCGCGTGGTGTGTCGCGCATGCGGCTCGATGACGCGCTTCATCGCTGCGCCGTCGCCAATGGCTCGCACGCGGTCACGGAAACGGCCACCTCCGTCTCGCGCGACAGCGTCGCATTCGACGGCGGCATCGTCCGCGCGCGGGTGGTGGCGGGGGCGTGGGGGCGGTGGGGGCGGTTCGATCAACAGCTCGAACGCGCCTTCGTCCGCGATCGCTCGCATCGCAACTTCGGTTTCAAGCGCCACTACCGCGGCGACGGCGAGAAAGGCGTCATCGAGCTTTACTCCTTTTCCCACGGCTACCTCGGCGTGAGCGACGTCGAGGACGGCATCACCAACATCTGCGGCCTGGTCCACGCGCAGCGGCTGCAGGGGCACAAGGGAAAGTGGGATTCATTCGTCGAAACGATCCGCGCCGAGGAGCGGTCGCTCGATGAAATGTACGCGCGATACGAGCCGGCGCAGGACGGCTTTCTCTCCTCGGAGCCGGTGATCTTTCGATCGCGCTCCGCCGTCGAGGAAGGCATCTTCATGATCGGCGACGCCTCGGGCGTCATCGATCCGCTCACCGGCAACGGGATGGCCATGGCCATGCAATCGGCGCTGGTCGCGTCGACGTTCATCGCCGAGGCGCTGAATGGCCGCGATCGCAAACGGAGCGAGGACGGCTATCGCAACAAACACGCGGAGCTCTTCGGCCACCGCATCGCCTGGAGCCGGCGTGTGGCGTTCCTGCTCTCGCGCCCCGCGCTGCTCGATTTCGCGCTGCGCTTCCGCGTTCGTGCGGCGGGTCCGTTTTTTCTGCGAAAGACGCGGGCGGATCGGGAGGAAATCGCGCGGATGGTTTCAGGGTGACGGCGCTCTCATCTCCGCGTCTCCGCGCCTCCGCGTGATCAATTCCGTGAAGGATCCCCATCCAACCGGAACGGCGCCAGAAACTGCAGGCTCTCGATCCGGTTCTGCAACTCCTCGGCGATCTCCTCGGCACGGGTGACGATGTCGTCCATCTCCAGCAGGCGCTGTTTTTCGGCGGTGTCGAGGGTGAGGGACATGATCAGGGCGTTCGTCAGCGCTTCCAGTCCGACCGTCTCGATCTCCGGCACGTCGACCTGCTCCGGGAAATGCCGCAGGTATTGCTGCGACAGCTCGGCCAGCCACGTGCGCTGCGCGTAGGCCTCGGATGGATCGCGCTCGATCTGCGGAGTGGCCACGGCCAATACCGTGCGGTATGGGTCGCGCGAGATTTCGTCGATGATGCGAAAACGGGTCTCGCCGAACACGAGGATGTTGTAGCGGCCGTCATCGAGCGGCACCGTCTGTTCGATCCGGCCCATCGTCCCGCACTGGTGGACCGGCGGCGCGCCGAAGTAGTCGGCCTCCCATCCCGATCGCAGAAGGGTGATGCCGAATCGCTGATCGCGGGCCACGACGTCGGCGATCAGCTGCCTGTAGCGCGGCTCGAACACGTGGAGCGGCAGCCGGGTCTGCGGAAAGAAAACGAGATTCGGCAGCGGGAAGATCGGCAGCAGAAACTCGGCCTCGGGCAACGCGGTCATGGCGTCTTCTTCGCCGCGCCGATCTCGAAGGACTTGTCCGCCGCCAGATTGCCGCCCCAATGACCCTCGACGCGATACTTGCCGGGCGGCAGCTTCGCGGTCAGGGCGAAGGTGGCGATCTTTGCGCCGTTCATCTCCTTCTGCTCGCTGGAAATCATCTTCTGCTCCGGCCCGTACCAGACCGCGTTCGTCTTCAGACCGACCGGCGAATCGTGCAGGCGCAGCGTCAGATAGACCGTCTGGCCCGGTTCGAAATGATCGGTCTCTTCGGACACGGCGCCGTCGGGACCGAGCTTGGCGCCGAGGAGCGACTTCTCGACCGGAGCGAAGGGGCGGATGAGATCGCGCTCCTTTTTCCGGGAGTCGTTTTCGGGGATGAAGGTGGTGGTGACCTTCTTCGACTTCGAATCGGTGACGGTCTCGCGCGGGTGGCAGGCAGCGAGCGTACACGCGCAGAGAAGAACAACGGCGGCCTTGCGCATGGAGCGAATTCTACGGCATCACGGAACGAACAGCGTGTCGTGCGGCGCCGAGCGCTCCGACTCCGGCCGGCCGGCCGTGTAGTAGTAGAGCGAGACCGATTTGCGCGACGTTCCCGGCGGCGAGGTGAGCGGATGCGGATGGCCGTGAAACGAGGTGTCGGTGGTCGAGAAAATCACGGTGCGGTTGAACAGCGGCAGGATCTTCTTGCGGCAGGTGGTTTTGTCGCGATCCCACAACTCGAGATGGCCACCGTATTCGTCGCGCCAATCCTTGTTCAGGTAAACGAGCATGTTCAACCGGCGATCGAGCTTCAGCTTCGGATGGACATTGAAGTCGGCGTGGATCTTCAGAAAGCCGCCCGGCTCGATCTGGTGCAGACCACCTCCACCGAAATAGGGATCGGGGATCAGTCCTTCGATGCCGGTGAGTGCCTCCAGCCAGAGCAGCATCTCGAAGGAGTTCATGTCGTTGAGAAAGGCGCGGACGGTGTCCGAGATGGTGCTGGTCTCGTGGTAGTAGCCGAGCTTTTTCTCCATCGGCGAGTCGAACGTCCGCCAGCGCATCTGGTCGGGGCCGGGAAATTCGCGCAGCACGCCATCGAGCACGTCGTCGTCGAACAGGCCATCGATTGCGATGTGCGGAAACGGCTCGGCGCTCGCGTAGCGATCGCGAAGTTGGGTCGCATCGTGATGAAGCGTCAGCGGTGCCATGCGAGATCGGGATGATGCACGAAGTCGAGCGTCAGCGGCGGCGAGTACGTCGTCCACCCAGCCGGGGAATCGTAGCGGATGCGCAAACCCAGTCCGGGGATGCCGCGCTCGAGGTTGAGGGCATCGCGCCGCGGGATCTCGAACGCCTGCACGCCCTCGCCGAGAACCGCCGTGTAGCGGCCATCGGAGTAGGGCCCGAGGTCCCAGTAGAGCGCGGGACTCCGATAGCGGAACGTCGCTGAGAGCGGCGCATCGCGAAGCGAGCCGCAGAAACGCGATGCGATGTCCGGGATGCGCGGCGTGATCTCGACGATGCCGTGGCCCTCGTATTCGTAGACCCGTTTGCTGCCCACGCTGCCGTTGCAGAGGAAGATGTCGTCGTAGAACCAGTCGCCGGCCGGCTTCGGGAACCGGACCAGCATCAGCCACTTCACCTCCCCCATCGCCGCCGGCGGTGTCATCGGCCGGCGCAGCAGCGCATTGGGAGGCATGGCGTAGAAAAAGAATCGGGCCTCATCCGACATGCGCCGGCGCAGCGGAAACTCGTGACCCCACTCGCGCCGGTTCGCGGCGACGGCCAGGAGCGGCGCGGCAATCAACAGCACCGCGGCGATGCGACGATCGCGCCGCGTGGTCGCCGCCGCGAAAGCGATTGACCACGCCAGCCAGGGAACGACGATGTAACGGCGGTTGACCTCTTTGGCCAGCGGCAACATCGGCACGCCGGCGACCAGAATCGCGGCGATGAGAAGACCAAACGTGCGCCGGTTCCGCACGCCGGCGATGATCGTCAGCGTCATGAGCGCGACGAGCGTCAGGCCGATGGCCGCGCCGGTTCCCGCCGCGCCCTGCACGATTCGCCACGGCAATCGCGCCAGAAGCGGCGGCCACTCCGCGGCGTCGATCTTCCAGCCGTACGCGCCGAGAAATGTGCCGAGGACGGCGTAGCGCCAGAGGAAGTAGAGGATGGTGACGAGCCCGTGGCCGATTCCGAATCGAAGTCGTGTCCGACGGTCACCAAGTGGAAGGGCGATCAAAAGAAGCGGCAACGGGATGGCCACCTCTTTCGACAGCATCGCCAGGAGGTAGCAGGCCGCCGAGAGAACCGTCATCGGCCAGCTCCCCGTTCGCACGGCGCGCGCGTAGGTCACTACCGCCAGCGCGCAGAACAAAATCGCCAGGTAGTAGTGCACCGTCGAGATCTGCGTGATGACCGAACAGAGCGGCGGGCCGGCAGCGAACAATGCCGCGGCCACGAATGAACGTTTCGCATCGAGGAACTGCCGCACTGCCGCGTAGACCAGCAACGTGGTCACGCAGGCGATGGCCATCTGCATCTCGTACCAGTGCGCCGTGTTGAAGGCGAAGAGTTTCCACTGCACGCTGAAGGCGACGTGCAGCAGCGGCGTGAAGAGTTGCTGCGGCCAGACGTGGTAATCGAAGAACGGCGCCAGGAAGGGATGCTCGAAGATCGACCGCAGGATATTGGCGTCGTCGTAAGTCCACCAGAGGCCGAAGATCCGGCGGTAGAGCAAGACGTTGAGAACGATGAGCGCCGCCGCGGAGCCGGCCTCCGTGAGGAGAAAACGGCGGCGCGGTTCGAGGCTCACTCGCTCGTCCGCGCGAAGACGCAGTCGCGGCACATGAAATCGTCCGGCGCGTCCTCGATGCCGTAAACCCACTTCCTCATCGTTGCCAGGCCAGGCCCTTCCAGCACCTCGGCCACCGTATTCGCGGTCAGGTCGCCGACGATGTAGCGCTCGTCGTAATCCTCGCAACAGAGCACGCACTGCCCGCGCGGCGTGATGTGCAGATGCTGCAGCGGACGCGATCCGACGTTGTCGCAACCGGCCAGCTGTTTCTTCGGCGCGTCAGGTTTCAAACCGACGTCGAGCCAGCCGGCGCGATCCATCACCACGTGACGCTCGACGGTGAAGCGGGTTCCTTTGAAACGCTCGGTGATGGCTTCGAAGTCGGCGTCGTGGATGGCGTCACCCGTGCCGAGGACGACGATCTTCATCGTCTTCGCCAGCGGTCGTGATTTCACGTAATCGAGATTGCGGAGAACGGCCGCGAGATGATCCTCGCCGCGGTCGCGCGTGTAGCGCTCGCGATCGAGCGTCGAGAGATTGATGCAGATGTAGTGCAGCCCGCCGCCTTCGATCAGCGCATCGACCTTGGCCGGCGTCAGACCGGAACCGTTGCTCAGCACCGCCACCGGCAGCTTCGCCGCAAACAGCGTCCTGCAGAAATCGACGAAGCGGCGGTCGAGGGTCGGCTCGTTATAACTCTGCAGGAAAACGCTCTCCAGCGTGCCGCGATACGCCGTCAGCTGGTTGACGATCTTCTCGAAGAGCGCCACCGGCATGTCGTAATCCTCGCGCGGCGCGATGGAGACCGGGCAGAAGTAGCACTTCTGATTGCACGCCGTCATCGTCTCCAGCGAGACGATCTTCAACCGATGCAGTTTCGAGACGTCGCCGCGAACGAGCCAGCCGTCGTTTTCGAGCTGGGCACTGATCTCGCCGCGGCGCAGCGCCTCGTACTCCGCGTCACCGGCAACCAGCGTCTTATCCGTCAGCGGGTTGTAGATCTTCTCCGCGTCGATGTGCAGAAACGGGTTGACGCGGAGGTCCGTGGCGATGGCGGAAGACATGTCGGTCGAGAGTGTACGGCGGGGATGCGCGGGGTGTCTAAACGCGGAATAGCGCTCCTGTCATCCTGAACCCGCCGGAGCCGCGTAGACGCGAAGCGTCGGAGCGGCGTAGGACGGTGAAGGACCCCCGCCCTACCGGCCGGAAAGGGAGGGGGTTCTTCGACCGTCCTACGCTGCTCCGCCTTCGGCTACGCAGCTCCGGCGGCTCAGAATGACAGGTTGACACGGTTAAGATGTCGCCCCATGTCGCCCGCCGTCCTCTTTCCGCGCTTCGATCATCCGGCGATCGAGGAGCGCTACGCCAGCTGGCAGAGCCAGACCCTGCTTCGCGGTGGCGGCGCGGATGAATTCGTCCTCTACGACATCGAAGAGCCGGCTTCGATCGCCGCGGCCTCGATCGACAGCGATCACGTGCTGGTCGTCACCGATCCTCTCCTCCTCCCGCCCGCCAAGCTGGTCACGCGGCTGCGCGAGCTGCTGGTTCACACCAGCAGCGTGGTGGCGGCGCTGCCGGTGAGCAACGAGGCGGAGAACGAGGTCCAGCGGCGCGCGCCGCTGGCGCCGTATCTGACGCTGCGCGAGTTGCAGCAGATGACCGCCGAGATGCAGAGCAACGGCGCGGATGCTGAGGTGGTGAAGTGGGATGGATCGGACCCGGGGGTCTATCTCTGCCGGACCACGTTTCTCGAAGGGATCGACGATCCCCCCAAGCATGCGCTGGCCGGCCGCGAGGTTGTGATTTCCCCCGCCGACTACGTCCATCGCTGGAGCTCGTTGCGGGGGCAGACGCGGACCGACCTGTTGGCGCGCATCCCCCCCACCGCCAAATCCATCCTCGAGTTCGGCTGCGGTGAAGCGCCCCTCGGCGCCGCCCTGAAAGCGCGGCAGAAGTGCCGCGTGGTCGGCATCGAGATCGATCCGCGCGCTGCGGCCATCGCCAAGAAACGGATCGACGACGTCTACTGCGGCGATGCCCGCGAGATCGTGGCCCTCATCCGCGAGAAATTCGACTGGATCATCGGCGGCGACATCGTCGAGCACCTCGACGAGCCGTGGTCATTCCTGGCCGATCTGCGCAAGGTCTGCGCGCCGGGCGGACACCTCCTGCTCAGCATCCCCAACGTCGCCAACGCCGCGGTGGTCAGCGATCTGATTCGCGGCCGGTTCGACTACGTCTACATGGGCCTCACCTGCGTCGGCCATCTGCGCTTTTTCACCAAACGGACCATCGAGGAGATGCTCACCATCGCCGGCTGGACGGTGGCCGAGATCGCGCCGCAGGAGACCGTGGTCACGCGCGGGCGCGAGGAACTGCTGGCTGCGCTGGCGGCAGCGCGCATGCCGCATTCGAAAGAAGATCTGATCCCGGCCGGTTACTACGTCGTCGCCCGCAACGATCCACATGACTAACGCCCTCCGCATTGCTTACCTGATGGCAGACACCGCGCTTTCCGGCGGCATTCGCGTGCAGCTGGCGCAGGCCGATGCGTTGATCGCCCGCGGCCACCGCGTTCGCATCGTCACTACCGGTCTTCCGCTGACGTGGCGCACCTCGCAGGCGGAGTGGATCTACGTCGACGACTTCAACACCTACGACACCCGCGACGACGATTTCGTCATCGCCACCTTCTGGACCACGCTCGCCGCCGCCTGGGCCATCGCGCCGGAAAAGGCGCTGCACCTCTGCCAGGGATACGAGGGAGCCTTCACCGCCTACCAGCCGATCCGCGCCGAGATCGACGCCGCGTACCGCCTGCCGATCCCGAAGCTGGTGGTGGCGCGATCGTTGATCGACGTCTGCCGGCAGTTCACCGATGACGTCACCTACATCGGCCAGATCGTCGATGACGATTTCTTCCGCGCACGCACGCCGCCGGAGAACGCGCCGATGCGCGTTCTGCTCTGCGGCGAATCGCAGGTCGATCTGAAAGGGATCGCCGAGGGTTACGGCGCCGCCGCGCATGCACGCTGGTTCCATCAGAAATTCGATCTCATCCGCGTCTCGCCGTGGGCACCGTCGCGTGAGGAGCCACTCGATGCCGTCCAGGAGTTTCACGTCGCGCTGAACACGCGCGAGATGACGCGGCTGGTGCACTCGTGCGATGTCCTCATCGCGCCGAACCATCGGGAAGAAGGCTTCGGCCTTCCTGCCGCCGAGGCGTTGGCGTCGGGGATTCCGGTGGTGATGACGAGCATTCCGTCGTACCGGTCGTTCGATGACAGGCATGACTACGCGTTGTTCGCACCGCAGGAAAATGCGGTGGAGCTCGGCGAGAAGTTGATCGAAGTGCTGAGCGATGCGGATCTGCGAAATCGCTTGCGTGCTCGTGGGCGTGAGGTGGCGGAGCAGTGGCGATCTTCGAAAGTGGCGGAGAGGATGGAAACGGCGTTTCACGCGGAGGCGCGGAGACGCGGAGTGGAGGCTTGAAGGTTGCAGGATTGGTTGCCGGGTTGCCAAGTTGCCCGGTTGCCGATCTGAGCCCATAACAAAACAGCCGAGCAAGCCAATCGGCAACTCGGCAACCTGGCAACTCGGCAACCATTCACCGCTTGTGAATCTTTTCTCAAACCCATAACATCGCGGCCCGCTTATGGCGAACCTTCCGTACGACAGTTCCGGCTCCATCATTCAGCGTAAACGTGGTCTTCCTCCTGGCGAGGGAGCGGAAAAAGGGCTCATCACACTTCCCGGTGAATCGGAGCGGGAGATTGAAGATCTCGCCGGCGCGACCTACCTGACCACCACCGTCGACACCATGGTCAACTGGGCGCGCGGCAACTCGCTCTGGCCGCTGCCGTTCGGCACCGCGTGCTGCGCCATCGAGTTCATGTCCATGGTCTCCTCGCACTACGACATCGCCCGCTTCGGAGCCGAGGTCGTGAGGTTCTCGCCGAGGCAGGCCGACCTGATGATCGTGGCCGGCACCATCGTCGACAAGATGGCGCCCGTCCTCAAAAAGATTTACGAGCAGATGCCCGAGCCGCGCTACGTCATCGCCATGGGTGCCTGCGCAACGTCGGGCGGCTTCTATCGCGCCTACCACGTCGTGCAGGGGATCGACGAGATCATCCCGGTCGACATGTGGGTCCCCGGCTGCCCGCCGACGCCCGACGGGTTGATGTACTCGATCCTGAAGTTGAAAGAGAAGATTCAGCGGGGCGAGGTAAGAAGGTGAGGTTGCTAAGTTGCACAGTTGCTGAGTTGCTTGGTTGCCAGGTTGCCGAGTTGCCAGGTTGCCGAACAGCTACCTGGAACACCCAGCAACTCAGCAACCTAGCAACCTTGCAACCCGGCAACCTGGCAACCTGGCAACTCGGCAACCAGCCATTCGGCAACCAACCATCATGAGCACCCTCACCAAATTCTCGGCCATCCCCTACACCGGTCCGGCGCCGACGAATCGGCAGCCGTACGTTCCGGTCGGCGCGGCCATCGCGGACGCGCGCGGCGCCGTCATCGCCGAGACGATGCCGCATCCCGGCATGACGCCGGAGCTCGGACAGGACATGCCATCGTTCATCGTCGACAAAAATCAGATCGTCGATGTGCTCCGTGCGCTGAAAGAGAGCGCGGAGCTCGCCTTCACCATGCCGCTCGATCTCTTCGCCGTCGACTATCCCAATCGCGCGGAAGGGCGTTTCGACCTCGTTTACCAGCTCTACTCGCTGAAGAACAACGAGCGCATCCGGCTGAAGGTTCGCGTCCCGGAAGACGAAACGGTCGAGACCGGAACGCCTGTCTTCAAGGGCTTGAACTGGTACGAGCGCGAAGTGTTCGACATGTACGGCGTCGTTTTCGACGGCCATCCGAACCTGCGCCGCATCCTCACCCACGAAGCCTTTCAGGGCCATGCGCTGCGGAAAGATTACGATCCGGCCCAGCGCTGGATGCTCACCGAAAACGACGTGGCCAAGATCATTCCGAAGATCGATCCGCGCTTCGAGAACGTCGACACCGATTACGAGCGCGTCACCCTGAACCTCGGGCCGTCCCATCCCGCCACGCACGGAACTCTACGCATCGTAGTCACCCTTGACGGCGAGACGATTATCGGGGCCGATCAGGAGATCGGTTACCTGCACCGCTGCTTCGAGAAGATGTCGGAGACGCACACGTATCAGCAGGTGATCCCGTACACCGATCGTCTCAACTACTGCTCGGCGATCATCAACAACGTCGGGTACTGCATGGCCGTCGAGAAGCTCCTCTGCATCGAGGTTCCGGCGCGCGCGCAACACATTCGTCTGATGCTGTCGGAGTTCATGCGCATCGCCGATCACCTGGTCTGCATCGGCACGAACCTGGTGGACATGGGCGCGCTGACCAACTTCTGGTACCTCTTCCAGCCGCGCGAGGAGATTTACGGTCTCATCGAAGCGTGCTGCGGCGCGCGTCTGCTGCCGAGCTACACGCGCATCGGCGGACTGGCCGTCGACGTTCCAGACGACTTCCTCGAAAAATCGCAGCGCCTCGTCGACATGATGCCGAAGTTCATCAACGACGTGGAGAAGCTGGTCGATCGCAACAAGATCTTTCTCGACCGCGTCGTCGGCATTGCACCGATCAGCGCCGAGGAGGCCATCAACTACGGTTTCACAGGCCCGTGCCTGCGCGCATGCGGCGTTCCCTTCGACGTCCGCAAGGCCAGCCCGTACCTCGGCTACGAGACCTACGACTTCGACATCCCCATCGCCGAGGGCGGCGACACGTACGCGCGGTTCCTGGTGCGCATGGAAGAGATGCGGCAATCGCTGCGCATCCTGCAGCAGGCCATCGAGCGCGGCCTGCCCGAGGGACCTGTCATCGTCGACAATCCTTACGTCGCGCTGCCGCCGAAGACGAAGGTCTACAACGAAATGGAATCGCTCATCTATCACTTCAAGCTGATCATGCACGGCATCCAGCCGCCGGTCGGCGAGACCTACTTCCAGGTCGAAGGCGGCAACGGGGAGCTCGGCTTCTACATCGTCTCCGACGGCACGAAGAACCCGTATCGCGTTCGCTGCCGTCCGCCCTGCTTCCAGATTTACTCTGCGTTCCCCGACATGATCATTGGACAGACGATCCCCGACGCGGTGGCGGCCCTCGGGTCGCTCAACATCATCGCCGGAGAGTTGGACCACTAGCGATGAACGTGACACGAGTCAGACCCGGCGTCGTCAAAGTCGAGCGCACTCCGCTCACGGTGCTCGACCGTCTCTATCTCCCGCAAGTCATCGCCGGGATGATGGTCACGATCGGCCACCTGCTCCACAATCTGTTCAATCTCAAGAAGCTGCCGACGATCTCGTATCCCGAGGTCAAGCGCGTCTACTCCGAACGCTTCCGCGGACGGCACATTCTGACGTCACGCGAAGACGGGACGACTCGCTGCGTGGCCTGCTACATGTGCTCGACCGCGTGTCCCGCCGAGTGCATCACCATCACCGCCGGCGAAGATGAGCGGACGCGCGAGAAGTTCCCGGTGCGCTACGAGATCGATCTCCTCCGCTGCGTCTTCTGCGGCTACTGCGTCGATGCCTGCCCCGAGGATGCGATCTACATGACGCGCGACTACGAGATGGCCATCGACACGCGCGCGCGTTCCGTCGTCGGCCTGCGCGATCTCGTCGTCCCGCCGAATTTCCCGGTCGGTCCGATGGGCTGGCGCCCGTACTACGGCGCGATCGACAAACGCGGAACCGCCGGCGGTACCGGCATCGGCCAGCAACTTCGCAGCGCGCCGTTCGAAGACGACGCGCCGCCGAATCCCGATGTGTTCCGCGGCGGAGACGCGCAGTAGCGGGTCCCAATGAAACCGCTCGAGACGACGGTCGAAGAAGTCCTGCGCAAGGCCATTCAGTCCGAGGTCGAGACGCGGGTCTACTACCAGAGGCTCGCCGAGCGCGCTGCCACCGACGACGTGCGTAAGCGCATGCTGCAGCTGGCCGACGTTGAGCTGGTGCATCGCGCCAGGATGGAGCGCCGGTACCGCGAAGAAATCGGCCACAACCCTCCCGAGCCGTTGCCGGGGACCGTGGAGCTGCCGCCCGAGCTCGTCGATCTCGATCTGAGCCACGCGCTCAAGCACGCCCTTGAGCGCGAGCGCGAATCCGAAAGCTACTTCCGTTTCATGGCCGAGCGCGTGCCCGATACAAAGCTCGGCGCGCTGTTCATGGAGCTGGCCGAGATCGAGTGGAAGCACAAGACCGACCTGCAGGCGGAGTACGACGCGACGGCGGCACCGGATAGTTTCCTGCTCGATCTCTAAACTGTTATTTGTAGTAGTATCCCCGGATGCGCAAGTCGTTCTTTCCTTTTCTCGTTCTTCTATTTCCTCTCTCGCTCGCTGCTGCCGGTCACGATGTCTCGACGACGGCGGCGCGTCAGTCTCAGCCGGTCGTGACGGGAAATGGTGCCGGCTTCACCGCGGCGTGGCTCGAGGAAGCGGGGCAATTGCGCAGCGTCGTCGCGGGCCGCGTCAACCATGACGGCGATCCGCTCGATGGCGACGGGATCTCGCTCGACCAGAAACCGGCATTCTCCGTTGCCATCGCTCACAGCTCTTCGGAATCGCTGATCGTCTGGCCGGCGAATGGCGGACTTTCTGCCGCTCGCCTGACGCTTTCGAGCGTGCAGCTCGATGCAGTGCCCCTCGTCGTCACCAAAGATCCCGCCAGCCAGCCTGCCGTTGCCTGGAATGGCGGCCGCTACTTCGTCGTCTGGTCCAGCGGCTTCCAACTGCTGGGCGCATTCGTCGGAACGGACGGTGTCGTGACCGCTCCGAAGACGTTCTTCAACCAGCCGGCCAGCGACCAGAATCAGCTCTTCGCGCCCGATGTGAGCTGGGATGGCAAACAGTTCGTGGTCGTCTTCGGCGAAGCGCCACCGGGCGGCGCACCGCCTTGCACCTGCGTCCCCTCACCCGATCACATTCGGGTCATGCGCGTCTCCGTGACCGGGGATGCCATCGACGCCGTGCCGGTGCGGATCCCCGGCGTCCATGGGAGCGCGCACGTGGCGTCGAGCGGAACCGAATCGCTCATCGCACTCGACGCCGGCGCGGACACGACCACGATGATCGTGCGCGAAGGGGCCAATGGCCTGCAGCTCAGTCCCGAGGTTCCGATCTTTCACTGGTTCTACGGGCTCTCCAGCGACGTAACGTGGGACGGCGCCGTGTATGACGTCGGCTGGCGATATCCGATCACGACGGCGAGCGCCGGCTGGCTCGGAGTCACTCGGATCAGCCGATCGGGCTCGGTCATCGGAACGTTGTTCGCGGAAGCGGCTGGCCCGCCGGAGAGTCTTTTCCCGCCCGCGGGACCGTCGATCGCAGCAAATGACGGCGGCGAATTTGGCCTCGTCACGTCCGACACGACCTCGCCCTCGTCGCTCTCCAAGGTGCACCTCTATCTGACGAGCGAATTCGCGCCGATGCCCGCCGCGCCCATGCCTCCGCAAAACATCGTCAGCTACTTCACCGGCAGCAAGGCGCTGATCGAATGGACGAGTGCCGGCGACGCGGACGGATTCCTTCTCGAGGAGTCCATCGATTTCGGCCAGCACTGGTTTCGTGTAGACGTTCTCGCCCCCGCGGTCCGTACAGTGACGGTGCCTGCATCTGTCGGAAACCAGTTTCGCGTCAGCGCCTTCGGGCCCGGCGGGCTTTCCGGGGCATCGATCACGAGCATCGGCAGCGCGCAGAGGCACCGCGCATCCCGTTAGAAAATGATCCGGCCCTCCCAACTTCTCATCGCTCTTCTCGTTCCTCTCTCGCTCTTCGCCGCAGGCCACGAGGTTTCGGACATCCGCTACGTGCCGAACGACACGTTCACCGGCGCTCCATCGCTCGCGGCCAACGGCCAGCGCTTTCTGACGCTTTGGCCGATGTCGTCGCACATCTTCGGCGCGCTGTCGGATCCCGCCGTCGATCCGATGCCGAAGGCGTTCACGGCGGTCCCCTTCGCGAACGCCAACTCCGTCTGGCTGACGAGCTCCGGCAGCGGCTACGCGGCCATCTGGAGTCAGCAAGGTTTGCCTCCAGGCATCGGCACGTTCTCCTCGGACGGCGCACTCCAACGCCGCGCGCAACTCGCTGTCGCTGCGTTGAGCAATCCTCGCCTGGCGTCGAACGGAAGCCGTCTGCTCGTCGTCGATCAGCTGCCGAGCTTTACGTCGACACCCGCGACGACTGACGTATCGGTTTACGAGCTGACCGGCGCGTTGGTAAAGCGGTTTCCTCTGCCCGTTACGGTTGGTGACGCCTACGCGGTCACGTCGGTCGGAAACGACTTCGTCGTCGTGACCGCGGGCAGGTCAGGAATCATCGAATGGCGACTCGCCAGCGACGGGACGATCCTCTCGACGTTTCAGATCGAGCCGCAGCCCGCCAATCCAGGGCTGACGGTCTACAACATCGGTGTCGCAGCGAAGAACGGCAGCATCGCCGTCGCCTGGGTGCAGTTGCAGGTGGGGACAGTGGCATCGATGGTCATCGACGCCGGCGGCAACGTCGCCAAGCGTTCCCTTCCGAACGGAGACGTGCCACCGAACGGCGGCATCGCCGTTCTGGCGATCGACAGCGGCTTCGCCATCGTCTGGAATGTGCGGCCGTCTCCGCCGGACCTGCCGGCGATCTTCGCGCTCCGCCTCGACGAGCACGGTGCGCTGCTCGACGCGCGGCCGGCCGACATCGGCCGCGGCTCATTCGGCGCCGCGGCATCGTCGGGTAAAGCCATCGAATTCACGATCGCGACACCGCCATTCGCCTCATCGACGATCCTCGCCACAGTCGACGCGAACGGCATCGCACCGGGCACCGCCACGCCAACGGCAGCGACACCGGTGCGCCAGCTGCTTCCCGCGGTGGCCGGAAACGGCTCGGGTTTCACCGCCGCGTGGATGGAGCAAACCTCAGGATCACGAAGCATCGTCACCGGCCGCGTCGATGACGACGGTCAGCCGCTCGACGGCTCAGGCATTCCGATCGGCCAGAATTTCCCCTCCGCGCCCGCGATCGCGCGCGGGTTTTCGCAGACGCTGATCGCCTGGGGGAACAACGACGGCGTCGTCGCGGCACGGTTTACGCCGTCCGGCGACGTGCTCGATCCCACTCCGATTGCCATCGCCAGACCGGCACACGCCAGTTCGGTCGCCGTCTCCTGGAACGGCAGCCGCTATTTCGTTGCCTGGGCCGACGGCATCCAGCTGTGGGACGCGTTCGTAGGAGCCGACGGCGTCGCGACCGCCCCGAAGCTGCTCGGTATTCAGGCGACGCCGTTGAACTACCCCGGGGACCTGGATGTGGCGTGGGACGGCCGCCAGTTCATCGTGGTCTACAGCGAAGTGTCGTACGCCGGCGTGGTGTGCGGTGAATGCGCGCTCGTTCCCGACCATGTCCGTGTACTTCGCGTTTCCGCCACCGGCGATGCCATCGACGTCATGCCGGTACGCATTCCCGGCGAGCATCGGCGCGCGCACGTGGCATCGAGCGGTGCGGGATCGTTGCTCGCACTCGACAGCACGACGGACACATCGACGATGGTGATCGGCGAGGAATTCGGGTTTCTGAAGCTCGGCCCGGAAGTTCCGCTCTTTCATTGGTTCTCCAGCATCGGCAGCGACTTGGTCTGGAGCGGCTCCGCATACGTCGCCGGTTGGCGCTTTACGCAATCACCGAAAGATGCCGGATGGCTCGGCGCCGCCCAGATCAGCCAGTCCGGAGTCCTGTTGCGCTCACTCTTCGCACCCGGCGATGGTCCCGTGGACCTCACCGCAGGACCGGCCGTGCCATCGATCGCTGCAAACGATGCCCAGGACGCGGCCTTCGTGATCTCCGAAATCGCACCGCCCGCGAACATCGCCCGGGCGCGGCTTTACCTGATGTCGGAGATGACGCCAATGCCTGCGCCGCCGCCGGCACCGCGGAATGTCGTCAGCTACTTCGGCGGCAGCACGACGCTCATCGAGTGGCAGAGCGACGATGCGGACGGCTTCCTGCTGGAAGAGTCGATCGACTTCGGCAAGAGCTGGATCCCGGCTCTGGTCACGGGCGATGTTCGCAGCGCCACGCTCCGCTATGGATTTCCCGGCAACCTGTTCCGCGTCAGCGCACTCGGGCCGGGAGGTCTGTCCACGGGAACGATCACCAGCATCGGCAGCCCGCAACGGCGGCGCGCGACACGCCCATAAATACAACAGGCGGTTGGAAGCGACGCGCTTCCAACCGCCCGATTGCTCTCTCTCATACAACACGCTTCCGGAGGAGGATGCGTCTTGTACGTCCCAGTTGAGGCAGTGTAGGGATGCGACATCAGCCGGCCGTCGCCGTGACGTGAAATCGGGATCAGGGAAGGCGAGCGCGAGCGTGGATCTGTGATCGATCGCTCAACCGGGCGTGATTCGTTCGTCAACGGCCGTCGCGGCGATGCGCGGGCCCATCAAGCAGGAACGAACGGACTCGCGAAGGCGTCCCGGCAGCACCGGCTTCGGCAGGGTGTCGTGAACGGCGGGAAAGAGCGAGCGGATCTCGCGGATGTCCAGCCCGGTGACGACGATGACGCAGCCGAGCATGTGCGGCCGCTCGCGCCGCAGCACCTCCATCACTTCGATGCCGGACAGCTTCGGCAGCATGATGTCGAGGAGGACGACGTCATAGTCGCGAGCCAGAAGCAGAGCCAGCGCCTGCTCCCCATCGACGGCCAGATCGACGTCGCAATCGAGGGATTCGAGCAGTTGTGCCAGGAGGGTGCGCGTTACCGCTTCATCTTCGACGATCAGTGCTTTCGGACGCATTCTCACTCGTTCTTGAGCAAGATTCCGGCCATAAATGCGGCAGCAATGTCAATGGCGTGTTTCACATTCTCCGGCTCGGTGACTCCCGACTTCGCCCGCGGCTTGAGCGAGTGATCGCCGTCGGTGATCCATTCGATCCGGATCTGCGGCGAGAGCTTGTAACCGGCGACATCCTCGCGCGTTCCGAACGGATCGCGCTCGCCCTGGAGGACGAGCATCGGCGTAGCCATTTTCTCCAGATGCGCCGTGCGCAGCTTGGCCGGCTGCCCGGGCGGATGGAAGGGGTAGCCGAAGCAGACCACCCCTCGCACACGCAGTTCGTCGGCGACCAGCGTGGCCATCCGGCCGCCCATCGACTTGCCGCCGATGACGACACGCTCCCCGCCGCCGAGTTTCGCCACCACGTCACGCCACGTTTGCAGCAGCACCGGCTCGCGATCGGGCGCGCCCCGTTTTCCGCCGGTCCGCCGCGCGGCCATGTACGGAAATTCGAATCGGACCACCCGAATCCCGCATTCGCCGAGCCCGCGGGCGACGATGTTCATGAATGGCGTATCCATCGCCCCGCCCGCTCCGTGGGCGAAGGCGTAGGTCAGATTGGCGTCTTCCGGTCCGTCGGTCAGAAACATGCCGCGAAGCTTACAATCTCTTCATGCGTTCGCGACTCTTCGCCATTGCTCTGTTCATCGCCATCACCGCCTCGGCCGCCGCCGCGCCGAAGACCGTCGCTCCCGTCACCATCCCTCATCCGATGGCCATGTACCTGAACGGTCTCTCGAAAGACGGCAAGCAGCAGGTGACCTTCCGCTCCGCCGCCATCGGCACCCACTTCTTCCTCGAAGAACCCTCCGGCGTGACCGTCTACAGCTACGACGAGACGGTGGGCTATCGGAAGGAAACCTTCCTGAAGGGCTTCACGCTGGCGAGGGCGATGAAGAAGTACAAGTAGCTCTTCACTCGGTCCGGTTTTCGTAGCGGCGCGGCAGGATCACTCGAAACGTGGAGCCTTGGCCCGGTTTCGTCGCCAGCTCCAGGCCGGCATCGAGCAGCTCACAGAGTCGCTTGACGATCGACAGGCCTACACCTTCTCCCGGCTGCGGTTCCGGTGGAGCCGAGTTCGATGCCGAGGGGAGAGTCGCGGCGGGGGCGATATCGCGGCGTCGATCGGTGCTCGCTTCTCGCGCCTCGTCAGCGACTGTGGTTGCCGCGTGAATCTCCTGAGCGAGAGGCGCTGCATGCTGGTCGTCGATCCCCGGGCCCGTATCCTGAACGGAGAAAGTCCATCGATCGGTGTCGCGGCCGATGTCGTCTCCCCACGTCACCGATACTCCGCCGCGCTGCGTGTACTTCACCGCGTTGAGCAACAGGTTTTGAAGGATGCGCAGGACCTTCGGCTTGTCTCCCTCGACCGGCAGCGTAGCCGGACCATCCATCTTCAAAAACAGGCCGCGATCCGTGGCCGCGGACTGCGATGCGGTGCAGAAATCGCGCAGCAGAACGGCGGCATCGAACGTGGTGATCTCGCGCCGTTCGTGGCCCGCTTCGAGACGGGCAAGACTCAGGAGGTCGTTCAGCATGTCGTGCAGCGAACTGACGCTCTTGCTGAGCATGCCCGCCACTTCGACGCGAATGGGCTCCGGCATCCCACCCTCGTTCAGCAGCGATGTCGCTCCCTTCACGACCGTAACGCTGCCTCGCAGATCATGCGCGGCAGCACGCCAGGCCTCGGCACGCGAACGCTCCACATCCTGAAGAGCGGAGAGCGCGAGCTCCAGATCGCTGACATGTCCGGCCGATTCGGTTTGCTGAAGCCGCCCGTATTGCGAAGCGCTTCCGGTCACCCCTTCGGCACACAACTTCGCCCAGGCCAGTCGCGCGGCAGGCATCACGTTCGGATCGAGCGACGGATGCGCGGCGGCGTAACGCTCCAACTCGGCGGCGACGCACATCTGCAGAAATCCCCACTCCTGGATCAACTCCGTGAGTTGATAGCCTTGCTGCCAGCGCTGCATGCCGTGGTCGAAAACCTTCGCGGCTTCGTTCTCGGTGGCGCCTGCATCCGGCTTGTCCGGCCACGCATTCAGCGTGTCCGCCAGGCAGTCGAGCACCGCCGGGATGTGGTCATTGAACTGCGCTCGAGAGAGAGACGACCCAACATTGCGTCCGGGGCTGTCCGCGCCGTACGCCCGCCACGAATCGAGAATGGTGTCGCGCCGTTCGAGAAGATCCGCGGCGAGAACGTGAAGCTGCTCTCTGGCCACGCTTCCGGAAAATACCGCGTGCACTTCGTTCGCTTCGACGTACTCCTCATGAACCGATTGTTCTGTCGACATCGCAGCATCTCCTGCAGGTTTAGAACGGCACGATGACGTTGACTCCGACTACGCGGTACCAATACCCATCTGCGGCGGCAAACCCCGCCGAGCGGTTGTACGAGGCATGCACGACGAGGTGCGCGTCTTTGAAGAGCGTTCCTTCGGCCCGCACTTCGGCGAGCTTCGTCGTATGCGGACCGCCGCCGTCGATGGTCTCGCGGCCCGCGGCGAGCGTTCCGGACCAGAGCCAGCCCGCGATTCTCTTTCGCATCGCCAGTGCGGCCTGCCACTCCCGGTAACGACCCGGGTTGAAGTAAGCGTCGTCGACGTCGAGTTGCTGCGACTGGTACTGCCGGAGACGAAGCTGCGCGGTGATCCCCTGCTCAGGAACCAGCAGCCAGATCAGACGGCCGCGAAGATGGACGCGGGCATTGCCGTCCGTGAAGTGTTGATAGCCCGCGAGACCGATGACCGTGATGCGCTCGGACAACTGCTGCTCCGCGCTGATCCCGACGAAATCATGGGCGATGGCGCGGTCGAGCGCGCGCTGCGTCTCGACCAGATCGCCCGCCGCAAGCAGCTCGATGCCGGTGTGCGCCGCGGGCCGCAGGCTCCACGTGGCGTCGCCGATCAGCCGCGTGCGCCCCGCGACATGAACGAGCCCGCCCTCGGCAATCGTGCCGGCCAGCGTATCCCGCTGCTGCTTTCGCCAGACGAACAGGACGGCCGGCGCGTCGCGATGCCAATCCGATTGATCGTAATGCGTGGTCTGCGCGACGACGCCGGCGTATTGGAATGGCGACGCGAACCGGAACAAGGCACCTGAGCGCAGCCGCAGCGCATGAAACTGTTCGGAGTCGCCGCTGACGCTGATGTCGCCAGTCGCGGCCACCTGACCTCGCGCTTCAAACGCCGCCAACATTGCCGCGAACACCGCGATGAACACGCGTGCATGAACGGTCATTTGGTACCCCACGACTTGCGCAGCCCCAGCAGCTCGGAGACGTAGCCTCCCACGCTGACGGGTTGCAGGATCAGGCTGTACGCAAATGCATAAATGAGAAATCCGGCCACGTTCCGGCGCACGCGCAGTCCCTGCGCGTCGAACATCCGGGAGCTGAGCCGGTACATCAGAAAATTCATCAATAGCGACATCGGCAACAGCGCCAGCGTCATCGGGCCGGCGATCCAATAAATCCCGAAACAGGCCAGGATCACGCCCGGAATGAACGCGACCGTGTAGGCGAAGTCGAGCCAGGGAAAACAGAGATTCCAATAGACGAAGAAGGTCGACAGGCGCGGAACCAGCAGGATGCGAGGATGGCGGCGGAAGGCTTCCATCATGCCGCGGGCCCATCGCCTCCGCTGACCGGCAAAGACCATCAGCCTCTCCGGTGCATTGGTAAAGCAACAGGCATCCTCGGCGTGACCGATGCGCCAGCCGCGGGCGAGCATGGCCCAGGTGAGCACGATGTCCTCACCGACACACTCCGCCCAACCGCCGACCGCTTCCAATGCCGCGCGCTCGTAAATCGAAAACGCGCCTTGAGCGACCAACGTGCCGTGATAGAACGACTGCATCCGCTTGGTCGCGGCGATCCCATCGAAGTAGTCCCACTCCTGTGCCTTGGTAACCCAGTTCTCGCGGGAGTTGCGCACGAGCATCGTGCCAGCGACGGCTTTGGTCCCCGGCGGGTCGCTCAAATAGCGTTCGACCAGATTGCGAAGCGCGTCCTTGTAAAGATAGGAATCGGCGTCGAGCGTGACGATCAGATCGAACCTGGCTTCCGCAAGACCGCGGTGCAATGCCGCCGATTTGGCCAGGTTGCTCGGTTGCCGCAGAAGGCGGACCCAAGGATAGGCAAGGATTTCGATGTTCCGCACCGTGTTGTCCGTAGACGCGTCGTCGATGACGATCGCCTCGAATTCGCCCGGATAATTCTGTTGAGCCAGTGATTGCAGCGTCTCTACGATCGACGACTCTTCGTTATAGGCGGCGATGAGGATGCTGATGCTCGGATACTGTTCGAACGAGCACCGAGGTGGACGCTTGTCGATCAACAGACTGATCGCCAGGAACGCGTTCATGAGTCCGGGAACGAGCGCGATCCCGCCGACGACCAAGATGGCGACCGGCCAGTCCGTCAGACGCGCGAGATCGCGCATCCAGGGAAGCGCGATCCAGGTTGTGAGCACCAGCCAGCAAATGCTGAAGAACATCGCCAACGCGAATTTGGTATTCACATCGAAGATGGGACTGAACTCGCTGCGAGGGGGATCGCCAGGCCTGCAGGGCATTTCCTGCACGGCGGCCTCGCCTGGCCCAGCGCCAAGGGGTGCGTTCACTGATTCCTTTCGAATCCTTGGGCCGGACGACGGGATTGCGGTCGAGCTGTCGGGAACTCGAAGGACTCACTGCACGGGAGCTGCCAATAACTCGGAGAGGCGGCGGTGACTTAGGCATTGCTGCTTGTCACCGGCCGTGGGTCATGCCATCCTGCCTTCGGTCGAAGCTTGATGGCCTTCTTTCATTTCATTTTTCCGCTCCTGTTCGCGCTCGCGCTCCATCAGCCGCTGGGCGCACGCGAGCTGGACTCGCTACCCGAGAGCGTACGCGAGCGCGCCACTCTGATCTTCGCCGGCACCTACGTCACCGAGAGGGGCATCGCCGTCCGGCGCGGAGATCTGGAGGTCTGGCCTCTCATCGGCACGTTCAACGTACGAAACAACTACCTCGGCGGCACTGCGCGAACCGTTGGAATCACGCCAGCCGGGCACGACCTTCAGAACGGACGCACCTACCTGGTACTCCTCCGGCCGCAGGCGGATTCCTGGAAGGCCATCGAGCACGGCCAGCGGGCCGAGCTTGCTGACGATGAGATCGTCGATATCGTCTACATTCCGCCGCTTGCAGACACCGTTCAGATCGTAGACTTCGGCACATTCGGTGTCGACCCGGAGCAAGACCCTCGACGGACGGCACCGGAAACCTCAATCGGCTTTCTCCATGAAGTGCCGGCGCTCGACACTCCGGCCGTGCAGGAGCACACCGATCGAATCGCAGGCATCGTCGGAAGCCGATTCGGACTCCTCTTCTGCGCCCAGGCGGGAGAGGCTCCCGGCGACGAGGACAACGAATCGACCGATGACCTTGCTCCGATCCACATCCGCGTCCTTCACCCGCCCACACGGAACCCGGCAAACGGCGTGACAGCTGACCGCGACGAATGGGACGCCGCCGCCAACCTCGGCATCACCCGTTTTACCGGATGGCGATTCGACGAGCCATGGGAGATTGTCCCCGGCACGTGGACGATCGAGATCCTTCAACAGGGTACGGTCATGGCGCGCAAGGAATTCGTCATCACGAAGCCATAACCGTTACGGCCTCAAACCCCGATCGCTGCGACACAGCGTCTCCACCCGCCCGTCCTCGTTGACCACCAGCGTGTCTTCGATGCGCACTCCCAACTCGCGCTCGGGGAAGTAGAGGCCGGGCTCGATGGTGACGATGTCGCCGGGCTCGATCTCGTCGAGATTGGTCGGCGAGAGGCCGAAGAACGGCTTCTCGTGGACGTCGAGGCCGACGCCGTGGCCGAGGGAGTGAACGTAGCCTTCGAGCGTGGCGGGGTGGGAGCGGGTGGTCGGATAGCCGCGCTGCTCGAAGAAATCGCAGACGAGATGTTGATACGACGAGGCCAGCGTTCCGGCGTGCATCTTGCGGCGCGCCAGCTCGAACGCTTCCAGCACGTCGGCGTGCAGCTTCGCCAGCTCCTCGGGGATCGGGCCGACGCAGAAGGTGCGCGTGAGATCGAAGAAATAGCCGGTCTCGCGATCGGCGGGGAAGATATCCAGGACGATCGGCACCGAGGACCGCACGATCGCGGAGGCGTCGCCGCGCGAATGCGGGATGCCGGCATCGCGGCCCTGCGAGAGGATGGTGTCGTGATCCTCGAGCATGCCCAGGCGCGAAATCTCGCTGGACACGAGCCGCTTCAGATCGCCGAGCGTCAGCGGGCGATGGTCGTGCATGAGGCGGTCGCCGTCGATCGTCGCGGCGCGAAGCACTTCGCGTACACGGTCCACCACCTGCTCGGTGCGTTCGCCGACGGAACGGATGGCGGCGATTTCCCACGGCTCCTTTCGTTTGCGGGCGAGCTGGACGAGATCATCTGCTCCTCGCCACACTTTCCATCCCCTGGTCTCCAGCCCCTCGGCGATGCCGAGGTAGAGGGGGAACGGGAGATTGCCAACGATGGCGACGGAGGAGGAGGCGCCGAGCTCGCGCAGAACGACATCGAAAAACTCGGCATAGCCGGCAACGGCATTCGTCGCCGATTTGAAAATGCGGTCGTAGCCGAAATCGTGAATGAGCCGCGTGGCCAGTCCCGTCGCCGCCGCCTCGTCGCGCTCCATCGGATAGGAAACGAGAATCGGATCGCGTCCGGCCAGCTTCACCGCGTAGCCGCGCGTCACCTTCGCCCCGCGCGTGATCCAGCGAAAGGACGGATGCAACGCCTCGTGCATCGGCACGAGAAGCGCGTCAAGGTCGCGCGCGCGCATGAGTCGGTCGAGGTCGTTGAGCATGGTTTCTGCGCTATCGCGCGTTGTCTGCGGCTTCGCCGCGTTGTCTGCGCTTTGCGCGTTGTCTGCGCTACCGCGCGTGGTCAGTTGTCGGTTGTCTGGGAGATGGTAACGGCAAACTTGTATCGCGCTCGCTTCGAACCCGGCTATCCGACCACGCGCGGCGCGCAGACAACCGCCAACGCGGCGAAGCCGCAGACAACGCAACGAAAACGGCCGGCGTCGAGCCGGCCGTTTTCGTTGCAGCTAAGCAGCAAACCTAGATGTTTTTGTCGATGAAACTCTGCAGTGCCGGCTTGGGCATGGCGCCGATGGCGCGGTCGACCAGCTTGCCGTTCTTGAAAATCATCAGGGTGGGAATGGAGGTCACGCCGAACTTCTGCGGGACCATCTGATTCTCGTCGACGTTCATCTTGGTGATGACCGCCTTCCCCTCGTATGACGGCGCGAGCTCTTCCACGATCGGCCCGATGATGCGGCACGGCCCGCACCACGGCGCCCAGAAGTCGACGAACACCGGCTGGCCGGCGTTGACGAGCTCCTCGAAATCCTGATCCGTAATC
>Ga0157378_10000285_pt1 | contig 49272 bp, 40 predicted proteins | sample M65metaG_FD_115309 | JGI IMG/M metagenome (GOLD analysis project Ga0157378, IMG submission 115309) | Miscanthus rhizosphere microbial communities from Kellogg Biological Station, Michigan, USA - M6-5 metaG | ecosystem: Host-associated > Plants > Roots > Rhizosphere > Soil | place: USA: Michigan... | reverse complement strand
GCAGAGGCGCTGGGTGCCGCGCCACCGGTAACCGGTCCAAGTTGCGCAAAGCTGGTAGTGGGATCGGTGCCGTAAGTCGTCTGATAAGCCACGATAGACGTGTTATAGGTGCGCAACGAAGCCACCGCAGAAGCCTCGTTAGCTGCCATCTTCGAGCGCAACAAGTTCGGAATCGCGATCGCCGCGATGATCAAGATAATCGCTACGACGATCAGCAACTCAATTAGTGAAAACCCCTTTTCTTTATTACGCATCCGCAACGCTCCTTTCGCCTGAGAAACTTGGAATTCTTGGTCGGAGCCCTTAGCCGACTCAACCATTAGTGCTAGAAGTCCGCATTTCGAGTGCCAATATGAATATTGGAGGGTTACCAATTGGAACATAAAGATAAAGTGAACTATATCAACGGCTCTAGAGTTCGAACTGCGCGGCATACGACTCGAAGCCCTGGGATGAAAAACGAGGATATGACAGAAAACGTCATTTCTTCAGCCAAAAAACGGCGCTTTTGAAAGCATCGATAATATTCAAAGCGATTGGGAGCACATGGGCGGGCGACTGCAAGGAGCGCGCCGTGTCGGCTCCGACGTAGGCTGTCTCGCCCGACACGGCGCATCAATCTAGCGCATGCATTGAACTAGATCGACACGAATATTTTATCATTTTTTTACCTTAAGACTCTCTGAACCAATCATTATTATGATTTACCATAAAAATATAATAATGGAAAGATAGAAGCATTTTAGTCACGAAAGCGGTCGAGCTTCAAATTTCCGCTTGTTGAAGGAAGCCCCGCACCGTCTATGTCACGCACAGAAACCCACCGAGCTAACCTCAGTTTTCTATTGCTGCACCACTTGTCGGCGGCATGATCACGTCAACTATTCATGTCCTGATTCTCGTTCCCGTGTTTATCGCTTTGATGATTAGCGTGCTCTGCGGCGTGACACTTTGCAATCAACTGACCACTTCCATCGGACGAGCGCTGCGAACAGGGCTCACGAAGTTAACCGGATAGGTCCTGATAAACGGGGTTGATCGTCATGTGGAAATTAACGAGACAACTTCTCGGGAGGTGGCCTGGAAAATGCGAGCCCCTCCCCCAAAATGGAACGGTGTCAATTCTACATTAGTGCGTTCTTTTCCGTAAATCAGCAGCCGGGCCGTCCCCAGAATCTGAATCGGGCTCGGGTGGGGACGCTCCGGAGTGGGTGGCGGAGGGGGATTAAAATCTGACGTAGTCAAGAAGATGTTCTTCGTCTGGGGATCGAGCGCCATCGTCTTGGCCCCGAACTCAGTGCTGAAAGTCCCAACCTCGCTAAATTTATCTGGTGAGTCCTCATGGAATATATGGACCTTGCCCGCCTTCGTCGAGACATAGACCAAGCCCGTCGCCGGATCAAATGCGGAAGAATCCGCTCCATCACTGATCGGGATCGATTGAAGGACCTTGCCGTTGTCCGCGTTGATGACCACCAGCATCGGCGGATTATGACCTGAGCTGAATAGCCGCCGGTGTTCTCGGTCCATGGCCATCGCTACCGGCTCTCCACCCGGCGCGACGGGCCATTTTGCCTTGATAGTAAGAGCCCGGGAATCGATCGCTACTACCTCGTTCGTGCCCACATTGTTATCGTAAACCATTCCCTTGCCATCCGCGACAGAGGCCTCAGGAGGACCAGGCAATTGCACAGTCTGTATCAAAGTGTCAGTCTTTGGGTCTATTACATTAAAGCTTTTGTCCTTGTTGTTGTTGACGTCGCCGTCGAAGCAAAAGACGTGCTTCGATGCAGGATCGTAAATGATGTTGTCTGCCTGAATAAAACCCTTGATCCTCCCAGTGATTTTTAAGGTTTTGATATCGAAAACCACCACTTCGTAGGCTTCGCCGTCGGTGATATACCCCTTGCCAACTTCTTGGACCAAAGTGAGCCCGTGGGCCTTTTTCAAACCAGAAATCTTGCCCACCTCGGCGAAGGTATCGGCGTCGAACACCCGAACTTCGGAAGCATGTGTCGCGTAAACACGCCGAGCTGAAGGATCGACTACAAGATAGTCAAAATATTCAAGCCCGCCCGGCGCCTCACCCAAGGGAATCTTCTTAATCAGGTGGTAGCTACCCGTCGCAGGGGCCGCAACGGTGAGGCCAGCGGACACAGTGAGGATGATCATCAGAAGGGCTAAGTAGCATTTTTTCATCTTTTTCTCTTTCAATAACCAAGCTGCCGGAGTACATCGACCGGCGGGAGTGTACCATATTTTTCCTGGAGTAATTTTCGCCAACATCCTTTAAAGCGTATTCGCAGCCATGCGCAGAAATCACCCTCGGTACAAGAATACCCACATTGCCATTCTTGAAGGTCTCAGAGGATCTCGATTACAGACCGTGACGGCCTGAGGCCTTAAGTCCAAGCCAAAGCGCCAACCCTTCTAGATCGACCATGTAAAAGACCTCGCCAGCCCTCGTACTGATAGTCCTGTGTCTTGAAGATTTTTCGTGAGCAGGTAACATCGGCACGATTGTTTAGAGTGCCTGCTTTTAGGACTCCGGAGACAGCGGGTGATGAACGGATTTGTTTCTGCAAGAGTGAACCACGCGGAGCAATCAGAATGCAATCAACGCCGTCCAAGAACGTACTACTTGAGTTTGGCAACGGCCAGCCATACAGGGACGGGTATCAGCGCATCTTTCACTTTTTTGGACTGCGAGAAAATCCCTTTAATATCAGTCCAGATCCTCGTTATCTGTCCTTCAATCCCCAGATCCAAGGGGCATTAGATGCGATTGCCGGCGGCATCAAAAGTGGTCAAGGTCTAATGCTGCTTACCGGTGAAGTCGGTACAGGGAAAACCAGTCTCACCAACTATTTGCTTAATTGGCTTCGCCAACAGCAGATACCGACGTCATTTATCTTTAACTCGCGTTTAAATGTGGATGATCTCTACGATTTCGCCTTGTTTGATTTTGGAATTTCTTGCGAATCGGCAAACAAGACTATCAAGCATTCGAAGCTCATCTCGTGGTTGTTCACGCGCTTTCCCACGCGGAAGATTCCCATCCTGATGATAGACGAAGCGCAAGGTTTGCCGTCTGCCGTGTTGGAAGAAATCCTGCTGTTAAACCTGGAAACCTCTCAGAACAAATTGCTACAAATTGTGCTGGTGGGTCAACCAGAACTGGAGGCAAAACTGGCCAAGCCTGAATTGCACCAATTGCGGCAGCGGATAACGGTTGAGGGCAAGATCAGGCCGCTCAATTCCGCCGAAACGGCGCTCTATATTCAGAGGCGACTGCGCGTCGCAGGGAGCCATGATGAATCGATATTCCAAGCTGATGCACTAAATATTGTGCATTCGTATTCGCGCGGAATTCCTCGAATAATCAACATTTTGTGCGAGCACGCGCTCATCAATGCCTACTCGGAACAGATTCGCAAGGTAACGCCCAAAATAGTGGATGAGGTAGCTCAAGAATTTCAGTTCGAGAAAATGGCATCGCTCGACGCGAGACCGGGTTTTGACAAAGCGATAAGCGCAAGCCCGAGGTTGACACCATCGATTTCCAAGATCACCCCGACGCATTCATCTGAAGCGGAGGAGTCGAATCCAAAAGAACATCGCAACACCCTGTTGAGTGACGCCCCGATTTTTGCTCTTCCAAAAAAGTCTGCGGTATCAATGGCGCTACTGACCCACCATGCGGAGAGAGTGCATGCCACGATGTCGCGGCGAGCTGCGCATTTTCATTGCTCGATGTTGAAGTCCCTTTTTTCACTCTCATCATACAAGTGGGTGCCTCGTTGGTTAGACAAGAACAGAGGCATGCTTCACTTTCCTGTTCTGCACCAAGGTGCAGCGTCACTGATTCGTTGGCTGCAGCAGCCAGTTCGTCCAGCGCTTCCACGACGAAAACCTGATCAAGGTTCAACTCCTGCGCATCTGGCTCGCCAGATTAGACGTTGATTCAGCGAACCTCAACTTCTGAAATCCGTACAAAGTCCGTTTCTTCTATGTCGGCTGTATCCAAATCCAGCCTGCGACGGTCTATGCGTGCTCTGGCACACATACCCCAGCCATTCCGGGAGCGGATCACTGGTTCATATTGGTTCAACTGGAGTACAAACGAATCAACTCATCCACGTTGTAAGCTGTTGAGTTGTATAGTAGAGTCCAAAAGTTTCATAACCAGTCAGAACGGTCCCTTGTTTTCCTAAACCGTAGGTCGAGAAGTTCGAATCTTGATTTCAATCAATTCAAGACTTAGTCCCCGCGTGGAAACTTGCCGGCTATTTTGCCCGATCACATCCACTGCGCTGCACAGCGAATAGTAGACACGACAGGGCGTTCAACAAACCCAGCGGTTCCGCGAGTCGGAAGTCATTGAATCCGTGGGTCAGTCGGGAACGCAAAAACGTGTTCATTATTCATGTGTTTTTTGAAAGCTATGTAACGAAGGAAATGACGAGCATCTTAGAAGAGATGTCCAAAGAGGCGGCTTGGTTCTCCCCAGGATCTAACTCTTCCTTGTTCATCGTTATGAAAATATCCGTTGTCTTTGCATTTCAAGGATGTCGCCGCTAACGAGAGTTTAATCGCGGATCCGGGCACACGGATTGCAAAAAACAACCATAGAGACGGGGCTTGATCGCAAAACGATTCGGGCAATTCTTAACGAGAAGAAGGTGAAAGCCTCAACCCTCGTCAAAGGTGGTGAGCGGGCTGCGGCAGTATTGGATCCCCGCTAGTTAACGTTTTGTGCCACTCCGGACAGCACTCTGTTTCGAGCGGCTACAAGACTCAGCAAATCAGCTTCAATCCGATACCACGGTTGGCTCAGGTTCAGCGTATATATCCTTACAGGGTGGGCGTCAATTATGAAGCTTAGGTCAACGAATTGCTCCCCCACCGGGTAAAGAAGTATGCCCTCGACGGATTGCCCCACGGCAACTCTTTGCTGGCTGCCGCGGAGATAGGCAAGAAGTTGATACAAATTGTTTGAGTGCACAGTTCTTGAACCATAATTTGTTTGCAGAGCATCTTTATAGTATTTCGCATCAATAATGATTGTGCGCCTCACAGACGAGAGAGTCACATCGGTAGTCATCGACGGAAGGAACCGTAAGTCACTCGGCTGCGCCGCCGTCGCGCTCCACTTTGGTTGCGTCCGACCAACCCTGAACTGAGACTGTTTTAGAGTATAGAAATTGCGAATGAACTCTTCAAAAACAGCTGACATGTAGTCTTCATCAGAAAGCACGTCTCGAAACCATGATTGCCCCTCGCCTGATCGATCTGGCAGTAGTGATAGGTGCACGAGTTCGCAAACTCGAAGCAAGAAAGCGTAAAAGCTATTATTCCGATGTAGCTGAATTCGTCTGAAGAGCGAGGAGTTCACGACGATTGTGCTAATGCCGGACATTAGAGTATCGATTTCGCGGAGACGATCTCGAAGTTCGAAGTTAATGTGGGCGTTTGAGAGCAGCCGAACTGTGGTCCGGAGAATACGATTGTGCAAGACATCCGGGGTGAGTTCATCGAACTGGCAGACTGCACGAGAGCGCAGCCAAGTCAAACCCGTAACTGTGCCCGTTATGTCAATCCGACCGCGCAAGCGGGGCGTCTCTTCTGTGAGCCCAACGTAGCCCTGGTCGATTCCACGCCGCAATAAACGATCAATACCCTCTGTCAAAACATGCGCACATAGATTCAACACATCGGGGCTTTGTATCCCCCCAACGTCGAGAGCTAGATCATCGGGTATATATTGCCAGGCGTAACAAAACAGATAGTAAAGATTTTGGATAGGGACTTTCACAGCTTATCCAGAAGCTGATCGATCGTATCCTGCGCCTGTGTAGGCCTATCGAACCAATATTCACGCAAAAGTGGTGCCACTTCGGTCTTGACTACGCGTTGGTACCAAGCCTCATCGAGTGTTATCTGAGGTCCGGCCGAGCAAAAGAAGCTATGGCCAACGCAGAATCCGCGGCCCAGGTTCGTAGTGTCTTTCGCGATCGCCTCGTTCAGCGCCCCGAACCGAGTAACGATCGCTGAAACGAGCGCTCGCGAGGCCCCGAGTTCTTCCAGATAACTCGAAAAGCCTGCCGACTGGTATTGTGGGTCGAGCGTGAAAAACGCGAACCGCCGGCGGAGCGCGTAGTCGACCATTGCCAAAGAACGATCAGCCGTATTCATAAGGCCGATGAGATGGAGGTTGGCTGGAACATGAAAATCGTCCCCAGAATACGCCAGCTGCACATTCCAGGCCGGGCTGCGCTTGTCGGGTTCGATAAGCATCAGTAATTCGCCGAAGATTTTGCTTAAATTGCCTCGGTTTATTTCATCGATGACCAGTACATAGTCTTGGGTAGAATTGTCTAGTGCTTTCTTACAGAAATCGCGGAAGAGGCCTTTCCGAAGCGCGAAGCCACCACCCTCTGTCGGCCTATACCCCTCAATAAAATCTTCATACGAGTATGACTGATGAAATTGAACGAACTTCACGCGGGACCTGTCTTCAGCCTTCAGGAGGGCATATGCCAAACGTCGTGCAATGAATGTTTTACCTACGCCCGGCGGTCCTTGGAGTATTAGGTTCTTCTTAGTATCGAGCAGGACAAGCATCTCTTCGAAGTAGCCTCGATCGAGGAAAATTCCTGACATAGCGTCGTCTGCGGAATACCTGTCGCTAGTAAGAGAGGCAGCGGAAGTGGGCTGCAAACTCCCAAGATGTGCGAGGAGCTTGCCATAAAGTTTGAAATAGATCCGGCTGAGTGCCTCCACCAGTTCGATTGGCGCCCTGGTCAGGTACTTGCCCTGATTGAGGTCTAAATCCGCAGTATAGAATAGACCGCGCCCGTGTTGTTCGTGTACCTTTCTTAACTCAGCGGCACCGACGGGTGATTCGAGAAAGTCCTCACGCTCGAGTGGCGGATCCAGCGGCGAATAATCACGCAACGGAACTCGATAGGCAGGACCTTGCCATGCGGTATTAGGTAATCCTTGGAATGTATTATCTGCCGGGCCAGCGGCCACTGATACTCCAGCAAATTGCTTATTGTCGATCAGATGCAAGACAACGTCCCCTTCTCGCACAGCTCGCATATCTTTGTAAATGTCTGCGCCGTTCTTTGCCTTTTGTGGCGACCACAATGCCGCACCTAAGCGATGTTCGCCTCGTTCCCGATCAGCACGACCCTTCACAAGAGTCTTCTCTATCCAAATCCGCGGTCCGGCATCGGATTCTGCACGAGTCTTCTCGCTCCCATCAGCCCCGCCCTCTGTATCTTCTTCCTCCTGGTCGTCTGGCTTCCGCCACAATTCCTGTATTGGAGCCTTATAGAAGTCTAATTCCTGGCCCGGATACTTCTGCTCCAATGCCTTTCGGATGGAAAGCAATTTTCTGTCGATGACTACCCCCGGCGAAACACCATCGCGAACAATAGTTTCATCCGCAAGACTGTTCAGTGTGGTCAGAATCGTGTTCTTGTGCCGTGCTGTGGCAATCCGTTCGTAGGCATCAGGGAAAAGAAGAAACAAAATCATGTGCCGGAACCCGCGATTCGGGGCGTCCGGAATGCCATCGAGCCAGGTGCCGAATGCCCACGGGTCTTCAATGAGACTCAATTTCGCTTCCTGTTGCGACTGTTTCCAGCTCTTGGTTACCCTAATCGCGAACGTTAGCTCAAGGTCACGGCGCTGGTTAAAGGCCTGCCCCGCGCTGCCAATACCACGGTCAAGTAATCCGAGCGAAGGATGTGAGCCATCCAGGATTTCCCCGGACCAGGACCATACTTCCGTGATGTTGTGGCGCTTGCGGGTCCCAGTAATATTCGATGGGAACAACAACAGCAACCAGAGTAATTCAGCTGCAAGCTGTTTGCTTTGCCCTGGCGTAGACTGCAATTGTTTCCGGAATTTTTCTAGAAAACGCTCATCGCCTAGGATTGGATTTTTGCTGAAATGATCTTCCAGAATCGTGAGATTGGGAATAGTCCACAAAGGGGAATTGGAAAAGACTGAGCCATCCGACAACAGACATTTCCGTTTCCATTCCTGGGCGGCATCTAGGATCGGAGGTTCATCTATGCGTAGGTCGTTGGGAATAGTTGAAAGTCGCGCCATCTGGGCACCTAAGGCGGGCAGTATATAGCTCAGCACGGTTGCGGGGAAGGGTTTGTGATTACGATAGCAACGGGCATTTAACAAGGCTGACAGAGAATCACCGATGCCAAGCGACAGATGAACCGGACAATCCACTGTTGCGCATGCACCGAAACCGCAGAATGTTTATCGGATTTGTGGAGCGTCCATAAGTTAGGGCGACAATTATTGTGCATCCTGTTCTGTTATACCCTTTTTTGTCCTGCCCATTCCCAAGGATCGAACTCAAGTGTGAGAGTATTTGCTTTCAGTACAGTCAGCGCATCGAGAATCATATTCTTGGTAGACGGCTTGCCGCTTCCCCAAGGGCCTGGATCGCGCTCACCAAGCTGTCTCGGCCTGCCCACTTAGCTATGACGTTGGCAACAGCAATAGCAAAGTCCTTTCGGCCAAGTTCATCCTCAATCAGCTTTATAATTGGTTGTTCAGACGAAAATTGATGTTGGGGCACCGTAAGGTCTAATGAGTTACTTAATTGCTGCCTTACAACTCAGGAGGGTACACTATTGCTGCGCTCGTTAGCTACCCGCCACGACTGACCGATTATCAAGGGCGGGCAGGCACCATACCACCTATAGAATGAGCTCTCCCAGGTCAGATAAAGCGATGGCTGATCGAATTCGTGCCAATCAGAGTTCCATGATAGTGCCCGCTGAAGGTGTTACAACCGCCGAGCGCTACCTTGCCAAACTGTGCAAACGCTCGTTCTTGGCAATGTGGAGCTATCCTGGTGTGTTCCGGGACCAAGGGCAACACACGCATAAAGGTGACGGAAAGGAAGTGTGCGATCTCCTGGTGGTTTTTGAAAACCACGTCCTTATTTTCAGTGATAAGGATTGTAAACTCGTTGGTGGCGAAAATATCCTGAAGAATTGGGCGCGTTGGTTCAGGAAGGCAGTCCAAAATTCGGCGAAGCAAGTGTGGGGAGCCGAACGTTGGATCAAATCATTTCCCAATCGCCTTTTCTTAGATAGACAGTGCAAGATTCCATTTCCGCTCAACCTACCCGATCCATCTAGCGCAATCTTTCATCGTATCGTGGTAGCGCATGGCGCATCTCGGGTTTGCCGGGAACACCTTGGCGGAAGCGGAAGCCTCATGCTGAATAGCAGGTTGATAGGTGATGCTCATCTCAACGAAGCCCTAACAATCGGCCAACTCAAACCTGACCAGGGGTATATCCACGTATTTGACGATACAACGATGACCATCTTGCTGGAAACTCTGGACACCATCACCGACTTTACGGCGTATCTGACAAAGAAAGAGCGGCTTCTCACAGGCTCCATGGGCGTCATCGCCGGGGGCGAAGAGGAATTGTTGGCCGTCTACTTGCGGCAACTCAACAAAGCTGGCGAGCACGACTTCATTATTGACGGAAACCACGATGACGTGATGTTTGAAGAAGGGTTTTGGGACGATTTTGCGGTAAGTCCCGAACGCCAAGCCCAAATTGAGGCGAACAAAATCAGCTACTTTTGGGACACGCTAATTGAAAAGTTTTCATTTCATGCGATGACTGGAACGCAATATCTAACAACAGGAGCCAATAAGAGAGCAGGAGTTCATGTTCCGCTTCCTGGCCAGGGAACCGCGGACGCGCCGAAGGCTCTTATCTCGAAACTTCCGTGATGCCCTAGAAAAGAGTGCCAGTGCAAAGGCCAATAGTTACGTCCGTGTATTGGAGCCGTCGAGCGCTGGCGAACCCTTCTATGTCTTCTTATTTCTGAAGCGACGACCTGAATTGTCGGAAGAAAGTAATCGCAATGTTCGTGGGAACCTTTTAATTAATTTCTGTCGAGTGGTAAAGGTTAAGTATCCGCAAGCCGTTCACATCATCGGGATTGGCACCGAGGCGGGATTCCCTTCATCAACTCGATCAGAAGATCTCATTTACTTGGACGCATCTAATTGGAGCGCCGAGGACGAAGCCGAGGCACGAGAAATTCAAACGCAATTTAGACTTCTTCAAAATGTCACTGCTCACAAAGGCCGGGAGCACGAATATCCACTGCCTACCATTTCAACGCCCCGAAAAAAATCTCTGTCACGAAATTCACCATGCCCTTGCAATTCAGGCAAGCGTTACAAGAGATGTTGCGGAAAGGACGTTTTGGGATAAGCAGTCAGGACGATCAATCCGCAGACCTACGGAGGCTGACCGATGTTCATGTGGGGCAATGTTGCCGAGTGGGCAGGCTTCGTTGGAGAGCTTGTAGTCGCGGCCGCAATCGTGTGGGAATTAGACGAAACGCGCAGGCACAACTTCTTATCGGAAGTCTCATCTCCTGAAATGTACGAAGCTAGAGGCAAAATTTACGAGGCGTTTGTCAATGCTGAGGGCAAATCCATTGCAGAAAAGTCCGAAGCGATCCGCAAACGTATCTGGTCCGAATCTAATTTCAAGAAGAATTGTGATGAGCAAATCCTATTATTCGAAAAGGTCGGCACGCTAGCACGATATGCAGTATTCGATAGGATATTCCAAATGGATCAATTCGTCAGCGGCGATCGCTTTTTGGGTGATTTTACAAGCACACATGAGAGATGGGGTGAACGAACCGGTCCGTGGTGGGCGCAGAACTTCAGAAGGCTTACGGTGAGGAGCATTGGGTACATTCTTAAACAACAGAAACCCCGCGTCCGCATTCATACCGCAAGCCATCCTGAAGCAGAGGATCTGATTATCGACTGGAGTGAATGTACACCCGATTTCGGGATCAAGGTTTAACAGAATAAACGAAAGTTATTTTGAATTAAGGAGCGGCTCGTGACCAATCGCGTTCTTCACACGCGCAATCGCGGCATATTCTAACTCGACCACTTTTCCCAAATTACGAAGATCATTTGGTGTGCGCCACGGTTTTGCAGTCTCGGAATCTAATGCAACGCACGCAAAATACAATCGCGTAGGCGCCTTAGGATCATACGGTTTCCCTCGCAACCAGACCCGACGGAAACGAGCTGCCGCACTGTGCAAAACACCGGCCGCCACTCCTTCCCGAAGTGTCAGGCGTCCACCCCGACCAATTCCATCCCGAAACTGGCGTAGCCTGGTATCGAGAAGACCTTCGCAAGCCATCCCCACGTAAAAGATGTCTCTTTCCCGAACAACTTTTCGTTGCAAGTCACTATGGGAATAAGCAAGAACGTAGACGCCTGGAGAATGGCTGACCATTTTGGTCAGCTCGTTGCCCGCTGGGAGAAAACGCCATCGCTGAGAAAAGAGCGCTTTCAGGAGCTGATCTACATTGGCGATTCGAACATGCTTCTTTTTCAAAATCGACTGTCTCTTGATCAACTTACTTTTGTTGCCCACAGGAAACCCGAATGTTTGGAATACACGGTTCGCGCCGTCCCATCCTTTTCCACCAAAGAACGAGTAGCGATGACCAGGTTTCAGTCGGGCAACGATGTTGCTCAGGATCTGTTTGGGCGGATAAGTATTTCCGGTCTGAGGATCCATTACGGCATATTTTGAGCCGGCTGCCGATACATCACCATTCTGCGACATATTCAACATTGCCGCGTGGATATCATCCCACGTGATGTGCAATGGGCTTTTCCCGATAGGCCGGAAAGGGAAGAACTGTTTGGAGCCAGTCGTCATGGGTACGGATAGTACCAATAGTAACGTTGCTCAGCAATTGAAATGCATTGATACAGAAGGGCATGAAACGAACCGTCCAAGTTAACGTGAAGATGAGTCCCGAAGATTTCGACATGCTAAAGAAAGCCGCCGAGAAACGCTGGCCTGATGCGGTGATGACCAATTCTGGCATCGTGTTGGCGCTGGCCAAGATCGCTGCGAGGGACGGTCTTAAGAAAGTCAAACGCTGAGGCTCACAGAAACGACAAGCCGGCTGCTGATTGTAATTTCTCAGCTGGCTTGAAGAACCGCCATTAATATGCAGTGGACTCACCGACCAGCAAACAGTTCGGCCTCATCTCTTTGCTAAGGGACGGTATCAACACTGTCGGACTGTCCTGCGGGAATATATGGCGAAAAAACGCGCTGCAGAAAATCTTTCCGAGATCGACATCGAGAGGGCGTGGACTCGTTCTGTGCAGAATGAAACTCAGATTTTGAGCACTGACTTGACCGTTCTTCGTGATCAATTCGAGGACGAACTGGCATTCGGACCTCTTCTTCCTGGAACAATCGCTACGGTCAATTCCAACCAGATTATCGCGGACATGTATAGGCAATTGATCCGGACTCTGCGGAATACCACTTCTACAGAGCAGAAATGGAAATTGTTAGCAATGTGGCTTAAGCAGGAAGACATCTGGCAGCCAAAAGATTTTCTACCAAAAGTGATTAGAAAGAGATTACTGGGCGCTACGCTGGGAGCATTTGAAACCATAAAGAAACGCTCGCGTAAGACTCCAAAACAGAAGACGAATCGCCTGATTGCCAAGCCGGCAGAAATTCTTTATGCGCTTGTCGCGGAGGCCTGGAAACCTTACTTCGAGCTGATGCACGTCGCGTACAATCGTCTAACCGCCGCGGAGAAATCGGCCCCTCTTGGAGCCTTGGCCGAATTGGGCTTTGCAAAAGAAGCCGTGAGTGCGGCGCTGCTCTCGATGAAGGGACTACGAGCGCCAACTGACACAGCTTGCCGATTCGCGGCAACTCGTCTGGATGTGGGCGAGGACTCGGTGTTGGCGGCACATTCGAAAATTTATCACGCAAGGCCCGTGACCCAGTAGCACACCGTTTTCTTTCTTCCTTCCGGCCCATACCGGCTGGTTAGACGTTTTGTTGGCAGGTTTGTCTTTTTTTCTCCGTTCCGCCTTCCAATATTCTGTACTTGTTCGTAAGAATTCATAATTTGGAGAGTGCATAGATTGAGCGAAACCAAACAAACCACTTACGGCACCGATCATCTCTACCTGACGGCCTTCCTGTGTTGCCTGGGCCACGAGATTACAGGGACTTCCTCGGGGACACACCGTGTTTCATTTGAATTTCTGGAAACACCGGAACTGCTTGCTGACGTCGCCGGATTTATGAGCGGGGCTTCAATCTGCGCCCGTCAGTACAGCTTTGAAGTTCTAAAATTGAAAAGAATGTTGAACGGAGGGAAAAAAACAGTGAAGAGAGTAAAACATGAAGGCCACTACGAGTTCGATTTCGGCGAAACAGGCAGCCCGCGAGCTTAGCCGGCGCGGGTATTTTGTTGTACCAATCCCACCGGGCAGGAAACATCCGACAATTAGTGGCTGGCAGGATCTTCTCCTTACCGAAGATGAGGTTGGGGAGTGCTTCGGTGACGCCGACGGCATCGGTCTTTTGCTCGCACCGAGCAAGCTTACGGACGTCGATTGCGACTGTCCCGAAGCTGTAGCGGCAGCACGAATTCTCTTGCCAGCGACTGCGATGATCCACGGCCATCCGAGCAACCCCGCAAGTCATTACTACTACCGTCAGATCGGAGACTCGAATTCCGAACGGTACGCGGACCTGGGTTCCAATGTGAAGGCCGACTCGATGATGCTGGAAGTCCGCAGCAACGGGCAGACCGTTGTTCCGCCATCTCGACACGCCGAAACCGGTGAATTGATCGAATGGGAAGCGGACGGTGAACCGGGGGAAGTAGACACCGATACGTTGCAACGCCAGGCGGCCAAGGTAGCATCGGCAGCACTGATTGCAAGGTATTGGCCTGTAAACCAGCGTCACTTTGCCGCCCTAGCCCTCGGCGGGATGCTTGCCCATGGCGGCTGGAATGGCAGCGACATCAAGGTTTTTCTGCGTGCTGTTCTGGCTGCCGCGCGCGACGAAGAGGTCGATTCGCGCCTCCACGACGCGGATGATACCTTGCGGAAATTTGCGGATGGTGAGGAGGTAACCGGGGCCCCGACGCTGGCGGCGATTATTGGCGACGAAATCGTCGGTGTGGTTCGTCAATGGCTGGAATTGAGCTCAGAAGTTGACGACCGCTCCGATTTTCACATGACCGACCTGGGAAACGCACGGCGCCTAGTGGAACGTCATGGCCGCAATCTGCGCTACTGCTTCGCCTGGGGAAAGTGGTTGGCATGGAGGGGCTCCCGCTGGGTGCCGGATCAAGATGGCGAGGTGGCGCGGCTCGCGAAGGAAACCGTGGAATCAATTTTCGTTGAGGCTATAAAACTTACCGACCCTGAGCGTAAACAACTTCTAGCGCATGCGTTCCGTTCTGAGTCGGAATCCCGCATCCGCGCCATGATTGAATTGGCAAAGACGGAGGCAGGCATTTCCGTTACTCCCGACCAACTCGATTCAGATCCGTGGCTTCTGAACTGCCTCAACGGAACCATCGACCTTCGCACCGGTGAACTGCACGACCACAGGCGCGAAAATCTCTGCACCAAGTTGGTCCCGGTGGGATTCGACCCGGAAGCGCAGTGCCCGATCTGGGATTCTTTCCTTGAACGTATCCTGGGTCAAAATCTCGAACTTATTAAATTCCTGCGGCGGGCAGTAGGCTACTCCCTGACGGGGCTGACGACGGAACAGATCCTCGTTTTCCTTTATGGGACAGGTGCCAATGGAAAAACCACCTTCATTGAGACGATGAGGCATCTCTTCGCTGACTACTCCCAACAAGCCGATTTTACGACGCTTCTGGAAAAGAAAAACGATGGCCCCCGCAACGACCTGGCCTCACTGAAAGGCGCGCGGTTCGTCGCTGCCGTCGAGGCCGCTGAGGGAAGGCAGCTCGCTGAGGCCGTCATCAAGCAGACCACTGGGGGCGACACCATTCGTGCTCGGTTCCTTTACCACGAATTCTTTGAATTTAAGCCTCAGTTCAAATTGTTCTTGGTGGCAAACCACAAACCGCGAATTGCAGGCACTGACGAGGCGATCTGGCGTCGCATCCGGCTCATTCCGTTTGCAGTCACCATTCCAAAAGAGGAGCGGGACCAGCAACTTCCAGAGAAGCTGGAGCGTGAATTGCCCGGGATTCTGACTTGGGCGGTTCGCGGATGTCGCTCATGGCAGAAGAACGGCCTTGGCGAGCCCGCGGAGGTGTCGGAAGCGACCGCGGCGTACCGTCGGGAGATGGATATCTTGGCGGATTTTATCGACGAAAGCTGCGTAGTTGGTCCGCAAGAGGTCGTTGAAGCTGGCCAACTTTACAGAGTGTTCAAGGCGTGGTGCGAGAACAACGGTGAGGAGCCGCTTACCCAAAAGAAATTGGGAGAAAAACTTCGTGAACGTGGATTTGAACCGATCAAGAAAGGCGGCATCCGACGGTGGAGGGGTTTTCGTCTGCATCATGATTGTGAAGATGAAGCCGAGTAATGGACGGATTGGACGGAATGGACGCGTGTTTCGACAAGTTTCCATATGAATATGGAGGCTATACGAGAATTTACGGAATACGTGTCCAATCCGTCCGATGTGTCCAAAATTGGGGCGTGAGGACGGTTTTACGGGCTGGGCGACCAAGTAAGCGCTTTCCGTCCACTCAACCGTCCCAGATCTCGGAAGATACACGGACCAGAAAGAATGACGACTCATCAGGACGCCGTTGAGTATTTCAAAAATTGAGTGACTGAGTGTCCCATGCTTTCTAAGCCCAAGTCGTCATTGCCCCAGTCTCGCGTAGATAAGAATGTTGATGAACGTCCCGGAGGATCGAGTCTTTCGATGCGGCTGCCTAACCAGCACAACACCGCGCCGAAAGACACTCCAAACATGGCCATCGAACACTCCACGACCGTGCCCTTGGGCGTGATTGACGTTGATTCGATGGGCCAGTTTCTGGAAAAGGCACACCTGGATTTCGTCGGGATTACCGGGCACCTCCACTTGGCGAACAAGATGTTAAGCGCGGAAATGCTTGAGGCAGCCGGCCCCAGCATCATCGCTTTTCATCAGGAGATCGCGACGAAGGACCCTCTTGAGCGCATGGCTTATGCCCAGTCACTGCTGGCACACGCACGGGCGGCGTGGCTAACGAAACTTCTGACTGAACAGACGGACGCACATGCACTGGGTATCGTAAGCGAGGCTTGCGAACGTGCGGCGGGCACATTGGGACGCCTAACGCGCGCAATCAATGAGTATCGAAAACCAGCGGGCCCGGCAACGCAAGTTTCAATTAGCCAAGGAAATCAGGTATTGGTTCAAAATCTCATGAAGGTCGATAAACATGACGAACAAAGTGGGACTGAAGTCCCAGCCAAGAACAAGGCCGTATCATTTAACGCGCAAGGGACTACGCTCCCTGCAGCGGGCAGTCCGAAGGACAGAACCGTGGCAATGGAGCACGGGTCCAAAAACGGAATCCGGAAAGTCGCGCGTTGCAATGAACGCGTTCCGTCACGGCGCGAGATCAGCCGCGGCCGTAGCAAATCGAAAGGCTACGCGAAAGATACTCTCATTTCTCAGAAGTGAAGACGGGAACAAGCTTTTGGGTTTCTGAAGTGAAGCGGCACTCGAACGGGCGTCGGTTCCACGCCTCAATGCTTTTTCCGTGTTCTTCGTTTTCGACTTTGCCTTCGCCAGCGTGATCCATTCTGAGCCCACCAGCGTTGCTTTGATCCCCTCTGGGCCGGCAACGCACATACTTGGGAACAGTATTTTTGATTGGAACGGGATGGGAAGAAATAAGGCGCTGGACATCCGGAGTTTGCACACACACCGGTATTCACATCGGGACGGCAGAGGTATTGAAGTGCTTGCTCGAAGAGAGTCGGCGGCGGCAAGGGGACTGCATTACCAGGTCGTTTCCAAGCCGGAAAGAAGTGGCCAGGAATTTCAGAGAACAGATCTTCATCGAGAATCCGCAGCGCGCCCCAGAACTTCGTTCTAGTATCCGGAACTTCCCAAACGTTGCGCAGACTATCCCGCAATGGCAAAAGCCAATGCCTGTGAAGGAAGTCATTGATTTGCTCCTTTTCCGGTTTCGCTCCCGGTGCCCGATCGATGTTTTCGGCGATGAGAGATGCGGTGATCCTTCCTGGCACCGGCCAGCTGCCGGCGTAACGAGTGATGAATTTTTTTCCGGCCTCCGGCTCCTCCCGGAGATTCACAAACTCCGATAAGAACTTTTTAGCGTCGCGCGGTGCTAGAACTTGAATCCTCGACAGTGCGCTAGAGTTCTTCATGCACATTGCATTCTAGCGACCTCCCGCTACAATTACAACACCAACACCACGGAGGAAGAATGGCACGAAACAAAAACCTATCAGTTAGCTCAGCTGCGCGGCGGCTGAGCTGCACGCGCAAATGGATTTACGACCTGCTCTATGCGGGTCACCTTGAAGGCGCCCGGAAGTCAGGCCGGACTTGGGTTATTCCGAAGCGCGCCGTCGAACGGCGAATTAAGGCCCGAGCTCGCCGAGATCGGTCCTAATCAGGTTGTGGTACGCACCGGAATCTTGAGGCGGTAAACCTAAAATTAGAAAGGTGGAAAAAATGATTTACGCAAAATGGCCCGAAGGTACTTGCAACGAACCTATTACCCCGGATCATCGCGGGGCGCTTGATGAGATTGTGGCCGAGGTTTTGGGCATTCATCCTAATGAAGATTCAGTTGGCGATGAATTCCGTGCTGCGGTTGTTATCGTCGCCGGTGGATTTCTCGTCGGTCCGTTTGTGGACCGAATTGTCGCCGTCACAGGGTATCCGTGCGAAGAAGTGACAGCCCTGTGCGACCGTATGCGTGCTGCTGGCCTTTGGCAGGACGATATGACGATCGTCGAATGGATCGAAGACGACGGCTCTTATAGTTCGACTAGCCTCTGCTGTCAGGTTCTTGTGGCGCAAGGATTGATGACCGCCCGAGAGGATGAAAACCATGGATGGGAGTACCGGTCGGCGCCTGTTAATTAGGCGCGGTACAAGCGACGTCCGCTGGCGCGCGGACGGAGATGACCGCCGTAAAAACTAGGAGAAGGATAAATGCAAATCGAAAAGCAATCCGGTAATACCAATGAATCGGTTGACGAACGGATTGAGCGCGCAATCGAAGAAATGCTGCTCGTTGTGATCAAGGGAGAGGTCCACCGCATGGATCCTCGGCTGCCTCGTAACACCGCGACGTTTCGGATCGCAGTGGTGCTATTGGTCGCGGCGACCCTCGGCCTAACGGATGTAGATCAACTGGCCGCTTTTACCAATTATTCGCGCCCCCATTTGTTGCAGAGATTTCAGATGAAATGCTGGCGTCTGGCCTCTGGGCGGACAACGGTGTTTGCACTGAATTCTTTTTCGAAGGGGAAGCAATTTCTGAGCGCCTTTGGGCAGCTTGTCTGGGGGCGTCAAGATACATTTCTAAATCCAAGGATGCAGTTCGGGCAGTGACTCCGGTTCCACACGGCATTTGCACGGAATTGTTTTTCGAAGGGGGTACATTCAGCTTGCACCTGCGGGTAGGTTGTACGGCGGCGGATGGAGCCGTGGGACTTTCTAAACGCAAGGATCGAACTTGGGGCATTCGGCGGGTTCCACCAATGGAAGCCGTGCCAGAAGATTCCGGACCTGGGTCGCAATCGTGACCAGTAATCGCATTGTGCAAAACCGCCAGCGCGGAGCGCCAGGCAATTCGAAGTGAGAACTTGGCGGCGCCAAAGATACCAGCGCGCTGAATCGCAGCGACAGAGCTAACAAATCTAAATGTCCGACGGCGCGCGGACGAAAATGTCGCGTCGGGGAAAAGTGATCTCCATCAATCGACGGAGACGCCGCAACCGTAGACGCGGCAGTGGCCGGATGGCAGCGGGTCCGGCCGCCTGGAACAATTCCGCGGAAATGCGAGGCAATGAAGAATGACAGACTTTCCGATGCCAAGGATGCAACAGTGGCAGTCGATGCGGGCTTATCAGCCCGTTCCGACGTATTGCAGTTTTCGGACATCGACGGTAGCATCACCGCGGTTACGGTGCCGAGTCAGCGAGACAGGAGAAGTATGTCTCGCAGACGCGGGCAAAGAGGTTCGCTCACGATTGTCGGCAAGAATTACATAGGCCGCTATCGGGCAGATGAATTCGGCAGTACGAAGAGAATCAGAAAGGCGGTGACAATAGGAAGCATCCAAAAAATGACAAAGCCGCAGGCCGAGCGATGGCTGGCGAAGTTCATCGAAGGCAATGGCATCAACGATGCCAAGCACCTTGAACGCTCACGCACGCCAGTTCTTACTTTTGGGCAGGCGGCGTCAACGTGGAAGGATCACCTGAACGCAAACAAGAAGCCCTCATCTCGAAGAAGCATGGCTTGCGAGTTGAGAAACCACATTCTGCCGTTGATTGAAACGACTCCGCTGGAAGAACTGGACTATCGCACCGTCCGGGGTTTGATTGCGGAATGGCAAAAGAGGGGTCTCGGCACGAAGAGCATCAAAAACCTCTTTGGCATTGTCCGGGCGGTCTACAACTTCCAATTGGACGAAACGGCTCAGCGCGGAAAAACGACGCTTCCGCCCTGGATCATCAAGTGGAAGAAGGTGAAGCCCGTAGCAGACATCGAGCAAAAGGTCCCATGCTTCGAGGAAGAGGAGATGGTCGCGATCGTAAATATGGCCAAGGATCAGCGTGAGATGGCCTTGTACGCTTTGGCCGGTGGATCCGGGCTCAGAGCGTCGGAGTTGTTCGGGTTGCGCTGCGACGACATGAACATTGCTGTTGAAGACGGAACGGGAGTGATTACGGTCCGTCGCGGTGTGTTCGAGGGGAAGGAATACACTACCAAATCGAATAAGGTTCGCCATGTACCGATTGACGCCACGGTAGTGGCACAGCTCAAACGGTACCTGGGTACCCGACGATCAGGCTACGTGTTCCAGACCCGCAACGGAACGCCGTTACGGGAGAGCAATGTTATTCGTGCCCTTCACAAGGTTCTGAAGCAACTTAACATCCCGCGTGCGGGTTTGCACGCATTCAGGCACGGGCGTTGCTCATTCCTGGTCCGGAGCGACGTGTCCCGTGCCGTCATTCGGGAGTGGCTCGGCCATGGATCCGACGCGATGGTTGACCGCTATAGCCATCACCTCGGCAAGTATGGCAGGCGAGAGATGCAGCGACTGACTCCGTTGTTGGACTCGACTTGGACTCAACCCCGGAAAGAGGAGGCTGACGGGACTGTGCAAGCCGTCGTAAATTGATGTAGATTAAAGGTCTACCTTGCCCGGTTCCCCGGTAGCTCAACGGTAGAGCATTCGGCTGTTAACCGAAGGGTTGCAAGTTCGAATCTTGCCCGGGGAGCCAAATTTTTCAATCAGTTGGAACGTTGGGCAATCTCAAAAGCCGCAATTGCGCTGGATTGAAAGTCAGCGACGTTCGCAGAAGCCAACTGTGATTTTGATTGCCAACAGATTCCGGCGACCAAAGCTCTCAGTTGAACAATCCGCATAACCGTTCTGTGAGTCCATTATTGCGAGGAAAGTTAGGCGCACCGTCCTTTGTGTTGCTTGTCTATTCATGCGCGCGATATTCAGGCGAGGCACCACTATGGTATAGATTGTTTCAGTTTCAGCGGAGATCGCACAGGCGTTGGGCTGCTCAAAATGCATATTTTGATCGTTGAGGACGAGGAAAAGCTGGCAAATGCTGTACGCAAAGGCCTGGAGTCTGAGGGATATTTAGTTAGTGTGGCTTCCACAGGCGAAGAAGGTTTCTTCCTCATTTCCAACCAAAATTACGATTTGCTTGTCCTTGATGTGATGCTGCCGGGCCGCGACGGCGTGGAAATTCTTACCGCTGTTAGAAAACGGGATCTATCCGTGCCCGTACTGTTTCTTACATCGAAAGATTCCATTGAGGATCGCGTGCGCGGATTGGAGGCTGGCGCTGATGATTATTTGGTGAAACCATTTGCATTTTCGGAACTGCTGGCCCGCATCAGGGCCCTGGCCCGACGCACTCAGCGAGTGGAAGTTGTTTCGCGTCTGAAGCTGGCGGATCTGGAAATGGACGTAACCGCGCACTTGGTATACCGCGAGGCTCGCGAACTGGTTCTCACAGCCAGAGAATTTGATCTGCTTGAATATCTGCTTCGTAACCAGGGGCGCGTCGTTTCACGGGAAATGCTGGCTCGCGATGTGTGGAAGGAGAGCGCGCGGCACACGCCGCTCGATAATGTGATCGACGTGCACATCGCGCGTTTGCGACGAAAAGTAGATGAGCCGTTCAAGGTGAAACTTCTTCATACCGTTCGCGGCGTGGGTTTTATCGTGCGGGAAGAAGCGCCATGAAATGGCTCCGTCCAAGGCGAGTACGGACACGTCTCACGCTGTGGTATGTGCTGGTGCTTGCCAGCGTACTCGTTGTCTACATTGGCGGCGCTTCTCTGGTGCTGGTGTGGCAGATGAAAGCACAGATCAATCACCAATTGATTCAGGACCTGGAAACAGTGGAGGGCCTGCTTTATTTCACCCAGGACGGAAAACTTCACTTCAGCGATGACTATCATAACCATCCGGAATCGAAGTTCGTTCAGGAACGAATGCTGGAAGTTCTTTCGCCCGATGGCGAAATTCTTTTCAAGAACGATCAACTGGGTAACCGCGCGCTGGGCGGCACTCCCTTCGCTGGAGAGGGCGTAGACGGATACTCGGAGCGATCGGAACGAATATCGGATGGAACGCGAGTCGTAATTGCCAGTCGCGTACACATCATGCAAGACCGTCCCATAATTCTGCGGGTAGCCTTCAGCGAGGAACCCATTTGGATCCGATTGCGGCAAATGCTTGCGATCTTGTTTTTAGCTTTGCCAATAGCTTTAGCTGCTGCCGCCTATGCCGGGTACAAGATGGCCGGCCGGGTACTCGATCCGATCCAGAAGATGGCAACACGAGCGCAACAAATTACGTCAGAGCGACTAGGGGATCGTCTGCCGGTGGAAAATGAAGGGGACGAACTCGGGCATTTAGCACGTGCGTTCAACGAAATGTTATGTCGCATCGAAAATTCGTTTGAGCAATTGAGACGCTTTACTTCGGATGCGTCTCACGAACTGCGCACTCCCCTCGCGGCGATTCGCAGCGTGGGTGAGGTCGGACTTCAGAAAAACGCCAGCCCCGAAGAATACCGGGACATGATCGGCAGCATGCTGGAAGAGGTCAATCGACTTACAAACCTGGTAGAAAGCCTATTGACGCTATCACGGGCGGACGCCGGGCAATTGACGCTACGCTACACCAATTTTCCGGTCATGGACCTGATGCGTGACGCAGCCGGTCTGCTGGAAGTGCTCATTGACGAAAAGAAATTGACTTTCACTCTTGAAGGCGACGAGAATTTGTTTGTACGCGGCGATCGTCTTTTTTTGCGCCAGGCGATAATCAATATTCTTCATAACGCCGTTAAGTTCACTCCCGCCGGCGGCACAATTTCCTTGTCTGTTTCGCGAGAAGGCGATTCCAATGCCGTATTGAGCATCACCGACAACGGTCCCGGCATCCCTCTGGAACACCGCACCTTGGTGTTTGACCGTTTTTATCGAGTGGATTCAGCGCGAGCCGGTGATAAAGGGGCGGGCTTGGGACTTTCCATAGCGCGCTGGGCTGTTAATTCCCACGACGGAGAGATTGCATTATCGAACGCTCCAGGCGGCGGGTGCACGTTCTGGATTCGGCTGCCTACGATTCCGCAAACTTCGTCGCAATAACGAATTCCTTGCGGATCAAAAGTGGCGGGCAGCGTCATTGTGGTTTGGCCGCCGAAAAGGTCGAGCGATCGGTCAAAATTGGCGATTACATTCGAACCTTTTAGTTTTCGTGACCATATTGCAGGTGATTGCAACGACGTCGTAATTTCGCAGTTAGCGGAAGATACTCCCATTTGGACCAGCGTACCTAGTTCCGATACCTGTGACGGTGCCTTCGATAGCTTGCCCAGAGGAATTTTCCCGCTCGAGCTTCCTGCTTTTATCCGTTATTCATGCAAACTTCATGAAATCTTAAGTTGCGACATCGCCTACCTATGCTAGCTTTCGCGCACTAAGACTCGGGGTCCTTCCGTCTGGCGATTGGCATTGTCATTTTTGTGGTGTGGAGATTGCAGGGCCGGACTCCCTTGTCTGAATCAAGCGTCGGAGAACCATGCGCACTTACTGGGTTAATCGATTCGGAACACAGCCGGAGGAGGCTGCCATGTCATTGAGAGCATTCGACAGGAATTTCAGGAAAAAGTTCTTTTTCGCATTTTCGCTGGTTGCGGTCTTGTTCCTAAATTGCCTGTGCGTCTCGCAAGCCTACGCACAGATCGCGGGTGCCACGCTCTCAGGCACAGTCATGGATCCATCCGGCTCGGCTGTTCCAAACGCGCAAATTGTCATCACGGATGTCAATACCGGCGTGAGCCGGACCGTCAATTCGAGCAGCGCTGGATTTTATACGGCGCCCAATCTTCTGCCGGGTGTTTATAAACTAAATGTCACCGCGGCGGGCTTCGGCGTGCAAGAACTTACCGGCATTACATTAAGGGTTGGCGCGGAACAGGTCCTTGACGTCAAATTGCAGGTTGGACAAGTTACGCAATCGCTTCAGGTGACCGGGGAAGCGCTGAATGTGGACCTGGCCTCCTCGACGATCAGTGCCCAGGTAACCGCGACGACGGTGCGTGAGTTGCCCCTCAACGGCCGCTCCTGGACGGATCTTGCGACTCTGCAGCCCGGAGTCAATTCGATTGAGACGCAGCCGTCGTTTGCCTCCGGTTCTGATCGCGGGAACCGCGGTTTCGGCTCACAGGCATCTATCTCCGGCGCGCGCCCGCAGCAGAATAACTATCGCCTCGACGGGATCAGCATCAATGACTACTCCAATGGCGCTCCAGGCAGCGTTCTCGGTGGCAATCTTGGGGTGGACGCGATCCAGGAATTCTCAGTACTCACGAGCAACTACTCTGCTGAGTATGGCAAGACGTCCGGAGGCGTCATCAACGCCATTACCCGCTCCGGCACCAATCAATTCCATGGCTCTGCGTACGAGTTTTTGCGTAACAGCGCGCTGGACGCTCGAAACTTTTTTGACGGGCCCATCATTCCTCCGTTCAGACAAAATCAATTCGGAGTTTCAGGCGGCGGGCCGATCGTCAAAAATCATACGTTTATCTTCGGAGACTACGAAGGCATCAGAGAGTCCAAAGGTGTGACGACTTCCAATGTCGTGCCGTCGACCAATGCGCGCAATGGAATCCTGAACATTGACGCCAGCAAAGCTTTCCCATCCGGCTGCACCAGCAACGGCGTCACAGGGAATTTCAACGGGACCAATTACAAACAGTGCGTGATCGCGAGCCTGGACCCGTCAGCTGTGAAATATCTTCAATTCTTCCCCTTGCCAACCGGTGCGGCAACACAAAACGGGCTGGGCAACACATTCACTTCCAGTTTTGCGGCGCAAAGGGTATTGTCTGAAAATTTCTTTACCACGCGTGCAGACCACAAATTTAACGACAAGGACGCCATTTTCGGAACATATGTGTATGACAAAACGCCGTATACACTTCCGGACGGGTTTAACGATGTATTGCTCAGCGATTTGACGTTTCGGCAAGTTGGCATTCTTGAAGAAACCCACATTTTCAACCCCAACTTCATAAATACGGTTCGTTTCGGCTATAACCGCAACCGCGTGGACAATGATTTGAGTGTGAGCGCGATTGTTCCGGCGGCGGGTGATCTTTCTCTGGGCGCTGTCCCTGGCCGCGCGGCGGCTCAGGTGAGCATTGGTGGTGTGAGTCCGTTCACGGGCGGTCTGGGAGGAAATCCGACGTATTTCTTCCGTTGGAACTCTTATCAGCCTTCGGACGACGCCTTTGTAACGAAAGGTACCCATTCACTCAAGTTTGGATTTGAAATCGAACGGATGCAGATGAATGTCCAATCTTTTTCAAATCCCAATGGCGTTTTTTCGTTCGGGGATATGGCTGGCTACTTAACCAATAAGCCCACAAAATTCAACTCTGCGTTGGCGAGTTCCCTCCATGACCGCGCGTTTCGCCAGACGCTTTTCGGCGTTTACTTCCAGGATGATTGGCGCTTCCGCCCAAACCTCACTCTGAACCTGGGAGTGCGCTACGAGCTGACTACGGTAATGACTGAAACGCAAGGACGATTGGCCAATTTGGTCAATCCAAGCGACGCGACTGCGCGGACTGGCGACCCCTTGTACCAGAATCCGACCAAACGAAATATCGAGCCTCGTATCGGTTTTGCTTGGGATCCGTTCCGCAACGGTAAAACGTCCGTGCGTGGCGGTTTTGGCCTATTTGATGTGCTCCCGTTGCCTTCGCAGTATTTCTTGATGGAAAACTTAGCCGCCCCATATTTCTTGCTAGGTTCCACATCTGATAAAAACGCTCTTGTAAACAAATTTTACACTGGGGCTTTTTCTCTGCTTCAGAATCCATCTTCGCTGCGCACGGCTTATATTGAAAACGCTCCGCACCGCAACTACGTTATGCAATGGAATATGAATGTTCAACGCTCGCTCACACCCACGCTGACGGCGACACTCGGTTATGTGGGATCGCGGGGCGTCCATATGCCATATCGTACAGACGATTTAGATATGGTCCTCCCAACGCTGACTTCAGCAGGGTATCTGTGGCCATGCGGACCAAATGGGATCCCGCCAAATGGGACTAACGATCCGTGTGGCGTGGGCTTCCTCCCGACCGGCACGCAGGCTGCTCCCATAAAAAGCGTTCCCCTCAATCCTAATTTCGGATCCATGCGTGCCATGCTGTATCAAGGGATGTCCTACTATAATGCCCTGCAAGCTCAGGTGATCAAGAACATGAGCCACGGTGTTCGGGTCCAGGGGGCTTTCACTTGGGCCAAGAGCATGGACACGGATTCGGCGACGCTGGCCGGCGATCAGTTCGGGAACTCCATACAAAGTCTCGACTGGTTCGATCAACGATTGAGTCGTTCACTATCCGACTTCAACGTTGGCCGAACTTTGGTGATAAACGCTATTTGGGAGGTTCCGGGACTCAAGTCCTCCATGAGTGTAGCGAACTGGGCGACAAACGGATGGCAGATCGGCGGTATCTTCAAGGCGAGCGACGGAATCCCGTTCACGGCCACCTTCGGCTCCAGCGGCGACGTGTTGGGCAAGAGAAGCTCCAACACATTTGACTATCCGAATCGTTTAGGTGGTTCGGGATGCGATTCACTCGTCAATCCCGGCAATCCAAACAATTACATCAAGACGGCATGTTTCGGGATCCCGACAGCTCCAACCCAGGCCTTCCATGACGCTAATTGCGATCCGCAACTAGGCACCGGTCTGCAGTGCTTCAACCTCAGGGGCAACGCCGGCCGTAACATCCTGATCGGACCAGGCCTCACCGACTTCGACTTCTCGCTCTTTAAGAACAACTACATTCCGCGAATCTCGGAAGGCTTCAACATTCAGTTCCGGGCGGAAGTATTCAACATTCTCAATCACGCCAACTTTGCGCCACCTCCGACTCCTGCCAATACCGACGTGTTCACACCAAGCGGCGGAACGCCAGGCTCGGTGGGCGTGTTGAACTCAACGACGACAACCTCACGGGAAATTCAGTTCGCGCTGAAAGTCTCCTGGTAGGCATTTTGAAAGCTGAACGTTGGGCGCCGGCTCAGATGCCGGCGCCCCAACGCGATTCGAATCCCTTATTTGGAATCGATCTGGAATTGATCTGTAATCATCTACCCCGCCACGAAAGCCGAAGCGGGAGGAGGCCCCAGGTGAAAATTCGAGCAGCGAGCCTGATCGTGCTCGCCGCGCTGTGTTTGTTGATTGTTTCGCGAACAGCTTTTATTCAGGCTCAAGACGCCCCCAACCTCATTGCGCGCCGGGTATTGCTCATTAGCATTGACGGGTTTCACGCCTTGGATTTGGCGAATTTCGTTCAGTCGCACCCCAAGTCAACGCTTGCCCAATTGAGTTCCACCGGCATCACCTATACGCAAGCTCACACGTCAAAACCTTCCAATTCATTTCCAGGTTTGCTTGCATTGGTCACCGGCGGCTCTCCCAGCGCGACAGGCGTCTGGTATGAAGGCGCGTACGCTCGGGATCTGTCGCCACCAGGCTCAAACTGCAAATCGGTGGGTACGGAAGTAAATTGGAGCGGCGGTCTGGACTGGAACAGGAAGGTTCTTGATGCCGGAGGCGGACTCAATCCTGCCAAGCTGCCCTTGGATCCCGCAAGGGGCTGTGTGCCGGTTTATCCCCACAGTTTTCTTCGCGTGAACACAATATTTGAAGCCGCGCACTTCGCCGGACTGCGAACCGCCTGGATTGACAAGCATCCTTCCTATGAAATGGTGAACGGACCTTCCGGAATGGGGGTCGATGATCTTTTCATGCCGGAAATCGCGTCGGCGGGGAGAAATATAAAGGGCCAGGAAGCGTTTGATGACGTCAAGATCGAAGCTCTCGTCAACCAGATTGGCGGCCAGGATCACACCGGAAAGGAAAATGTTGGAGTGCCTGCACTGTTTGGTGCGGCCTTCCAGGTTTTTCGATTCGCACAGACTCTTCCTACGGGAGGATACACGGACGCGAAAGGCACACCGAGCGCGCCGCTGCTGGAGGCAATTGAACACACCGACCAGTCGATTGGCAAGATCGTCAGCGCCCTGAAAGCGCGGGGGCTCTTCGACTCGACACTGATCATTGTTAGCGCCAAACACGGGCAATCGCCGATGGACCCAAGTAAAGTGAAAATCGTCGATGACGGCATTATTCCCGGCTTGATTAATAAACTTCAAAGCGGTTTGGTGGCACTGGCTTATGCGGATGGCGACGTCATGTCGATTTGGCTCACGGATCAGAGCCAAGCGGATAAGGTTGGACAATTGCTGACGCAGCCCGCAAATCAGACCGCGGCAGGGATCCAGCAAGTCCTGTGGGGAGATTCGCTGAAGCTGTTGGCGAATGATCCGATGCACGATAAGCGCATACCGGACCTCGTGGTCATCCCCAATCTGGGTGTTGTTTACTATCCGCCGGATGACAAGTCCATCGCCGGACACGGCGGATTGAGTGACGATGCTACTCACGTGGCCCTGTTGGTGTCTAATCCGAAATTGAAACCGAGAGCCGTAAGAACTCCCGTGCAGACTACGCAGGTCGCTCCGTCAATTTTGCAGGTCCTTGGCATTCCACTCCAGACTTTGCAATCTGTGTTAAAAGAAGGAACCTCGGTGCTGCCGGGCCTGTTTGCGGGAGAGCGAAGCATGTGGCGAGAGTTGCGACCGGAATAACCAGGTGCAAATTGGCCAAGCGGCGGAGGAAAAACCCTGGGATCGTTGCGATTTTGTTTTTTGGAACTTGGCGGCTGAGGAGTGGATTTCAATCAGGAGTTGGCGTGATTGCTGAATTGGGCCCATGTTCACTTGCTGCTTACCCACATCCCTGTGATTGGGATGCCGGCCATCATCGCGTTTCTGTTGATCGGCAAAGTTCGCGGGAGCCGCGAAATCGAATGGGCAAGTTTGCAGTTGTTCGTGGCCCTGGCTCTTCTGAGCATCGTCGTCTACCTCACGGGGAGTTCCGCCAATCATCAGATGCGCGACTTGCCCGGCATTTCGCGGGAAGTCATCCATCGGCACTCCACGGCGGCCGATTTCGCTTTCTGGTCCCTGGAGGCGTTCGGGGCGCTTTGCCTTGCTGCGCTATATAAGTTTCGAACGACCGAAGCTGTTCCACCCCGGAAGATCACAGTTTTATTGGCGCTCGCACTTGTGGTGTTCTTGCTGATGAGCTGGACGGCCAACCTAGGCGGAAAAATCCGGCACCCTGAGATCGGCTCTTCGAGCGCGAGACGGCAAACGCGGATGGTTTGAACTTAAAGAATGTTCGAGCACCAGCTCATATGGCGGTGATCAATTTTGGGAGGAGAAACTTGCGAAGATTAATTTTGGCATCATTCTTCACGGTATTGGGGCTGGTCACGGCACAGTCCAACGCGCAGGAAAAACCACCGCTGAAGCTGGTCGCAACGACGCCGATGCCAGGGTTCACCGGGGATTTCGACCACTTTGGGCTCGACCTCAAGGGCAACCGCTTGTTTCTTGCCGCCGAAGACAAAAAGACCGTCGAAGTATTTGATCTTCGAACGGGCGCGCGCATTCATACGATTGAGGGCTTCGGACATCCTCTTACCATGGCCTATCTGCCGGAGTCGGATCGTCTGGTCGTCACCAACGGCGACACCGATGATGTCGCTCTGGTGGACTGCAAGGAATACAAGATTATCAACACTCTGAAATTGGGTAAGGGAGTGGACCACAGCGCACTGAATCCAGTCGATCGATACCTCTACGTGGAGAATGGTGCCGCGCCGGACGGGAAGTCACATTCGCTCGCCATTATCGACACTAAAGCTTTTAAGATCGTCGGTGAAATTCCTGGGCTCTCGGGCGATTCGAATGAAGGCATGGTAATCGACCATGCCGGAAAAACACTCTATGTAAACCTCACGGGGTCAGATGAGGTTGGAGTGATTGATTTGACCACGCGTCAAATCATCGCCAAATGGCCGTTACCCGACGTTCACGTGGCTCACGCGATTGCCCTGGATGAACCGCATCACCGTTTGTTCACAGCCACGCGAAAACCGCCGCAATTCATCGTCTACAACACCGATAACGGAAAAGTTGTTGCATCTCTTCCATGCGTCGGAGTGAACAGCGACATGTCGCTGGACGTCGCGCGCAAGCGAATCTACGTGACTGGGAGCGATACCGCGTCCGTGTTCGCGCAGCGCGATGCGGATCACTACGAGCATATCGCCGAAGTCCCCACGGCCTTTCGCGCCAAGTCGTCGATTTTTGTGCCGCAACTGAATCGACTCTATGTCGCTGATTCGGGCAAAGGGAAACCCGACGCAAAGTTGGCGCTGCAAATTTTTGAAGCTCAATAAATGCAATAAAGCGCGAAGCGGATCCCAATTCTCCATGATTATGTGCCGCAGCAGGAGATCGTCCTTTCTGGAAGGCGGCGCCTCGATGAAAGCTCTCCTTCGTGACGGGGCCCTTCATATAATTTCGGGCAAGCCAGCGAGGGCACGCTGGGCTGCACCATATTTTACTTCAGTTTACAAAGAAGATGCTCCGCCACAGCGTTCCAGATTCTTGCGCTATTCCGTCCAGAATCCGTGGCATGATTCCTGGGGTTTATTTTTCGGGGATAAGGCCGGCCGAACTATGGGATGGTTGACTACCGCCATACTCCGAAATGCTCCTTTGGAAAACACGAAAGACATGGTCATAGCCCACGACATGATCTTGCCCGTCGGAACCTTTCTCGACTATTTCAGGGTTTCGGCCGAAAAAGGCGATGGCTTCTGCGCGATCCGTGACCAATACCATGGTCGCTTCGTATAGTTTATCGCCGATCTTTATGCGCACGCGCGGATCGCGGGCCACATTGGATGTCCACGACTTGTCATGCGGAAACGGCACGTTCATCCGATCCTGGTGCGAACGAATAAAGAGCTCGCCGTTGCGAACGGTTACCATCGTGCGGACTGAGTGCGGAATGAAATAGGGCGTTCGCGTCTCAATCATGACGGTATTGAGACTACGTCCGGGGTGAGGTACTTGCTCAACGAATGACCAGTCCGTGACTGGAGTGCTGACGACTTCGCCTTTCAGCCACAAGCCGGGGCGAGCAATCATGTGGTGAGCGCGAAGCTGGTCCAAATCGAGGTATTCCGGTTCGAGACCAGTGATGCGGAGCGTCACGAGCGTTACTGCCAGGATCACTATGATCACTATCAATCCTACTTTTAATATTTTCATCTACCACTTCCTGAACAGAAATGATCGTCTCGGGTGATGCTACACCACCGATCGGCGGCCTGTAAAAAATTCGTTTTGTCTAAGGTGCGTGCGGCTTCCAGAAGACGACCAATGAGAAATCGAGTGAGTGTCTAGAAGCGATTTCGGTCTCGAAGGGACCTGATCTGGTGGTGAATTCGTTGTGTCCAAGGCGGGAGAAACGTTACGATGCTCGAATAAGAAGTCCAAATCAGGAATCCTGGTTTATATTGAGCGCGTACGCGCGGAAAGTCTTCGGTCGTTGTTGGTCGATCAGTTTTCGTACACTGGGGAATCGTCAAATTGAGGAGCCAGCAATGAAGCTGTTTTTTAAAATCGCAGGCGGAATCTTAGTTTGCCTGGCCTTGTTGTTGGTCGTATTGCGCATCACAGGACTCAACCCGCACGACAGAGTCCCCGGTTTGTGGCTTACAGGTGAGCTCGTTACCTCGCCGGTCACCGATTGGTCGTTCCTCGAAAAAGTACCTAACATCAAGATTCAGACCCAGACTCGATTTCTGCTCCCGCACTCGGTAACAATTAATTGTCTCTCCTACAACGGCCAGTTTTACGTTTCCTCTACTCGCCCCGCAGGAGTGCAGAGAAGCTGGGATGCGAATGTGATGCGTGACCCCCACGTGCGCATAAAAATCGGAGACAAGCTTTACGATCGGACGCTGGTTCTAGTCACCGATCCGGCTGAGAAGGAAGCCCTGGTCCAGATCAGAGAGAAAAAATACCAGTTGAAAGTTGCGCCGAATGCAAAGATTGACGTATTTCATGTTGTCGACTGATCGGGATCCTACATGAAGATCGTCATCACCGGCGCGAATAGCGCTGTCGGTCAGGCCATCCTACGATCCGGACCGAAATACGGAGTTACGACAAACACGTTTGTTGCCGCGGTTCGCTCTGCCCGTGCCGCCGAACAGATTCGCGCGGGCTCCACGAATGCCAACGGCGTGGTTCAAATCTCGTACGATGACCCCGCGAGTCTGGACGCGGCGTTTCAGGGGGCTTGGGCAGTCATCCATCTCGCGGGAATTCTCGTGGAAAGCCCGGATTCGACATATGAGCAGGCCAACGTCGCGTCAACCCGGAGCACAGTGGAAGCCGCGAAACGAAGCGGAGTGCAGAAAATCGTACTGGTGAGCGCGACGGGAGCCGATGAGACATCACGTAATCGGTACTACCGCACAAAAGGGGAGGCGGAAGCTTTGGTGCGAGCATCGGGGCTGAACTACACGGTGCTACGCGCCCCACTCTTGCTCGGTCCCGGCACCGCAGGAGGCGCAGCACTCGGGCGGCACCTGAAGCACAGTCGAGCTAAGTTGCTCGGTGGGGGTCGCAATCTTCAGCAGCCTCTTTTTGTCGATGATTTGGCGCGGGCTGCGGTGGCCGCTACAAGCCCGTCGGTTGCGAACAACCTTGTTCTGGACCTCGTTGGCCCTGTCTGCTTGCCGGACCGGGAACTCGTTGAGCGTGCCGCCCGCCTGCTAGATCGTCAGATCCGCATCGGCTCGATTCCCAAGAATTGGTTTTCGCTGGTGCTGGCCATCCGCGAATGCATCGGTAAGCGTGGGTTTTCGCGGGACGTTCTTGAAGTAATCACCGCGGACACGCGCCTGAATCCGCAGCCGGCCGCATCTGCGCTCGGCATTGAACTCACCGGAATCGACGAAATGATTAAAAACAGTCTAGGCCAAGGATGACAAAATGAGTGAAAGCGTCCCAACCACCGGCGCATCTTCAATCCCGGCCGGCAAAAAGGCCAAAACGTGGCAGCGGATTTTGCCATTCGCCATCACGGCAGCATGCTTCGCCTATCTTTACACGCGTCTCCGGGGAGCCGCTGCAGCCCAAGGCAGTGGGCTGTTTGCGTACCTCTTAATGAGCTTCGAGAATGTAAATTGGCTTCATTGGCTGGCCTTGGTGATTCCATACTGTTTCCTTTATCTCGTGATTGACAGCCTGGTTGTCTGGGCTGTGATCAATTGGTTTAACGCGAAAATCCGCTACACAGATATCCTGCCGATTCGGGCCAGCGCCTATATCCTTTCCCTGGTGAACGAACAAGTCAGCAAAGGCGCCATCGCGCTCTATTTGAACCGGCGGGATGGTTTGCCGGGCTGGGAGATCGGCTCCAGCATGCTGTTCCTCATGTTTTGTGAGTATTACAGCCTGATGCTCTGGGCGTCCATCGGCGCGCTGCTGAGGTGGAATAACATTCAGAATGTTTTTCACATTATTCCCTGGGTCGCGTTAGGCTCCTGCGTGTTTTTTGTGTGTTTTCATCTCTTCTTCACTGGAAAAATCGGCAAGGGAATTGCATTGCGAGAGCGCCCCATTTTCCGCGCGTTCCGGCTGGCTAAGGTGTGGCACTACGGAGCGGTGATTGCCATGCGCGCACCGCTGGTCATCGCAGGCGTAATTGTTTATACCCTGGCCTTAAGACTCTTTGGGGGCACGGTTGGTTTTGGCGAAATGTTGGGATATCTGCCGGTAATTTTCTTTGGCGCGGCCATGCCGGGGCCGATGCACTCGGTCGCCATCCTCTTCTGGGTGCTGCTCTATCCAGACAAGCCCGGACAGATGACCGCATTCGGGTTCGTCATGCACAATTTCTTCATCTTCTTTAACGCCGCGGTCGGTCTGCTATTTCTCCGGCGAGCGAGTCGGGAGATGTTCGGGTAGTCTGCTGAGCATCAGCCGCTGGCCCATGGATACCACGGTGCTGATAACGAGCGCCCAAACCAAAATAGTCAGTAGAGGCTGCAACCAGCGTGCACCGAGCCGAATGATTATTTCCATGCAGCTGGGGACGAAATACAGCATGCCGTTGTACCGCCCCAACTTGCTTCCGCGGAGCTTCATCCGGCGATGAATCAGGTACGAATCGATCATGTACTGCGAGAAGGCCGCGACGATCAAAACCGGCAGAATCCAGGGAAACACGCCTCGGACCGCGCCGGCAAATAAGCCGCTGGTGACGAAAAGAAAATCGGTGGTGTGATCGAATGTCCCGCTCAGCGGCGTTACGGTGCCTCTGCGGCGCGAGATGGGTCCGTCCAGAAAATCCGTGATCAGCGCCACTACCCAAACAGCCAAAGCGAAAACTGCAAAACGTGCCTCTCCCTTACTCATGAAGAACGCGAATGGGATCACCAGGAGCAAGCGAACAGCCGTCAGGGCATTAGCCATCAGGAGTCCAAACGGCGGTGAAGTTGTTCAAAAGTTGATTCGAAATGCATCGTTTTAATTGTCGCATAAAGTGGGAACGCCGCGATATTCACCGACGCGTTCCATCCTCTGCCAAAATAGCTCTGCGGCAGTGACGGGTTCCACGCAATCTCCCGTTGAAGTTGACACTATTGGAGTGGGCGCATATTCTTTGGTTTGAGCTGGTTTCAGCCGGTGATTTTTTCAAGGCCTCCCGATGCCAAACGTGGTGAATCCCTATCATTTGGATTCCGCTCTCGAGCGTGCATTAGAGGGCCGGGGAATTGCGCGCCAATATGCACTTTCGTTGATGGGAGAATCCCCGTTAGAAACCTTGCTCCAGACTGCTGCATCGGTCCGGGACCGTTTCAAAGGCATTTCGGTCAGCTATTCCAGAAAAGTCTTCATACCACTGACCCACCTGTGTCGCGACTATTGCGGCTATTGCACGTTCCGAGCTGATCCTCAGGCCGGTGTGCCGGCGTACATGACCCCTGATGAAGTGCTGGCGGTAGCCGAAGCGGGCCGCCGCGCGGGATGCAAAGAGGCTTTGTTCAGCCTGGGCGACCAGCCCGAGCGCGTATTTCCCGAAGCGAAAGAATTTCTGCATACGTTGGGCTTCGAGAGCACGCTCGAATACCTCGCGGCCATGAGTGAGTTGGTTCTTTTGAACACTGGTTTGCTCCCCCATTCGAATCCGGGCTTGATGGGTGAGAAAGACCTTCGCCGGCTGCGCGAGACCAATGTCAGCGTGGGGATCATGCTGGAGAGCGCGAGTCCCCGGCTGGGACGTCCCGGCGGCGCACACTGGAGAGCTCCCGACAAAGTCCCTTCGCTTCGCCTGCGGACCATCGAGACCGCGGGCCAATTGTCGATGGCCTTCACGACGGGCATCTTGATCGGCATTGGTGAGACTCCCGAAGAACGCGTGGACGCCTTGCTGGCGATCCGCGCGACCCACGAAAAGTATGGTCACGTGCAGGAAGTGATCATCCAGCCCTTTCGCGTCAAGCTGGATATTCGCATGGCCGAGGCGCCGGAACCGTCCAACGAGGATCTACTGCGCACGATTGCAGTGGCTCGCCTGATTCTTGGCGGTGAGATGAACATTCAATCCCCACCCAATCTGCTCTCGAAAGACTATCCGGAATTGCTGACTGCCGGCATCAACGACTGGGGCGGAGTTTCTCCGGTGACAAAAGATTTCATCAACCCGGAAGCGGCCTGGCCACAGATCTCTTCTCTGGCAGAGAGAACTGCGAAGGCCGGATTCGTCCTGCGCGAACGGCTGGCAATCTATCCGGAATTTTCGAAGCGCCCGGATTTCGTAAACGAGCGACTGCAACCGTATGTTCGAAAGCTGCAGGGCGGGGACGGCTATGCTCGAGGGGAGAGTAATCCATGCTGAAAACTGTGAATGCCGAATGGACCGCAATTCCCTTGGATCGAGCGATTGCAGCTGCAAGCCGAAACGTGGCTGCGTCACTGGAAAAAGTTCTCGCGGGCAACGATTTAGGCCTGGAAGAAGGACTGACGCTGGCCAATGTCGAAGGGAACGACCTGCTGGCTCTTCTGAAAGTCGCGGATGAGCTTCGGCGCGGCGCAGTCGGCGACCGTGTCACGTACGTCGTGAATCGAAATTTGAATTTCACCAACGTTTGCATCGTCGGCTGCGCTTTTTGCGGGTTCAGCCGGGGACCGGATTCGCCGGAAGCTTATTTTCATTCCAAAGAGACGCTGATTGCCAAGTCGCTCGAAGCGGTTGAGCGTGGGGCCACCGAAGTTTGTATCCAAGGCGGCCTGCCAAAAGACCTCGACGGCTACTATTACGTTGAACTTCTTCGCGCCATCAAGGCCCGGTTGCCTGAACTCCATGTGCACGCCTATTCGCCCATGGAAATCACGTACGGCGTCGAGAAAACGCGACTGCCCTTGCGTGAGTATCTGGCGATGTTGAAAGAATCCGGATTGGGCAGTATTCCTGGAACGGCCGCGGAAATTCTGGACGACGATGTGCGCAGATCCCTTAGCCCCAATAAACTAAAAGTTCGGCAATGGATTGAAGTCATCCGCACGGCACATAGCCTCGGCATCCCCTCGACTTCCACGATGATGTACGGCCATACCGAGCTTCCCGAACACTGGGTCCGGCACATTCTTCTGCTTCGCGACATACAAAAGGAAACTCGCGGTTTCACGGAATTTGTTCCGCTGGGATTCATCCATTCCAAAACCAAACTTTTCCAGAGCGGAGCTGCCCGCCCTGGACGTTCGATGCACGAGGACTTGATCGTTCACGCGCTTGCCCGCGTGCTTTTACATGGCTACATCCGCAATATTCAAGTGTCCTGGGTCAAACTTGGTTTTGAGCAATCCTTGACGTGTATGCAAGCGGGAGCGAACGATTTCGGCGGCACGTTGATGGAGGAGAGCATCTCGAAGATGGCTGGAGCCAATTTCGGGGAATATGTTTCGCCCGGTGAATTCCGGGCCATGATCCGAACCATTGGACGAATTCCTGCCGAGCGCTCAACGACCTATGGAATCCGCAGAGTTTTTGAGAATCCGGACGCGGAGGAACGCCTTCCAGTGGAACCAATGCCGGTACTCGCGTCCCCGGCACATCACGCGCCTGTGACCTCGACCACAGCCTACTGATTGCAAATACGCTGTTTGCGAAAGGGCCTGGATATCGCTTAAATTTGTCTGCAATCCAAGTCAGTCTTCTGGCAGTGACTCGAATGCCGCAGGAGTTGGCTCGCCGCTGAAGTTCCCCGCCAGGATTTCTGGTTTAGTCGTATAGTAGCGTGGACGGAACCGCCACTATCTTACGTGCGTCTTTGAGGAGCCGACTATGAAAACACTATTAAATATTCTTGGGGCGATAGTGATTGGCATGGTCCTACTGCTGGTGACACTTCGCTTCACTGGCCTTAATCCTCACGGGGATACGCCCGGTCCCGGAAGTTATCCCGGTTTATGGCTCAGTGGGAATCTCGTAACGACTCCGGTTGCCGACTGGTCATTCACCGATAGCATTCAAACCGTGAAGCTTCAGACCAACACCTGGTATCTGATCCCCCACTCCGTAACGATTTGGTGTATCGCCTATAACGGCCAGCTTTATGTGGCTACTTCCGGGGCTGCAGTCAGAGAATGGCCTCGCAATGTGGCACGTGATCCCCATGTGCGTCTGAAGGTAGGCAATGACTTGTATGATCGCACCTTATCGGTTGTCACTGACCCGGCCGAAAGAGAAGCGGTGCTCCAAACCAGAGCGAAAAAGTACGCTCAGAAGTACCCGCCAGTGGGTCAAACATTTACCGTGTATCACGTAACACCTAGCTAGTGCTGCCTGCATTGTGCGGAGGGCCATTTGTGAGAATTCGTTGTTTGAAATTCCATGCCACAGCCTCGCTCGTTTACCACCGCTTGCCCCTAGTCCAAATTAAATTCTTCAGCGTCAGACGGGAATTTCTGTAGGGTGGATCTGGGGCTGTGGCTTGACTGTGGCACACGATAATCTCGTTGCGTTCAACAAAGTACGATCCATTGGGCGAGGGATGCTCAGCGATATGGGCGGCATGTACACACACTCATTGGCACAGAAAATATCACAACGAGGTCAGGTCCGCGATTCCGGATTTTGAAGCGCGCGCAGCACGCGCTCCGGCGTGAGCGGAATGTCCCTTACTCGCGCTCCGGTCGCATCAAAAACAGCGTTCGCAATCGCCGAGGGTATTGGGATGATGGACGCTTCGCCGGCACCGAGGAAACCGAGATCGGGATGATCGATCAAGACGATCTCCACTTCGGGAACGTCCTGGAATCGTACTGTTTCATAGGTTTTCCAGTCCAAATTCGTGACCCCACGCTCATCGAAATGAACTTCCTCGAACAACGTGCGGCTGACGCCCTGCACAACGTTTCCTTCAATCTGATTCTTGAGACCATCGGGATTCGCACTCAACCCGCAGTCATGCGCCACCGTGATCCGATTGACTTTCACCTTTCCGGTTGTCTTGTCGACTTCGACTTCGGCGACCGCCGCCACAATCGCGCCATCCCGGTCCGACATTGCGACGCCCCTTCCAATCAATCGATTGGATCCGTTGGGGGCAGGTGCGGGAGACGGACGGGCGACCCAACCTGCTTTCTTTGCCGCAGCGAGCAGAATTTCGCCCGTACGCTTCTCATTTCTCGGGCACTGCAATCGAAATTGGACGGGGTCAATTCCCACGTGAAAAGCGACTTCGTCGATAAAGGATTCGCTTGCAAAAGCCCGTCCGACCGCGCCCGGCGCGCGTAGATTGCACGTCCGAAGATGCGACAGCTCATTCTGCACCCAGGGAATCACCGGGCAATTGACGCGTTGATTTTCGAATGCATAGATGTCGCCGCCCGCGGTGGTCCCGTATTCATAGCCATTCCCTGGGAAACCGGGGTTGGTTGATTTCAGGCCGGACTGAACAGATGCCAGTAGGGGGGAGCCCGGAGCCGCGGTGTACGGAAAATACCGGTCCATAAAATCCCATGCCGTGATATTCCCTTGTTGGTCGACACCTGCCCGGACGGTCATCAGCTGCGCCGTGCCCTTAGGTTCCCAGGCGTGTTCCTCCTGCCGCATCCACTGCACACGCACAGGTTTTCCAACCGACCGCGACATTAACGCCGCATCCTCCGCCACATCGTCGGCACAAAGGCGCCCGTAGCAGCCCGATCCTTCCGCATAAACAATGCGGACATTTCTTTGCGGCACTTTCAAGAGATCCGCGACGGCTTTCCGGGTTCGGTGTGTCCCCTGGGAACCGGTCCACACGGTGACTCGATCTCCGCGCACATCCGCAACGGCGCAGGATGGGCCCATCATCCCGTGCATATGAAACGGCCAATGATAGGTAGCTTCCAAAACGCGGTTCGCCCGGGAAATAGCGGATTCGAAGTCTCCCTTGTTGGCGACGACCTGTTCCTTGAAGCTCTTGGTTTGCTTGAGGTATGCGTAGAGGTCGTCGCGCGTAGAAGGCAGCTTTGTTTCCGGATCGGACCATACGACCTTCAGTGCTTGCGCAGCCTGGATCGCGCTCCATTCGGATGTAGCCACCACTCCGATAAACCGGTCCTCTTTCACCACTTTCACAATTCCGGGAATGTCCTTGATGGAATTCTCATCCACGCTTACGAGGCGCGAAATCGTGTGGAGCGGCCGGATGACTCGGCCATGCAGCATATCCGGAACCCGAACATCCTGAGAGTACGTGAATTCACCCGTAACTTTGGCGGGCAGGTCGATGCGCGGGATCGAAGTACCAACAATCTTATAATCCTTTGGATTCTTGGCCTTGACTTCGGGAGCGACTTTTAATTCCGCCGCCGTTCCGGTAGCGGTAATCGTGACATTAAATCGCTTGCCGCCGAGCAGCTTCCAATACGTTACGTTCGTGGACGGACTGTCCGTCACGCTCACCAAGCCATCGATAACCGTTAGTTTTCCCACCGGGGCATCCAGGTGAGCGGACGCAAGCTTCAAAAGCTCCTGTTTTCCCGCCGCGGCGGCCTGCCTCAATTGCGGACCTGCCTTATGAAGCGTCCGGCTTCCCGAAGTCTGGGATTGGTCAATGGTTTGCGCCGTGTCGCCAGTGATCATGTGGATTCGCTTGAAGGAAACGTCGAGTTCCTCCGCCATGACTTGAGAGAGCGCAGTGAGCACCCCCGTACCAAGATCCACTTTGCTGGTGAATACGGTAATGATTCCGTCGCTGCCGATTACCAGCCAGGAATCGAGCGCCGTCGGCTGAGGATCGCCATTGAATGCTCCGTCCTGCCCAAGAGACTGCGCTAACAAGGAAGACCCGAAAAGATTAAACCCGACAACAAGGCCGGTTGTCCTTTTCACAAAATCCCGTCGGGAGATCGATCCACTTCTCATGTCATACCCTCCCCGTCCGGGCTTTTTCCTGCGCCGCGCGCTTAACCGCGCGAACAATCCGCAGGTGTGTTCCGCAGCGGCAGAGAACTCCGTTCAAAGCGTCCTTGATTTCCTTGTCCGTCGGGTTCGCATTCTTGTCCAGCAACGCCTGCGCCGTCATAATCATGCCATTGATGCAATAGCCGCACTGAGCAGCTTGCTCGTCAACGAAGGCTTTTTGCACAGCGTTCGGATGGGCGCTGCTTCCTAGTCCTTCGAGCGTTGTAATGCGTCGGTTTTGCATGGTACTAACGGGAACGCTGCACGATCGGATTGTCCGCCCCTCCGAAAGTACCGTGCACGCCCCGCACTGCGATAAACCGCAGCCGAATTTGGGCCCGTTTAACCGGAAATTGTTTCGCAGAACATACAGAAGTGGTGTGTTGGGGTCCGCGTCGATGACACTAGTTTTGCCATTCACGGTGAGCGAGATTCGCGACATTGCTACGACCTCCCTTTTTTCGCCGGCGAACCGAAGGGTGCTACAGAACTGATGTTTGCAGCGTGGTCATACATCAGCTCATTGCTTTCTCGAAATGAAATTCAAAGGAACTCATACCAAGTGGGCCGTTTTGGGGTTCATCCTGCGGAGCCAGATTTACGAATCAGGCAATCCACTTCCTCTTACGGTCCAACTTCACAATTCGCAAAGCGAATTCGGATTGCCTTATTAAAATTTTATCTGGAAAGCAGTGCAATTTCAAGCTGCAGGCACTCTGGAAGAAAACTCCCTGCGCTCAGGATTGTTTCGCCATTTCATCACAACGATTTGCACGTCCGAATTCAGTGCAGGGCGAGAAAGGAGCCTATTTCTTCTCGGTATCCAGGTCACTAACCTGATGCGCAAACCATCTGCCACCCGCCATTCAATTTCATGTAAACGCTGGCAAACAAACTGGGAGCGGTAAAAAGCTTGCCCTTGTATTCCAATATCGAAGTGCTATGCCCGTTAACCACCGCTGTATTTCCAAATATTTTGACCTGGATACTGTCGTGCGTAAGCGCCTTGAAGTGCACATTCTCCGAAAGGACATCGGCGATGACTTGAACCTTGTTCAAGAGGTCTCCCCTGGCAACCCATGAGAGGTCGTCGGCGAGCACCCGCTGGAGTGTGGCGCGGTCTTTCGTCTTAACAGTTTCATTGAATTCTTCGTCTACCTTAAGCGCCGTCGCTTTGGCGGCTTCGACAGAATCGTCGCCGGTGTCGCAATGAGGGCCGGTTCTGGTTCGCCGGGCTCGAAGTCTGTCGCCGCGGATCACGCGCCTTGCCCGAATGACACGCTCCGCTCCTCCCAAAATCTATCAAAAGAAATCTGCCGATGACAATAGGGGCAAGGAAACAATATCAAACAAGTGAGCTCGCGGGCTGGTATGAATCACGCCTGAGGTTGCGCTGCTTCCTCAACCGTGCGGCTTGCGTCAATGAAGAACCACGCCGTTCCACTGATCAAGGTGACCAGCGCGGCGAAATCGAGTGCGGCGCTCCAGCCTAATTTCGTGGCGATCAACGCCGTCACCACGGGCGACGCCGCACCTCCCAGGCTTCCGAAAGTGGCCATGATTCCGGAGACAGAGCCGGAGTATCTTCTGGAGATGTCCGTGCACGTAGTGTAGAGGATGGCGGAAGCGGCAAAATTAAATCCTGCCGCGATCGTTAACTGCAGGAGCGCCGCAGTGTTATTTGCGGTGTGGCTGCCGGACAACAGCAACACTGCGGAGCCCGCGATACCCAGCCACGCGGTGACGCGCCGGCCGTTTCGTTTACCCAGTTTGTCCACGGCGCGATCGGAAAGCCAGCCCCAGAAAGGGACCATGATAATGTTGGCGACGAAGGGCGCGGAACCCCAGAAGCTTGCTTTGGAAACCGTGACGCCGCGTACTTTCACCAGGTAAATAAAAAACCAGGTAAAGAAAATGTAGAGCGGATACACCAGGCAGAAATGAGAAACCATGAGCGCCCACATTGACGGAGTCGCAAAAACTTTGCGCCACGGCACACCCGTTTTTCCGGCGGCTCGTTCCGGGGCAGGATTTATTTCTGTTCCGGTTGGGCCGGCGATGAATGCAAGTTCCGCGGCATTGACGCGAGGATTCTGTTCCGGCCGGTCAGTCACGTAGGCGTAACAGGCGAGCGCCGCGAGGATGCCGATCACGCCTAACACCAGAAATGGAGATCTCCATCCGAAATCGGAAGCCATCCTGGTGATCAGAACCGGAGCGATAATTCCGGCCACACCAACGCCGGAAAGAAAAATGCTCGTTCCGAGAGCGCGCTCTTTCGGACCCAGCCAATATCCCATCATTTTGTTTCCGACGGGAAAGGCGGCGGATTCTCCAAGTCCCATGAGGAAACGAACGATCGAAAAGGCCCAGGCAGCGCTGAGTAAGCTGAGAATTGGCAAACGTGGCGCGACGGCCGTGAGCGCGGTGAAAAGCGAAAACCAGAGGATCGCTCCCGTCAGGACCCGGCGCGAACCGGAGCGATCAGCCAGCCAGCCTCCGGGCAGGTGAAACCACGCGTAGCCCAGGCTGAAAGCGCCAAGGATCCAGCCCATCGACTGCGCCGTGAAGTTGAATTCTTCCTGAAAATTTTTGGCGACGATTCCCAGGTTGAGGCGGTCGACGTAAGTCAGTCCCGTGACAAACGCCGCGAGGGCCACGACGGTCCAGCGCACGCGCGTCGGGGACGCGATCGCTTCCCCGATGGGCCCAGCTTTGAGCGGCGATGGAGTTGAGACCAAAGGCGTCGAATCCTTCCGATAAACTCAATCCGCCACGACCAATTGCGAATCGAAAGCGTCAGTCCACCACTTGCAGGCGAATCAGTGGACCGTGAAACTGACCGCCATAAACGTCGGTATCCCCTACGTCACCGGAGAAAACGGGGCGCGGTATGGAAATTTTCACGGTGAGGAGCGATTCGATGACGAAAAATCGAATTTGATGGAGATCCGTTTTGTAAAGCTGCGCGATTAATTCCGGGGAGAGCTTGCCGCCGGCCATCACTTTCCGAAAAGAATCCTGGTCTTTGAACATGATGTCAAACGTCAGCTCGAAGGGCCCGGCGTTCTTGCTGCGGATCAGTTTCGTAAATTGCCAGAGTTCACGCATGCGTCTTTTTGTTTTCTCAAGAAGCTCACAAATTTTCAAATGTGGTGCGAAACGGCTCGCAGGGATCATCCAGGTGCCACACATGGTTTGCGCAAAACTGGTAGACAGGCCCCATGTCGGCTCCAGGCGGTGAAAACGGAAACGCAAAATTGCTGATCAACCCTTCCTGTTCGGGAATCGGATGATGCAATCCGGTGTGCCATACAATCGGCAAAATATCAGCCGCTTCAGATTGCGAGCGCGCCACTACGTCGATGATGAGGCCGACTTCATGGCCTTCCACCTGCGAGGACGGTTCCAGTTGTCCGAGGGAGCCATTGGAACCATAAACACGAAACTGCAAGTTGTACGCGCTGCGGCTCAACTTCAGGCTGTCCTCAATTTTTCGTTCCACCACGGCGCGAAGACCGTCCAGAAATTTGCCCAACTGACGAAGGATCAGCGGATCTCGAATCCCCGCGACCACGATGGATCGATAGCCGGCCATGGCCGCGCCCTCGATCTTCACCGTATATTTTTCGGCGGGAATGAATCGCGAACCGTTGACGCGCACCGCCCTGTCGCTGATCGCCTCGTATTGTGCATCGGCTGTATCGACCGTGCCCCCGGATTCTATCAGGCGATAGGGATCGGAATTTTCATATAACGTGTGCGCCGAAACGCTTTGCGGGGTGCAGCGAAAATCGGGATTCGGCGGGTCGATGGTAAATCCGTCCTGATCGAGCTCCGCGGCCATGCAATCCGGATAGTAACGCTGCGCCACGGCAGCCGAGCCGCATTCCAGTATTTTCCCGGCGTGAAACGCGACGTGTTTCGGTATCCCTTGCATCACGGGCAGCGCAGCATAGATGGCCACATCGCTGCAACGTCCGGTGACTACAACTTGCGCACTGGATTTCAACGCCTCTTGAATGGGTTCGATGCCCATCATGGCCACGAATCTCTCAGCCTGCCGAATGGAATTGTCGTTAAGTTCGGGCGCCGGACACAAAGGTGTGATCCGGCCTCGTTGAAACTCTTCCGCGAGCCGGTCTTTAGGAACCTCGCTATCGATCGACGCAAGCTTGAAATGCCACGCGTTTTCTCGCGCGAGTTCGCGGACAATGCCCAGAGTCCAGTTGAGGTGGGGAGTCCCACCCGCGTGCCCGGCGGAACCCACGATGACGGGAATGCCCGCCTTTAATCCCTCGCGAATCATGATCCGCAGATTGCGCTTTGTGCCTTCGCGAGGCCCTCGCGGATTTCCGGAACCGAGATAATATGGACCAGAGTCGGTTGTGCCGGCATCGCAACCGATGAAATGGGCGCCCTGTTGCACGGCGCGAACCAGGGTTTCCTCTCGAAACCCCGAGCTGAGGTTGCCGGTAGCGGCGACAGCTTTTATTGTTTTCAAGATGATCCCTGGCACTTTCTTATCATGACTTCGTCAGAGAAAGCCACTGCTGCTGGTTTCTCCGAACTCTACTTCAATTTCTAAAATGGAGCCGCAGCTTGGTGCAGCAATTTTGTCGATTCGCTGGAAAAGCGTAAGATGCGCACGGAAAGACCCAGGATTGACGATCCGGGAATAGGGAGACTCAAATGGAAAAAATAATTGGTTCCCGCATGTCAGCCGAAATGGAGGGTGAGTTCGTTATCTTCCTGATTGGTATGCGGATCAATAAACCGTGGAAAGTGCATAAGTGGCTTCCCGTTTTTTTGGCCATGCCCAAGATGTTGAAGGAGCTCCAGGGCCATCCCGAATCCGGATTCCTGGGACACAATGGACTCGGCCGCGTGATCGTGCAGTACTGGCGCTCGTTCGAGCACCTCGAAGCCTACGCCCGAGCCAAAGACAAAAAGCATTGGCCGGCCTGGGTCGATTTTAATCGCCGACTGGGAAACAGCCGCGGTGATGTAGGGATCTGGCACGAAACTTACCGCGTGAAGCCCGGCCACTATGAAGCCGTATACAGCGGCATGCCACCGTTTGGACTCGGCAAGGTCGGCAAACTTGTTGACGCGACCGGAAAACGCGAAGCGGCGCGCTCCCGCATGACGGCCGGAGTTTGAGAGGAGAACGTTGCGCTCCTAGTTTCGCGATCCGGAAACCAGAGCTAGAGTTCTTCCTGCCTCGACCACTTCATGGCTGCACGTCGTAAACCTTGATGGCCAGTTGCGCGTCCGGTTTTCCTTTTCCGGAGATCGCCGCATAGAAGCGATTGAGTTGGGGCACGTACAGAGAAGTTTTGGCGCGATATCCCGTCGGAACTTCGGAGATTACTGCGTAGTGATCCGCATCCTTCTGCTCGACGACCGTGGTTGTGTCCGACCCCGAAAGATAGATTCTTTTGCGGGCGACATCGAACCACATGTCATCGTTAAAAGTCGAGATCGGAACGCTGGTGACGATCTTGCCGTCGTCTGTATTGAACACAAACATTTTCGGCGGCGTACGCGTGGCGATCAGCAGTCGATGATGCGGCTCATCGAGGGCCATGGAATTCGGAGTTTCCGCGCCGGTTATGGGCCACCTGGCGGTCAGCTGGCGAGTCTCCAAGTCAACGACGCCGACCTCTTTCGGAGTCGAAAGGTTCACATACATTTTCTTGCCGTCGCGGGTGATGGCCATGGCTTCCGAGTGAGTTCCCGGGAGCGTGATATCTCCGACCAATTTAAACGCCTTGCTGTCGATAATGTTTATCTTGTGATCCTTCGCGCCCTTTTCACCGCCTCCGCTTTCCACGTAGTAATAATTGTTCACCGGATTGAATTGCGCGCCATCCACCTCCGGAGGCAGTTTGATCGTGTTGAGGATCTTGTAGTCTTCTCCGCTGACTAGCTCCACCATGCCGAAGCCGTCGCCGTCCGTCACGATGAATTTATTCACGTCCGTCATGAATAATATGGCGTGAGGCTGGCCGAAGCCGGTGATGCTCTTGATGCGCTTGCCGTCGAGGTCAAATACTTCAACCGTTTTGTGATCTTCGGCGGTGAGGAACAGGCGCTTGCCCTTCAGATCCACGGCGAAGTGGTCGAAATCGCCCGTGAAACCGGGCAGTGGCGTTGTGGCGACCAGCTTCATTGGCGATTTTTCCTGCGCGTTGACTTTCATAGCAAGGCCGAAGAGCAGCAGAGCGCTGAGGACCAGCAATTTTTTGGCATTCATAGGTGTCCACATCTCCCAAGTTGGAATTTTCACTCGAATTTCTGAATCGCCACCCGATCGATCGTACCGCATGAGTGACACAGGCTTCAGCCTGTGGATGTTTGTGACGGCGAGCATTTAAACCTCACAGGCTGAAGCCTGTGCTACTTAAGGCGCTACGTCGAAGACCAGGATTTGCGCCGCTTGCGCATCCTTTGCCGGAACACCGACGTAATACTTGTTTAGCTCCGGTACGAAACGCGCGGTTTTTGCGCCGGGCTTGGTTGTCACGGTTGCAACAACCTTGTAATCGTCCGCACCGGATTGCTGCACGACGGAGATCCCGCCGTTTCCGCCTCCGCCTGGAACATAGAGCCGGTGGTGGCCGGCATCGTAGGCGAGATCGTCGACATAATCGACTACATCCAGGCTGGTAACTTCCTTGCCATTGTCCGCATTTACCACCACGAGCTTGGACGGCTTTCGCGTGGCCGTAAACAAGCGGTGCGTCGCTTCGTCATACTGCAGCGGAACATTATCTTTCCCCGCAGTGACGGGCCAGGTCTGAACAACCGCGCGTTTTTCGCGATCCACCACGCCAATGGAATTAATACCCGTCATGTTGACGAAGAGGCGCGGCCCGGATTTTTCCATAGCCATCGATTCCAGGCGGTTGGTTTCGAGCTTCATGTCCGCGATTTTTTTGCCAGTCGCTGTGTCCACAATGCTGACAAGGCACGTCGGTGTGTGCGCTTCGCGGCCGCCGTTGACGACGTATAGCAACTTGGAAGCAGGATCATAAAGGAAGGGATCGGCGTCAATCGTCAATGCGATGTGGCCGATCAGCTTGTAAGAATCATAATCGAAGACTTTGATTTCCGAGGCTCCGCCATCGACGACATATATTTTTTTCAGGTCGGAGAATGGCATCACGTTGTGAGGTTCCTTGAAACCGGTGAGGGTAGTGATATGCTTATTCGTTTTCAGATCGAACACTTCGACCGCCGGCTCTTCCTCCGAGCTGACGAACAAGCGATTTCCTTTCACATCGACACCAAAATGATCCCAGTGGCGAGCGCCTTCCACTGGAATCGTTTGCACCAGGCGAAGCGGGGGTTTCTGCTGCGCCGGCGAATATGGCCCACACGCAAACGACAGCGCCAAAATGACGAAGAGCCTTTTCATGCAGTCCTCCAACGAGCAATGGTGTGTATGTTCGCGGATTACACCGCATTCCCGGCGCGCGGTCAAGACATAGATCCAAGTTCACGGAAATATTTTCCGGGCTGACTACCGTGCCATCGCCAAAGATGGCCGGCGTTCGTCCCGATTGTCCGGCGGCAAGTCACTTCCGGTGCTGAGGCTCAACGGATGTTGATTTTGAGGATTTGCTTAATTGTGTATTGACACGCTTAGCGAAAAGATGTAATCCTGCGGCCAATCTTATATCGGGGTTGGAGAATTCACTTCTTCGACAAGCTTTAATTATGCAGCACGATGGTCGTTTGCGAGCTGCAGTTCGATCGTTTCATAACGCGCCGTGCCTGGCAGACTTGCCATGACGTGAGTTTGCGATTTACGGATTAGGTAAACTGTTTCTATTTATATAGCAGGTTTCCCTTGTCATAACGCGATTGGCTAGCGCAGAGGACTCTGCGGTTAAGGGCATCTTAGAGGCTTTCGTCATCACCTCGAGATTTGCGAGCTGAATCGTTTGACCAGGAGGCTGCTATGCCGTCCACAGCGTTTTGTCGTGCGCGTTTTCTTGTAATATCCCTCGCGATCGTGGTTGTAACGAGTGCGCTGGCACCCGGGCGCGCCCATGCGCAGGTTGCGGGAGCCATGCTCAAAGGAACCGTAACGGATCCCACCGGCGCCGACGTTCCGAAGGCCCAGGTTTCCATCATCGATGTGGCCACGGGAATCGCACACAATGCCACAACAGACAGTTCCGGCGGATACGCGGCGGCTAATTTGCGGCCTGGAGAATACCAGGTCCGCGTAACGGCCACTGGCTTTGCCGTGGAAGTGCGCTCGGGAATCACGCTAGCTGTCGGAGCGCAGCAAGTGCTGGATATCGCATTGCGTGTGGGCGCCATGACGCAGGAGATTCAGGTCGCAGGAGAAGCGCCCACGGTTGAATTGGCTTCTTCGGAAATCAGCTCACAGATCACATCCGCCACAGTGCGCGAACTTCCCCTGAACGGGCGCAGTTGGACGGACCTGGCAACCCTCCAGCCCGGAGTGACTCAGATCAACACTCAGCCGAGTTTCACCGTCGGTGCGGACCGAGGGAATCGCGGATTTGGATCGCAGATTTCCGTCTCCGGTTCGCGCCCCCAGATGGATAACTACCGGCTGGATGGCGTCACCATGAACGGCTACTCCAATGCGGCCCCCGGAAGCGTCACGGGCGAGAAGTTGGGAGTAGACGCCGTGCAGGAGTTCTCGGTTATCACGACGAATCAGGGCGCCGAGTATGGCAGGACGGCTGGCGGCGTCGTGAATGCGATCACGAAGTCGGGGACCAATCAGTTCCACGGCACCGGATACGAATTTCTGCGGAACAGCGCGCTGGATGCCAGGAATTTTTTCGACGATCCGAACACGCCGATTCCTCCATTTCGCCGCAATCAGTTCGGCGCATCCGCCGGCGGACCGATCATCAAGGACCGCACTTTCGTTTTTGGCGATTACGAAGGCGTGCGGCAATATCAGGGACACTCGATTGTCGCCAACGTGCCATCCCGCAATGCCCGGCTCGGCATCCTCGCTCGCTGCCCCAATAACACATCAGCTGGCTGCGCCCCGCCGAGCCCTTGTCCGGCTAATTCGGCGCTGCTCAGTCCCAACGCCAACGTCTGCGTGGACAACTCAGCCGCAAAATACTTTGTTTTTTATCCTCTAGCCGCCCCAAGCACCGAG
>Ga0157378_10000284_pt1 | contig 49359 bp, 34 predicted proteins | sample M65metaG_FD_115309 | JGI IMG/M metagenome (GOLD analysis project Ga0157378, IMG submission 115309) | Miscanthus rhizosphere microbial communities from Kellogg Biological Station, Michigan, USA - M6-5 metaG | ecosystem: Host-associated > Plants > Roots > Rhizosphere > Soil | place: USA: Michigan... | reverse complement strand
TCGACGGAGATGGTGAAGTGGTACGGCATGCTGCAATGCACCAGCGGTCCGCTGGAAGGGCAGCACTTCATCATCGAAGAGAGCGGCCTCTACATCGGCCGCGATCCGGCCATGTCGCAGGTGGCCATCTCCGATAACCGCATTTCCAAGCGGCACGTTCGCATCATTCCGCGCGATGGTAAGGTGATGGCCATCGATCAGAGCTCGACGAACGGCACCTTCCTCGCCAACAATCCCGGCGTGCGGATCGCCGAGGTCGAGCTCAAACGCGGAGATACGATCATCCTCGGCGACGGCGCCGCGACGTTTCTTTATCAAATCTAGGCCAGCACGGCCGGCGGCTCGGCCCACAATTGCGTTTCGAGGTTTCTACCGCGCAGAATCCGGGGGGCGCGCTTCCCGCTAGTTCCCCTGACGTATCCAACGAGGAGACCATGCGACACCTCCTGCTCGTCACCTTGTTCCTGGCAGCATCCGCGGCGCACGCGCAGTGCGTCGATGGCGCACTCGGTAACGCCGCACCGGCGCCGTTCGCGCCACTTTCGGCCAGCGACGTCGATGCCATCGTCAAGGCCGCCGACGCCTCGGCGGGCGGCGGCGCGTCGATCGCCGTCGTCGACCGCGCCGGCCGCGTGCTGGCGCTCTTTCACCAGATCAACGCCAATCCGAGCAACGACGATCTCGCCGTCGGCGTCGCCCGTACGGCGGCGTTCTTCAGCCACAACATGGCCCCGCTCTCGTCGCGCACCGTGCGCTTCATCAGCGGCGTGCATTTCCCGGCCGGCGTGACCAATGCTCCGCCCGCCGCGTTGTACGGCATCGAGAACACCAACCGCGGCTGCGATCTCCACACCGCGTTCAACGCTCCGAAAACCGTTCCGCCGGCAAAGTCGCTCAGCGGCGTCCCTTGCGACGCCATCGGCGGCACATCCGGCTGCGGCCCGGGCATCGTCACCGGAAAACTGTTGCCCGACGATGGTCCCTATCCGCAACGGGTCGACAACCGGCCGGTCAAAGCCGGCGGCATCCCGCTTTACCGAATCCTCGGCACGAGCCGCGTGACGGATGGGATCATCACCGACGGCAAGCTCGTCGGCGGTATCGGCGTGGTCGGCATCGATGGCGATGCGGAGCTGGACGAATCGATCGCCGTCAGCGGCGCATTCGGCGCGCTCGGCTCGTCCCTTGGCCCGATCGCTCCCGTGCCGCAATACCCGCTCCCCTTCCCGGGCAACGTGTTCGTCGACGGCATCCGCCTCCCCTTCCTCGGCGCCGGGCAGAAGCTTCGTTTCAACGATGACGGACTGCCCATCGGGATCGAGATGAGCTCCTCGGTCCACGCGGCGGGTTCGTACGTCATCACGCCGCTCGCCGGCGGATGCGCCGACAACGAATACCTGGCCGGTCCCGCCGGCGGAACGTTGAGCGCCTCCGCCGTCGATGCCATAGTGCAGCGCGCCATCGCCGCGGCGAAGAAGACCCGCGCCGTCATCCGCCTGCCGCTGAGCAGCTACGCTCGCATGGTCATCGCCGTCGCCGATCTCAACGGCTCGATCCTCGCTCTCTATCGAATGCCCGACGCCACCGTCTTTTCGATCGATGTGGCTGTGGCCAAAGCGCGCAACGTGATCTGGTTCAGCGGCGCCGGCAACGGCGACCTGGGCCTGCCTTCGGGTACGGCGGTGACGAACCGCACCATCAGCTTCGGCGCGCAACCGCTCTACCCGCCCGGCATCGACTCGAAGGTCTTCAAGGTCGGTACTGGTCCGTTCTATCCCCTCTTCCTGCACGACCTGGCCAATCCGTGCAGCCAGGGCTCGCAGCCGCCCAACGCGAATCAGAACGGCATCGTCTTCTTCGCCGGCGCGACGCCGCTTTACCAGAATGGAACCCTGGTCGGCGGTCTCGGCGTCAGCGGCGACGGCATCGAGCAGGACGACTACGTCACCTACCTCGCGGCCGGCAATCTCCTCCCGCCAACCAGCAAATGGGCCGACCAGCTCAAAGTCAACGGCGCCCGCCTCCCGATGTTCAAGTTCCCGAGGAGCCCCGAAGGAGTCACGGAGTGCGGAGGAAAGCCGTGCTCGTAGGCAGACGTACGAAACGTAGGTCGGACTCTCTAGTCCGACCTCTTTTGAAAACGCCTCGTCACTGTAGTTTCAGACCCGTGTCAGCCGGTCGGACTGGAGAGTCCGACCTACGTTTATCTGCATTGGTTTTCCTTCTGCTTCTCGCCACCTCGGCATTCGCCCAGACCGCGCAAGATCAAGACTTTGTAAAGGCGCCCATCACCATCAACGACGATCACCCCCTCTACACCGAGGCCGTCCCCTTCCTGCTCACGGGAACCTCGCTCCCCGGCGCGGTCATCACCATCTCCATTGAGAAATCCGGCAACGGCCAGACCACCGCAGACACCACCGGCCACTGGACCTTGATGTGGACCGCCCCAGTGAAGACCGGCACGTGGACCATCACCGCCACCTCGGGCGGCGTGACGGCGACGCAGCTTCTGCGCGTGCAGATTCAGGGCAACCTGCAGCGGCAGCCGATGATCGTCCAGCCGATCGGACGCTTCGGCACGCCGGAGATTCCGCACCCCGAGGCGTATCAGGAGATGACGGATCGATGGAGGATCGTGCCGCCGCCGTACGAGCTCACGGAGAAACCGAAAGGGCGGCCCATTGGTAAGGGCAGCGGCGACAACGGCGCCACCCTCGATCCCTACAACCAGAACCTCATCAAAGGCGATCTGCCGTTTCTTGGGAAGGACTGGTTCTTCAACTTCACCGGCATCAGCGACACGCTTTCCGAGTCGCGCACGCTGCCGACGCCGTCAGGTGTCAGCGCCGTCAAGCCGGCGTCGATCCGTTTCTTTGGCAAAGACAACCAGAATCTCTTCAACGAGAACGTCATCGCCTCGTTCGACCTCTTCCAAGGAGATACCGCCTTCAAACCGATCATGCAGCGCTGGAAAGCGACGCTGATCGGCAATCTCAACTACGTCCATCTGCGCGAAGACGGCCTGGTCAAGCCGGACGTGCGCCGCGGGACATCGCGAACCGACGGATACCTTTCGGTGCAGGAGCTCTTCTACGAACGGAAGCTCCGCGACCTCTCGCCGAACTACGACTTCCTCTCCTTCCGCGCCGGCTCGCAGCCGTTCAACAGCGACTTCCGCGGCTTCATCTTCAACGACACCAACCTCGGCTTCCGACTCTTCGGCAACTACGCATCGAACCGCTACCAGTACAACCTGGCCGTCTTCGACCGGCTCGAGAAAGACACCAACTCCGGCCTCAACATGCTGAAGCGGCGCGATCAGCAGGTGGCCATCGCCAACTTCTACTGGCAGGACTTCCTCGTCCACGGCTACACGCAGCAGTTCAGCATCCACTACGTCCGCGACGGAGCCAACTTCCACTACGACAAGAACGGGATCCTGGTGCGCCCCGCGCCGGTGGGCGTCTTCACGCCGCACGAGATTCGCGCGGTCTACCTCGGCGAGTCGGGACTCGGACACATCGGCCGTTTCAACGTCGATCACGCCGTCTACTACGTCTTCGGCCACGATGATCTGAATCCCATCGCCGGCCCCGATCCAGAGCTACACGGTCACGACGGTGTGCGAATCGGCGCGGGTATGGCCGCGCTCGAAGTCTCCTACGATCGCGACTGGTATCGCCCGCGCCTGGCGCTCTTCTACGCCTCGGGCGATCGCAATCCGCGCGACCGCCGCGCCCGCGGCTTCGATGCCATCTTTGACAGCCCCAATTTCGCCGGCGGCGGCTTCTCGTTCTTCAACCGCCTCGGCATCCGGCTGGCCGGCAGCGGCGTGGCGCTCGTCGAGCGCGGCTCGCTGCTGACCAGTTTGCGAAGCTCGAAGGACGAAGGGCAGCCGAGCTACGTCAATCCCGGCGTGCAGATCGCCAGCGCCGGACTCGACGTCGACGTCACGCCGCGGCTGAAGGCGATCTTCACCGGCAACTACATCCGTCTCGATGCGGTGCAGCCGGTCGAAGCCATTCTCTTCCAGGGCAACATCCACAAGACCCTCGGCACCGATCTCTCGGCCGGACTTCGCTACCGGCCGATGCTCAACCAGAACATCGTCATCGTCGGCGGCACCGCCGTCCTCCTCCCCGGCCGCGGATTCAAGGACATCTACGAAAAAAGCCGGCCGCTGTACCACGTCTTCACAAACGTAATTCTGACCTTCTGATGAAACGGACAACGATCGCATTCGCCGCAGTTCTCATAGCCGCGCTGGCCGTGATCCGAATCCGCGCGCAGTCCTCGCCCGATCTCCCGCCGCTCATGCGCCAGACGCAGGCCGAGGCCGATGCGAAGAGTGTCGGGTGCCTCAGTTGCCACAACGGAATCGAACCGATGCACGCCTCGGCCGCGGTGAAGCTGGCCTGCACCGACTGCCACGGCGGCGATGGCAATGCGCGGACGAAAGACGCCGCGCACGTGAAGCCGCTGCATCCCGAGATCTGGAAAACCTCGGCCAATCCGCAGCGCAGCTACACGGCTCTGCTCAAAGAGACGCCCGAGTTCGTGAAGTTCATCAACCCCGGCGACCTTCGCGTCTCGCAGGAAACGTGCGGCGGATGCCACCAGCGCCAGGTCAACGCCGTCCCGCGCAGCACGATGACCACCTCCGCCGTCTTCTGGGCCGCCGTCGGCTACGCCAACGGTCTCCTCAGCCGCAAGCAGGGACTCCTCGGCGAGAGTTACAACCGCGCCGGCAACGCCACCGCCATCAAGCCGGCCACGCCGCCGACTCCCGAGCAGATCGCCAAAGGCGCGCTGCCGATTCTGGTTCCGCTGCCGCGCTGGGAGGTTTTCCAGCCGGCCGAATACTTCCGCGCCTTCGAGCGCGGCGGCATCTCCGGCAGCACTTCGTTCCCCGACATCGGCAATCCCTCGCCGGAGGGTGAAGCCGGGAAGCCAGACATCCGCCTCGGCAATCGCGGCCGCGGCACGGGCCTGCGCATTTCCCCCGCGCTCATCAATCTCAACAAAACGCGGCTCAACGATCCGCATCTCTCCTTCCTCGGCACGAACGATCATCCCGGCGACTACCGATCGTCCGGATGCACGGGATGCCACGTCGTCTACGCCAACGATCGCGATCCGCTGCATTCCGCCGGCTACGGCCAGTACGGCAACACCGGACTCTCCATCACCGGCGACAAATCGATCCTGAAGAACGAGCCTGGCCACCCGCTGCGCCACCAGTTCACGCGCGCCGTTCCGACCAGCCAGTGCATGTCGTGTCACATGCATCAGCCGAACTCGTTCGTGAACACCTACCTCGGATACACGATGTGGGATTACGAAACGGACGCAGGGCTGCTCTGGCCGAAGAAACAGAAGTATCCGACCGAGATCGAGAAGCGCGCCTCGCTGGATGCGAATCCCGAGGGCGCCGCGCCGCGCGGACTGTGGAGTGATGAGAAGTTCCTCGAGAATGTATCGAGCCTCAACTCGCAGGCCAAGAACACCCAGTTCGCCGACTACCACGGTCACGGCTGGAACTTCATGGCCGTCTACAAACGCGACCACAAAGGCAACCTGCTCGACGCCGAGGGGAAGATCGTTCCCTTCGACGATCCGGCGAAGTTCAGCAAGGCAGTGCACCTGCAGGACATTCATCTCGAGAAAGGGATGCACTGCGCCGACTGCCACTTCTCGCAGGACGAGCACGGCAACGGCCAGATCTACGCCGAGTACGGCAACAACATCGAGATCGAGTGCCAGGACTGCCACGGCAACACCGACGCCTACACCAACCTGCGCACCTCCGGCCCCGCCGCTCCTCCCGGCGGCACCGACCTCCGCCTCGGAACGACTCCCTTCGGTCAGCGCCGCTTCCTCTGGGTCAACGGCAAGCTCTATCAACGCTCGATGCTGAATCCCGGCATGGAGTGGGAAGTGATCCAGGTCAAAGACTCGATCACGCCCGGCAACGCCCACTACAACGAGCGAAGCGCCTACGCGAAGACGATCCAGCGCGACGGCACCACTTGGGGACCATCGTCCAGCGGCAACTTCGCCCACGCCGATTCGAAGATGACCTGCTACGCCTGCCACACATCGTGGATGACCTCCTGCGCCGGCTGTCACCTGCCGCAGGAGCAGAACGTGAAGGCCGAGGTCCATCACTACGAGGGTGGGGAGACGAGAAACTACGCCTCGTACAACCCGCAGGTCATCCGCACCGACGCCTTCATGCTCGGCGTCAACGGCACCACCAAGGGACATCGTCTCGCGCCCGTGCGATCGTCGTCGGCGCTGGTCATCAGCTCAACGAACGCCTTGAGAGACCGCATCTACATCCAGCAGCCGCCGATCTCCTCGCCCGGATATTCGAGCCAGGCCTTCAACGCCCACGTGCCGCACACCGTCCGCACGCGCGAAACGCAGGGCTGCGGAAGCTGCCACATCACCAAGGAGAACGACAACAACGCCTGGATGGCGCAGCTGCTGTTGCAGGGAACGAACTTCGTCAACTTCGTCGGCCGCTACGCCTACGTCGCCGAGGGGAAGGGCGGATTCGAAGGCGTCTGCGTCACCGAGTGGGACGAGCCGCAGGCGGTCATCGGATCGTCGCTGCACAAGATCGTCTATCCCGACTACTACGCGAAGCACCAGGCCAACAGGATGGAGCTGCAGGTCGCGCACGAGCATCACGGCGACTCGCGCTCGCTGCAGATGCGCGGAGAGTTCCTCTACAGCGCCAACGGCGAAGAAGGCTTCAGCGTCTACGACATCGCCAACATCGACAACAAGGACTTCTCCGAGCGGATCGTCTCGCAACCGGTCTCGCCGATCGGTCAGCGAACGTTCGTGAAAACCAAATTCGCCTCGGCGGTGGCCCTACCGACGACGATGCCGATCGATCCGAACCGTCAGACGCAGTTCATTGGGACTAATGAGGAGCAGCCGATCCACCCGCTCTACAAGTACGCCTACGTCGCCGACCGGGAAGAGGGGCTGATCCTCATCGACGTCACCACGCTCGCCGACGCAAATCCCTCGAACAACTTCCTCAGCCGCGCGGTCACCTTCAATCCGGGCGACGCACTCAACGGCGCGCGATCGATTTCCGTCGCCGGTCGCTGGGTCTTCATCGGCGCTGAGGGTGGATTGATCATCATCGATGTCGACAATCCACTGGCGCCGCGGATCGTGGCCACGATTCCGGAGCTGAAAGAGGCCACCGGCATCGGCGTGCAGTTCCGCTACGCCTTCGTCACGAACGCGGAAGGATTGACCAGCGTCGACATCACCGACCCCTCGCACCCGCGCATCGCCGGACGCGTGGCCATTCCCGACGCGCGCAGCGTCTACGTCGCGCGCACCTACGCCTACGTCGGCGGCGGCGCGAAAGGCATGGTCATCGTCGACGTCGAGCGTCCGGAGAAGCCGGCCATCCTGCCGTGGAGCGACGACGGCCCGCACGACGCCAACGACGTGAAGGTGGCCTCGACGAACGCCTCGACCTTCGCCTACGCCGCCGACGGCAAGTACGGGCTCAAGATCTACCAGCTCCTCTCCCCCGAATGGACGCCCGGCTACGCCGGCTTCAGCCCGCGTCCCGAGCCGCGTCTCGTGGCCACGCGCCACACGCACGGCCCGGCGCTAGCGGTCTCGAAAGGCCTCGACCGCGATCGCGCCGTCGATGAAGGCGGCAACCAGGTCTCGATCTTCAACCGCATCGGCGCGCGCCCGATGACGCTCCCCGAGATGCAGCGGCTCTACCTCCGCGACGGAACGCTCTACACCGTCAGCGAGACCCCGGCGACGAAGCCGGTCACGAGGTGATGACGATGAAGCGAATGATAGTGATTCTCGCGCTGATGACTGCCGTCGTTGCGAATGCCCAGCAACCGCAACCCCCGGCAACCGGGCAACCCGGCAACCCGGTAACCACCGTCCCCAACCACTACGAAGGCGTCGCCTCCTGCGCCAACTCCGGCTGCCACGGCGCCACCGAACCGTTGAATGCCTCGCCCGTCCTGCAGAACGAGTACTACACCTGGCTGAGCAAGGACCGCCACGCCCAGGCCTACAACATCCTCTTCAACGACCGCTCCGCGCGCGTGGCCCGCAACATGCGCCTCAAGGGAAAGGCCTATCAGGAAACCGTCTGCCTCGATTGCCACACCACCAACGTTCCGGCGCGCCTCGTCTCCGGCAAAGTCGACGTCGAAGACGGCGTGCAGTGCGAAGCCTGCCACGGTCCCGCCAGCGGCTGGCGCGCCGAGCACACCCAGGCCGGCTGGACGCATGAACAATCAGTCGCCCGCGGGATGACCGATCTCCGCAATCTCCCCACCCGTGCCTCCAACTGCCTTTCCTGTCACCTCGGCAACGACCGGAAGGAAGTCGATCACGAGCTGATCGCGTCCGGCCACCCCATCCTCGCCTTCGAGCTCGATAACTACACCGAGACCATGCCTCCGCACTGGCGCCACGGCACCACTGCCGATACCCACGGCGCGCGCGCCTTCGCCGTCGGCCAGGCCGCCGCCTTCAGCCAGTCGCTCGACAACCTTGCTCACCATGCCCGCGGCGAGAAATGGCCGGAGTTCTCCGACATGAGCTGCATCAACTGCCACCACTCGCTCGAGGGCAGCGGCTGGCGCCAGGAGCGCGGCTGGCCCGGCCGCGCCGGACTGCCGTCGTGGAGCCCGCAGCACTGGGCCGTTCTCCGTCTCATCGTCGGCCGCGCCAACCCCTCCGTGCGTGCAAAGATCGACAACGACGTGCAGATCCTGGCCGTCCGAGTCTCGAAGATGAACGACGCCAACGGAGTCCTGCAGGCCGCCAACGAAGCGCGGCGCGCCATCGACGGCGTCACCCCGCAGATCGCCGCCCTGAGCTGGAAGGATGATGACGTCCGCGCCCTGATGCGCACCATCACCGGCGAAACCGACTTCATCCTCAACTCCGACGTCCACTCCGCCGAGCAGACCGCGCTGGCGCTGCAAAGCCTCGCCTCAGCGCTGACCCGCAACAACCCGCGCCTGCTCAAGAGCCCCATGACTGAGGCCATCGACGCCCTCTTCGAAGAGGTGAAGAACCGCGAGCGCTACGAACCGTCGCGATTCGTGCAGAAACTGGGAGCGCTGCGGGCGGCGCTGTAGACCGGCTACGCCGCCTTGTGCGCCAGCAGCACCGCCAGAAGCGCAATCAATCCCGGCAGCGCCTGCATGTAGATGATCGAGCGCTTGGCGGTGATCCCGCCGAAGATGCCGGCGACGATCACACATCCGAGGAAAAAGAGGCGGATGGCGTACGCGCCGTCTCCGCCGATGACGCCCCAGATCAGACCCGCCGCCAGGAAACCGTTGTAGAGCCCCTGATTGGCTGCCAGCCCGGCCGTGGCCTGGGCCAGCTCCGGCGAGAGGCGGAACGTGCGCATGCCGAACGGTTTCGTCCAGAGAAACATCTCCAGAATCAGAAAGCCGAGGTGGAGCACGGCCACGACGACGAGAGCTACGTCCGCAAGCATGCGCATGGCCGGATTCTAGTCGCTTTGCGCTCAAGCCCGCTCCCACGCCGCGATGGGGCCGGGAACGATGACGAAGAACGGATGCGGATCGGGAGTGGCGATCGATGCATGACAAGCGTGCCGCACGGAATCACGATCGCGCAGCTTGGCCAGGAGATGCTGCCATTCGAGGGTGAGCTGGCCGTCGGAAACGGTCAATCGAATCGACGTCTTCTTCCGCGGCAGCTTCGATCGATCGAAGTTGTAGCCGCGCACCTTCGCTTCGTCCGCAATATGACCTAGGTAGACCGCGATCGCCGCGGCCGGATCGCGATGCCCGCGGAACCGATCGAGCTGCGGATGGTTTCGATAGCCGCGCGTGAGACCGGCCAGCACCACCTGCGCCAGCAGCCCTTCGCGCCACAACGCCACCAGTCCCTTGGCGTCGAGATACCGCGGATGGAGCGACCAGAGGCGCATCAGGTGCGCCGTTGCAGGAGCCGGTCGAGCGAGAATCGATCGCTCTCAGCCGGCATGAGAAAAACGAACAACAGCAGCGCCAGCCGCGGAATCACATGCTCGTGAAAGGCGTACAGCGCGTGTTCGAGCAGATGTCCGAAGGTCACGATCGCCAGCACCGCGCCGAGGCCCACCAGCGCGTAACGCGTCTTCCATCCGACGATCACCATCGCCCCGGCGATCAGCTCGACGAAGGGAATGGTGAAACCGACCACCCACAACGACCACACTGGCAGAAACGTGTGCTGGAACGGAAGGAAGTAGCGCTCCGCATGACCGATCGGACCGAGACTGAAGACCTTCCAGACCCCGGCCATGAAAAAGATCAGACCGAGCACCAGCCGCGCAAAGAGCACCGCCCACGACTTCGCCGTCGAATCGCTCATCGGAAGATGAAGAATACCGCGCCCACCAGGCAAAGCCCCGCCCAGACGAAATTCATCTTCAGCGGCTGGTGCATGTAGAAGAGCGCGAACGGCACGAAGACCGCGAGCGTCACCACCTCCTGGACGATCTTCAGCTGCGCCAGAGACAGTTGATGAAACCCGATCCGGTTCGCCGGCACCTGCAGCATGTACTCGAACAGGGCGATGCCCCAGCTGACGAACGCCGCCACGTACCACGGCCGGTAGGCCAGGTTCCTGAGATGCGCATACCACGCAAAGGTCATGAAGACATTCGACGCGATGAGCAGGCTGACGGTGATGATGATGGTGCGCAAGGTTGCTCCCTCCCCGAGGAAGGGGAAGGTAGCATGCGCGAGGACACACAGAGACAGCTACGCCCGACCGAATCGATCGGTCAGGACTAGGAACTTCCGCAATTCACCTTCTCAGCCTGGAGGGATGAGAACCTTGATCTGGTCGTAGCAGAGAACGACGGCGTTTTTCAGAGTCAGCAAGTTGTCCGACAGATTGTCGGTCGTTGATGCCGCCGACACCGGAACTGCCAGAGCAACAATCAAGGAAAAAGCAACGGCGTAGCTTCGAATCGTCTTTCGCATAAACCCCCCTCGTGCCGGTCGAAACCGGAAATGTGGAGGGCGCCCCTGGAATGGAGTGACGCGAGAAGGCGAATCCTGAGTCTTTTTTACTGAAGCTGCTGAAATTCTTCCTGCGGGTGGGCCGAAAGGCGGGCCAGATAGGTGCGGACATGGCGAACGGCGTCTGGAGCGGCATTGCCCGAACCGACTGTCTCGCTGAGGTATGCCAGCGCTTTTTTCGCGTTTCGGGACAGCCCCTCGGACGCGAACGCCGCCGCCACGGAACGACAAAGCTGCGGGACACGGTCGGTATCTCCGATAGCGATCAGGCCGGCGATCAAGTCGAGCGTGGCCAGGGCAGCATCATTCATCAACCCAAAGCTGGCGAGCTGCTTTTGAGCAATCTCGAGGTCCGGCATTCCTTCTTCGTATTGCCCGCTCTCCACTTTGAGAGCGGCGAGCGCCCAGAAAATGCGGGCGCGCTCGGATGGAACATCCAGATCCGTCACGACGGACAGCGCTTCGGCGTAGTAGGCAAATGCTTTTTCGAACTCACCGAGGCGGGTGTAGCACGATGCGGCGTTTGCGAGGGCGATGGCAAGCATCCACATCTCATTGATGGCACGGGCGTCGGAAGCGACAGCTTCGAAGATCGGAAGCGCCTCGGCATAACGGTCTACCGAGTAGAAGCTCGACGCTTCGGCGACGCGCGCCGAAAGGTAACGTTGCTTATCACCGTAAAGCTGAAAAACGATCGCGGCCTCGCGACTGAGCTGCGCCGCTTCCACGAAGCGCTCCGTCTGGCAATAAACAGTTGCCCTCACATACTCGACGATCGCCAGATCGAACGGTTCGACATGATCGTCGTTCTCGAACGACTCCTCGGCCCGATCGAGCGCTTCTTCGGCGTCCCTGAACCGACCAACAAACCGCAGCGCGTTCGCGCGCTCCTTCCACGCCGTCCCCGCGTACCAGCCTGATCGCGCCTTCAACGGCTCCGGCAGCTTCTCGGCGATGCTCAACGCCGTGTCGGCGAGGACGAGGCCGAACTGGGGCTGGCGCTCGTGCATGCCGTTGGCCACTCTGCAGAGCAGGCGGATCACGGCCAGGGTGTAGAAGCGGGGATCCTCGTCGATGCGCGCTTCGCGGAAGCGGATCGCCGAGTCCACCAGCGGCATCACCAGCTCGCGGGCCTGCGCGTCGGCGGCGGCGAAGGCGCGGGCCTGGTCGAGAAGCTGGGGCGGCGCTTCGCGGCGGGGGGGCATGGCGTCGGCCACTTCCCACGGCAGCGGATCGTGAAGGGCGGTATCGAACGCTTCGATGACGTCGAGTGCATCCCGGCAGTCGCGGCAGCCGGACACGTGCTGCTCGACCGCTCTGCGGTCATCGGTGGCCTCGGGGCGTAGTGCGTAGGCTGACAGCTCGTCTTCGTTGTAGTGGCTCATGATCCTGAACGGGTAATTGCGCTGTAGATCTGCCGTGCGCGTTTCCGGCACGACGACAAGAGTTGCCAGATGTATGCAGGAGACGTGTCAAGCTCCTGGGCGATCGACTCCGCGCTCTCGTCGCGGAGGTAGTAGCGGCGCAGCGTCTCGCTGCACTTGCCGCCGAGCCGGGCCAGCGTGGCGCCGAGGCTGAGGCGGAGCGCCCAGCGCTCCAGCTTTGCTGCCTCGTCATCGTTCGGCGTCAGCTCATGGTGCGGCAGCAGCGGCTCCTCGCGCTCCCGCTTCCGCCAGTAGTGCTTGCAGGCGTTGTTGATCGAGCCGATGAGGAAGGCCTTGACGTCGTAGGCCTCAGGCTGGCGCTCCAGGAACGAGGCGAAGATGTCGTGCACCAATGCTTCGGCATCGCACTGGGGGATGCGGTAGCGATACTGGGCGATCGAGCGAAGCAATCCCTCATGCTCCCGGTAGAGCACTTCGAGTGGATGTGCGGTCGAAACCTCGGTCTGATCGTTCGTCACGTTACGTGCCACGCTCAGCGTCACAGACGCCCACCAGAAGTGTGCGCGCGTTGCGGATCTTCCGGAAAAATATCCTACCTGCGGCCCCGCCGCAGCGCCCCGGCGACGGCCAGCCCTGCACGATGCCGTGCCGGCGACCGGTTTCCATCCAGCGATCCGGACGCTCTGAACTGCACCACTAGCGGCAGGGATGCCCATCACCAATCAATGTCTCCTACTCAGAGGAGTGACGGAAAGGCGGCAGTCCCTACCCTCCGGGGCAAAAAAAGTTACGGTAGTTACTTTTAGGAGTCAGTTCAAGACGACGGAAACCGCACCCTCGGCAGCCCGACTCAGCCCGTCTTCGGCTTCAGAGTGACCAGCCCGATCCGCTGCCCGTTGGCGGAATCCTCGATCAGCGTGGCCATGCGGCGGGCGCGGGTTTCCGCCTTCTTCCCGCTGGTGACCCAGTGGATACACACCCGCCGATACCACGGCGGTTGGGTGCTGAAGAACTCCCACGCCTTCCGGTTCGCCCGGAACGTCTTTTCATCGGCCGGATCGAGCGTCCGAACGGCGTTCTCGTAGGAGTAGATGGCCGACTTGTCCTCGCGGCGCTTCTCGAACGCGCGCAACCCGGCCGGCTGCATCAGCCCGAGCTTCGTCAGCTCGGCCACCCGGGCGATGTTGATGGCGCTCCAGTTGCTGACCGTCTTTCGCGGCGTGAAGCGGATGGTGTAGCTGACGTCGTCGATCCGTTTCCGCACGCCATCGATCCAGCCGAAGCAGAGGGCCTGATCGACCGACTCCGGCCAGGTGATCGACGGCTTGCCGGAGTCCCTTTTGTAGAACCCCACCAGGAGCTCCGTGGCCGAGGCATGATGCTTTTTCAGCCAGGCCCGGAAGGCGGCCGGTGTCGCGAAAAAGTGCGGTTCCATCGCAGAATCAGCATATCGAAAAAGTTTTTTTCGGACCGCTGTCGATTTCCGGTTCCGCCGTTCGACTATGGAGCAAGGAGAAACGAAACCATGGAATACCTGCTGCTGATTTACGAGGGTGAGAAGCGTTGGGAAGGTCTGAGCAAGCCGGAGATCGACAAGGAGATGGGCGAATACCGCGCGTTCGGAACGGAGTTTGCCGGCACGATCAAGGGCGGCAACGCCCTGCAGCCGACCAGCACGGCCACGACCGTCCGCGTGCGCGACGGCAAACGGCTGACCACGGACGGGCCGTTCGCGGAGACGAAGGAGCAGCTCGGCGGCTACTACCTGATCGACGCGCCCGATCTCGATGCCGCCATCGCCGTGGCCGCGAAGATCCCCGGCGCCCGCTCCGGCTCGATCGAAGTGCGTCCCATCATGACGTTCTCGTAACTATCATGTCGGTCTGTTGACCGCGATCGAGGAGATCTTCCACGCCGAATGGGGCCGGCTTCTGGCCGGCCTCATTCACCTCTTCGGCGATTTCGACGTCGCCGAGGAGGCGTTGCAGGAAGCCTTCGCCATCGCCGTGACCGAGTGGTCCGGCGAGGTTCCGCGAAATCCGCGCGCCTGGCTCTACGGCACCGCGCGTCACAAGGCGCTCGATCGCCTTCGCCGGCAGGCGCGTTTCGCCGGCAAGCAGGCCGAGCTGGCCTACCTCGGACCGGTTGCGACGACGGTTGATGACGATGAGGAGTCGGGAGTGCCTGACGAACGTCTCCGGCTGATCTTCACCTGCTGCCATCCGGCCTTGGCGGAGGATGCGCAGGTGGCGCTGACGCTGCGGACGTTGTGCGGCTTGACCACCGAGGAGATCGCTCGCGCGTTCCTTGTCCCGGTGGCGACGATGGCGCAGCGGCTGGTGCGCGCGAAGTCGAAGATCCGCGGCGCCGCCATCCCCTACCGCGTCCCGCCGGCGTCGGAGCTTCGCGAGCGATTGTCCGCGGTCGTGGCCGTGGTCTATCTCGTCTTCAATGAGGGCTATGCCGCCGCCAGCGGCGCCGCGCTCGTCCGCCACGATCTCTGCGCCGAGGCCATCCGCCTTGCGCGCATGCTCCGGATGCTGATGCCGGATCCGGAACTCGATGCCCTCCTCGCCCTGATGCTGCTCCACGATTCCCGCCGCCACGCCCGGGTCGATGACGCCGGCGAAGTGGTGCTGCTCGCCGATCAGGATCGTTCGCAGTGGGATCGCGCCGAGATCGACGAAGGCCGCGCCCTGCTGCAATCGTCGATGCGCCGATCGCGCCCGGGAACGTACGCGCTGGAAGCCACGATCGCGGCAGTGCATGCGGACGCGCCATCCGCCGAGGAAACCGACTGGCGGCAGATCGTGGCCATCTACGAACGGCTCTACGCGCTGCATCCGACGCCGGTAGTCGCGCTCAACCAGGCGGTAGCTGTCTCGATGGCCGACGGCCCCGCCGCGGCATTGCCGCTGGTCGATGCGCTTTCGGAATCCCTCGCCGGCTATCACCTCCTGGCACGCCGCCCGTGCCGATCTCCTTCGCCGCCTCGGACGCTCCGAGGAAGCGCTGGCGAGCTATCGTCGCGCGCTGGCGCTGGCTGGGAACGATGCGGAGCGGCGGTTTCTGGGGCGGAGGATTGGGGAGTTGACCGGTCAGATGCAACAGTTTTAGGCCTTGACGCTCTCATCTCCGGTTGGTGTGGGTTTCTGAAGCGAAACGGAATCCGGTTTTGGCAACGTGAATCCAGGCCACACGCGCCGTTCGTTGAGTGGCATTCGTCGGTGGTGCATAGAAGACGTCTTCATTTCGATACGTGACCGTCTGGAATGGGAGCTTTCGAATGGCTCCCATGAGAAGGCTGCGCTTCCGAGGAAGGCCGTACTCGAGGGACCACTCGTCCTCATTGTGGAGGAAGTCCGATGAGGGCTCTGGAACGCCGATCAGGAATGATCCGTCTGGCTCGGCCCTGACAAGGAGCGCTGCATGTGGACGATCGGTGAGGTAGATGAGGTGGTCGAACAGCGTCACCACGCCTGCGCGGTCACCAACGAGGAGCACGTGCATGGACTGCATGCCGCTGCCAGTTGAAGACCATCCAAGGAGTATGAAGCGACCATCCGGAAGCCGAAAGGAGGGGCCTGGGATTGGTAAGAAGGAACCAGGAACGCGCAGTGGTCGCGCTGCATCGATCGACAGAGTGAGTGTCTCCGCAAAGTGCATTGTCCCCGTGTTTTCTTCAGGGTATTTGGCCCGCACCGTAAGAACCGGCTTCGCGACCTGCGCGGCGGCCAGAAAGACGACATGGGTTGCAAGTATCAACGCGAGCATGCGACTGCCACCAGTCATCGATGATGTCCACCCTGACCGGCCCACCCTTCCACAAGTGCATCAGGATCGTGGTCAGCAATCAGATTCAGCTCAATACCGTGCTCCAGGAAGGCCTTCAGCGCCGCGAGCACGAAACTGAAGCCGCCGGCGGAGCCGATCGCATCGGCCACGATCTTGTCGGTGCCGCCGGCGAAGCCCCAGTTCCTGACCTTGACGAAGGTTTGGTCCCTCCCTCTTGGCGCGAGATCCCACTCCACGAAGCTCGGATTGGCGGGACCATTCCATTCGAAAAGGATGCGCTTGTTCTCTTCGAGCTCCTTGACCTCGACAGTCACCGAGGCGCCATACATCTCCCAATCCCACCGGACTTGTGTGCCGGCCTCCAGTGGGGCGCTCCCTTTGGTGAACCAGAAACGAGAGGTGATCGCGGGATCGACCAATGCGCGAAACACTTCCTCGGAAGGCTTGCGGATCAGCATCTGCGCGCTAGCCACCGGCGATTGAATCGTGGAGCCGATTGAGTCATCGCCCTCGAGCGAGCGCCAATACTCCAGCCAGCGCCCGCGAACCTCTTCCTCGGTGGCACCCGAATCGTAGGCAGGCGAAGTGAGCGGCAGCGCGCGCTCGACTCGGATCAGCACGATGTGCTGGATGGGACTGGCCACCCCGCGCTTCCGGAAGAAGGCCAGGATCTCATCGAAAAGCGCACCCTCGGCGAGGACGCGGGCGATGCCTTTGAAACGATATCCCTTGCGGAGGATGGGATCGACGACATTGATCTCGATCGAAGGATTGTGACGGAGGTTGGCGATCGTGCCGGGAGAGCGGATGTCGGCGAAGACGAGATGATCGTCGTCCCACACATCGGTCGTGCCCTTGGGGGAAAGGTTCGGAGTGCCGTCGGGACAGACTGTGGCCACGAAACCAAGCCTCTGTCGCTGGACCAGGCGCTTCATCTCGGAGGTGAGCGTACCCATCCGAATTCCTCCCTTATCTCAAGTTTTCTGGAGCTCCAGGTAAAGCCATGCGTCCGGGTCTGTTGCGTATTGCCAGATGAATAATTGCCCATTCTCGTCTGCGAGGTTGAACTCCGCATGTCGATCGGGGTCCGGCAAAGTGAGTCGGAGCGTCTGTCTGTGCCGATACGCGGTTTCCCACGGTTCCAGCCGCCAGAAGCAGTCGTGGTCATACGATCGATAGACAGCAGGATTGTACGGTCGCGGCGGCACGCCAAACGTGGTTCGGATGGCGCAGGTGCCATCGGCGCGAAGGACCAGGACATGCTCCTGACGATTGAGATGATCGCGTACGCCAACCTCATGGAGACACTTCATCGAGTAATCCGTGCCGACCCAGGTACCGATCAACTCATTTGCGGATATGGGCCGTTTCGCGAACCGGTTCTCGGACCGCTGGCAGGAGGTCACAATGAGGACGAGTGTAAGAATGGCGATTGGACGGCATGCCCGATAGTGTTCGATCATTCCCGGCCCACACCCAACGCATCCGCGACCCGATTGATGTAATTGAACCACGAGGCGATGAGCGTGATCTGGAGGATCGCAGTGTCGTCGAACCCGACGCCGCGCAACTTGTCATGATCGCCTGGATGAATCTTCGTCGCGTCACGAGTGATCTTGACCGAGTACTCCAACATGGCCCGATCCTGTTCGGAGATTGGCGCCGAGGTGTAATCCTCTCTTATGGCGTCGGCGAGAGACTCACTGAGACTTACCCTACGCAGAAACTCTGCGTGCGCGACGGTGGCCTGATCAAGATGGTCTCGGGGTGCCCAGGTGAGTTCCCAGCCACGAGCAACGAGGCTTTGCTGTCCCCGAACTGCACCTGGCTCTCGATCTGTTGGAAGAAGGTATCAAGCAACTCGGGCTTCATGTCTTCCATAGGCGCCTCGCTCAATGGGTGGCAGGCATTATCACCCGCTCCGCTTCACCACCACGATCGTCGTGTCATCCGCCGGCGCTTCGTTGCCGGCGTGGGCGCGCCAATCCTCGACGATTGCCGTCAGAATCGCGCTCGCGGGGCGGCGGGAGATCTTGCCGAGGAGCTCGCGCAGGCGGTCGAAGCCATAGGCGCGGCCGTGGGCGTCGGTCGCTTCGAACAGGCCGTCGGAGAAGAGGACGATGGCGGTGCCGACTCGCATCGACAGCGGCGCGTCGTCGTAATGGCGGTCCGGCCCGAGGCCGAGCGGAAGTGATGGGAGATCGATCTCGCGCACGTCCGTGTTTTGCGCGATCCAGGGATAGGGATGACCGGCGTTGCTCACCAGCACGTCGCCGGTCGCGGGATCGAGGCGCAACAGCACCAGCGACGTGAACGTGCGCGGGGAGCCGATCTCGCGCAGCACCAGATCGAGTCGCTGCAGCACGATCGCCGGCGTCCGCTCCGCTTCGACGAGACTGGCCAGCCCGGCCTTGGTCATGGCCTGCGCGATGGCGCAGGAATAGCCGTGACCAGAGACGTCGCCCGCGGCGATCCAGAGCCGGCCCTCGGCGTCGCGCACGAAGTCGTAAAGATCGCCGCCGGCCTCGGTGGCAAGAATCGATCGCGCGGCGATCTCGTAGCCCTCCAACAGAGGCATCGTCTTCGGCAAAAGTCCGAGTTGCATCCGCGCCAGCAGATCCATCTCGTACTTCAGGCGGTTCTCCTCCTCCAGCCGGCGGGCGAAGCCGGGCAGCGGAAGCGGTCCCTCCTCTGCCTCGTCGGGACGCCGAATGCCGATGATCCCGAGGAGCACGGGGGCAATGGCGAGTGTGACCAGGAACAGCGACGACAACGGCAGCCAGGAGAAATGGATCGCCGAAAAGAGCGCGGCCGGAAGCGCGGACGACATCGTCGCCGCGGTCAGAAGCGCGGTGAGACCGAACTTCGCGTACGTAATCACCAGTGCGGCCGTGAGGATCAGAGCGCCGGCCAACGCGACCCCATACGACGTCAGCGGAATCCGCGTGGCCAGTACCAGCGCGCCGAGAACCGTGGCCGCGCCGCGAATGCGCCGGACCAGCGGGAAACGAAACGCGGCACAGATCACCAGCATGATCAATGCGGTCCGGAAGGCACCGTCGTCGACCGGCGATGCCCCGACCCCGAACAGCGGCAGCCGCACGCTCCCCTCGGTCGTCGACACGCCCGGCACCATCGTCCCGAACGACAACGCCATCAGCCACAGGCCGGCCACGGCTGCGCCGATCGACCATCCCGCGAGAAGCGCCGTTCCTCCCTTGGGCCCGAGGCGGCCGGCGCGGAGAGTGTCGAGAGAAGTGCGAAAGCCCGGCACCGTCGAGCGAAGCCACGACTCCGCGGCCGACCAGAGGACGAACAACAACAGCGCTTTCGTGAGCACGCCGCTGGCTGTATCGAGAACCTGCAGCCATGTCGTCGAGCTGCGCAACGGTCCGGGAAGTGAGAGAGCGATCGAGAACGCCGCCAGAACCAATCCCTTTTTCAGTTCGATGCGCCGCCGCACCAGCAGAGTGAGAAAAAGGATCAGAACGCCGAGCAGGAACAGACTGCGTACGGCCACCTCGGTCATCCGCGCCGTGATCACCGAACCGATCGACAGGCCCTCCATCCGCTTTCGCCAATAGCTCGCCGGACCGACGACGCGCTCGATCATCGGAGCGACAGGGGCGCCGAGCGACGATCGGATCAGAGATTCCGGCGGCGACGATCCCGGCACGCTGGAAAAACGGATGGTCTCGTTCAGGATGTGCAGATCGACATCGGGTTCGCGACGCACCTCGGGCAGAAAGAGCCGGTCGAGATCGATGCGCGGTGGGCCGGTCGCCGTCACCGGAAAGTGAAACAGATCGTCCGGAATCCACATCGCCGAAAGTGGAACGCCGCGCAGCGAGAAGATGACGCGGAGCTGGCCGCCTTCGCTCCACGTCGGCCACCGGCTTCGCGCCCCCACTTCGACGAACGGACCGCGACCTTCGCGCGCCAGCCAGCCCGGCGCCTCCCGCCCGAGAAACTCGTATGCCGTCTCCCGCTGCGGAAAGACGCCGCTCTCATAGACGATGCTCTTCGATCGCAGCTGCACGCGCGGAGCGGACTCGATCTGAAGTCCGGCAGGGCCGGCCAGCTGTTGCAGCCGCGCCGCGAAAAAACTCTCCGCGGGAACGCTGCGATTGCGCCACTCGGGAAGGCGGAGAGACGCCACCACGACGCCGATCGTGAACACGACCACGCCGATTGCTCCGAGCAGAAGAAGTCGTGACCGGCGTTCAGACTCGATCATTCCTGTCAGGTATACAGGGAACCGGGGAAAATGTTCCAGAGAAAACCGGCGACGGCTGGTTTATCCTGATGGCCTTCCAGATCAAATACGGCGAGGAGGTCTCCCCATGAGCGACTCTCAGGGCAAATGGACTCGCAGGCGATTTCTCGAGACGGTCGGGCGCGTTGGCGGCGCGGCGGCGGTCTATGAATCGATGGTGGCGCTGGGCATCGTGCGCGTGCCTGATTCCGCGTACGCCGGGCCGCCGCAGATCGCCGACGGATCGGGCACCGGCAAAACCATCGTCATCCTCGGCGCGGGCGTGGCCGGACTCACTGCCGCGTACGAGCTGAAAAAACGCAACAGCGGCTACACCATCATCATCCTCGAGGCGCAGCATCGCGCCGGCGGCCGCAGCTACACCGTTCGCACCGGCGACAAGATCGTCGAGAAGCACGGCGACGACCTGTGGGAGCAGACCTGCCATTTCGACAAGGACCAGTACCTGAACGCCGGCCCGGGCCGCATCCCCTATCACCACACCGTGGCGCTCGGGTATTGCAAGGAGCTGAAAGTCGCCGTCGAGCCGTATGTGATGACCTCGCGGGCGAATCTCTTTCAGACCCAGCATTCGTTTCACGACAAGGCCATGCCGAATCGGCGCATCCTCAACGACACCCGCGGCTGGATCGCCGAGCTGCTGACCAAGTCGATCGACAAAGGCTCGCTCGATGACGACCTCTCCCCCGCGCAACGCAAGCAGATGCTCGATCTGCTCAACACCTTCGGGCCGCTGCAGAACAAAAAGTACGTCGGCTCGCAGCGCTCCGGCTACGTCACCGAACCGGGCGTGATCACGCCGGGCGACATCGAGCCGCCGCTCAAGCTGGTCGAGCTCCTCGGATCGGAGTTCTGGCTCGATCGGATGTATCAGCCGGAAGACTACGAATGGCAGCCGACGCTCTTCCAGCCGGTGGGCGGCATGGACATGCTGGCGCGCGGCTTCCTCCCGCACGTCGAACAGTTCATCCAGTACAAGCGCGAAGTGACCTCGGTGCGCAACATCGAAGGCGACAAGGTGCGCATCCGTCATCGCGCGGCCGGCGATTCAAAATCCACCGAAGAGACGATCGATGCCGATTGGTGCATCAGCACCATCCCGGTCTGGATCCTCGGCAACGACGTCGACAACAACTTCTCGCGCCCGTTCAGCAACGCGCTGAAGGCCGCCAAGCGCGGCAAGACCTGCAAAGTCGGCTGGCAGGCCGATCGCCGTTTCTGGGAGCTCGACGACCAGATCTACGGCGGCATCTCCTACATCAATCACGAGATCACGCAGATGTGGTACCCGTCGAACGGCTATCTCTTCCAGGAGAAAGGCGTCCTCACCGGCGCCTACAATTACACCGCCCGCGCGGAGCGGATGGGCAATCAGCATCTCCCCGAGCGCCTGAAAACCGCCGCCGCCGGCGCGCGCCGGCTGCACGGCGAGGCGTTCACGAAGGCGGTGCCGATCGACCTCGGCCTGTCGATCGCCTGGCACCACGTCCCGTATCAGTACGGCGGTTGGGCGGATTGGGATGGTGTCGCGCCAGTTCACTACGAAACGCTGCTCGATCCCGATGGCCGCGTCATCGTCGCCGGCGATCAGGTCTCGTATCTGCCCGGATGGCAGGAGGGCGCGATGCTCTCCGCCCACCACGTCCTCCGCCAGATCGCCCGCGAGCGCCGCCTGAAGACATCGGCCGCCGCGACCACGAAGCGCCGCGCCCCGAGCACGCGCGCGATGACGGAAGGCACCGGGAGGACGCGCGAGTAAGCGAAGCGCGGAGCGCAAGCGCGAAGCGTAGCGCCGTCGGCTCGACGGCTGTACCGCCAGCGGCTCGCTGGCGGTACAGCCAGAACCTAATGCCGCCGAGCCGGAGGCGGTACAGCCAGCGCGGCCGCCGGCGCTCGCTCGCTTGCGCTTACTGCCCTGGCGTCGTTCCTCCGCTCGAGCTTGTGCTGGGTGTTACGTAACTCCCATCCCCGCTCACGTTGTCGACGATCGACGCGTAAACGAAAATCGGCCCGCTGCTGAGGAAGTGGACCGTGGATGTGTTCACGTCGCCGGTGATTCCGCCGAACAGGCCTCCCGCGAGCGGGACCTGGAGTTGCTGCCAGGGATTCAGCGTCAGAGTGCTCGTTTTGGTCACCGTGCCGTTGCCGTCGAGAAGCTCGAACGCCGCGGTCACGGTGCTGTCGCTCGGATTGAAGAAGCCGACATTCGTGCGGGCGCTCGCCGTTCCCGCGGGAACAGCGCTGACGATGTTCGACAAACCCACCAGCGTCCCTTCCGTCAGCGCCAGCGATCGCGGCAGGCCGGCGATGTATTGGCCGAACGTTCCGGCGCCGGCGGCGGCCTGATTGTTATAGACGCGCGCGTTGGCGATGATGTTGCCCGGCGTCACCATCCGCAGGGCGCCGACACCGTTGATGCTGGCGTTGAACGCGCTCGTGGCCATGTCGCGATAGGCCACCATCCCGCGCGGAAGCAGCGTCGTCCAGGCCACGAACTGTGCCGTGGCGCTGCTCGTTCCGGCGGGGAAGAACTGCGTCAGCACGTCGGCGTTGTCGCCCGCGCTCGACGCCGTGTTGTTGTAGACATTCACGTCAGTCATGAAATTGGTGTTGCCGGCGCCGCGGACCGATCCCGCCACCGGGATGAACAACTCGTGCGCTGGCAGCGGCGAGCCGGCCGCCGCGCAGCCGGTGCCGGAATCAGGAGTCCGCACCACAAGCCGCGCCCCGGCCGGCAGCGACTGCAGCGCTTGCGCGCGCGCCGTCGCGATTTGCGTCGAGCCGGTGAAGCGGGCATTCGTTCCCGCGACATTTGTCCCGAGGGTGATCGAACCGGTCCCGCCCAGGTTGTCGCCGATCTCGATCGCGCTCAGCGTGTTGCCGAGACCGCTCGTGACGATGTCGTAGCGCACCGTGTACGTCGCGCCGCCCGTGTCGGGCGTCAGCGAGATCACGAAGCTGCCCACACCGCCCGACGCACCGTTGCCGCCGTTGCACAGCGTGCTCGATCCGGCGACCCGCCCCGCGAGAACCGTCGCATTCGCACTGACGAGCGATCCGCGCACCGCGCCGTTGGGATTCGCGGCCGTGGTGATCACCAGGTAATAGTTCTGCGGATTGTTGAAGATCACCGTGGCCACGCCAGGATCGAGCGCCAGCGTGCGCGTGAAGCGGCCGTTGACGAAGCCGTTGTTCACGTCGGTGAAGGTCTTGATCACCGAGCCGTCGGTGCCGGGCGCGCCCACGAACAGCGTCACGCCGGTGATGTTGGTCAGTCCGATTGTGGTCACATCGAGCGTGGCCAGATCGCCGTTAATTGTCAGCGTCGCTCGCGCGAAGCCGGTTGCTGAACCGCCTCCGCCGAGGACGTTAGCTCCGGCGAGGAACGCATTGAAAACCAGCGGAGCAGGCTGCGCCACCAGCGCCGGAGCGGTCAGAATCAGCAAAACGATGAGCACCAGTGAGAGAGCATTTGTTCGCATCGCATCCTTCCTTCGCATGGCCACGCGTGCAAGGGAAGGGCCGGGAAAGTACACTCCGCGCCGTGTCTGAGCTGCGTCGTGACATCGGCCTCTGGCGCGGCATCGCCCTGAACATGATCGACATGGTCGGGATCGGGCCGTTCATCACCATCCCCTTCATCCTGGCCAGGATGGGCGGAGGCCGGGGCATGCTGGCCTGGGTCCTCGGCGGGCTGCTGGCCATCAGCGACGGCCTGGTCACCGCCGAGCTCTCCGCGGAAATCCCCGGCTCCGGCGGCTCCTACGTCTTTCTCCGTCACGCGTACGGCAAGTTCGGGCGCCTGATCTCCTTCCTCTTCCTCTTCCAGATCCTCGTCTCCGCGCCGCTGTCGATGGCCTCGGGCTGTATCGGGTTCGCCAGCTATCTGAAAGTGCTGATCCCCGCGGCCGGCAATCACATCGGACTGACGGCAACCGCGGTCTGCATCGTGACGATGCTGCTTCTGCTCCGGCGCATCGAATCGATCGGCAAGTTCTCGATCCTGCTGTGGGCCGGCGTTCTGGCGACCCTGGCCATCGTCATCGGCACCGGCCTGCCGCATCTGCAACTGGCGGCATTCGAGTTCTGGCGTGCACCGAGGATCGACGGCCAGCTCGGCTACACCGGCCTCGGCGCGGCGCTGATCTTTTCGGTCTACGACTACCTCGGCTACTACAACATCTGTTACATCGGCGACGAGGTTCGCGAGCCGACCAAGACCATTCCGCGCGTGATTGTGATCTCGATCCTGGCCATCGGCGCGATCTACCTGGTGATGAATGCCTGCCTGATCTCGGTGCTGCCGATGAAGGTGGCCATGACGTCGCCCTCGGTCGTAGCCGACTATCTGGCCGCACTCCTCGGCACGCGCGCAGCGCAATGGATCTCCATCCTCATCCTCTGGACCGCCTTCGCCTCGATCTTCTCGCTCATGCTCGGCTACTCGCGCATCCTCTACGCCGCCGCGCGCGACGGAAACTTCTTCGGCCTCTTCGCCAAACTGCACGCCACCGAGGCCTATCCGTATGTGTCGATCCTCTTCCTCGGCTGCGTGGCGGCGGCCTTCTGTTCGCTGTCGCTGAAGAACGTGCTCCAGGCCATTCTCTCGATCCGGGCGGTGATTCCGTTCATGGCCCAGATCATCGGCGCGGTGATTCTGCGGACGCGCGAACCGAATCGACCGCGGCCCTTCCGCATGTGGCTCTATCCGCTTCCGGCGATCATCGCCCTCGGGTTGTGGAGCTACATCGTCATCTCGCCGGAGAAGGGATTGAAAGCGGGAGGCCTGTACGTAATCGCGGCAGGGACGTTGTTCTATGTCGCGCGCGGCTGGCTGGAGCGGCGGCGAACAGCCTGAGCACAGACAGGAGTGTCTGTGCCACATTGATCCTGCGCGACAGGGCGGATCTGAGCAAGTAGCAGGGCCGATGTGGCACAGACACTCCTGTCTGTGCTTTTTGATTCAACGCGGCATCCAGACGTCGCTCCGCACCCGGAACACCGACTCCTGCGCGAAGCGCTTCTTATACGCCGCGATGAGGGCCACGATGCGCCCCTCAATCTCACCGGAAGCCGGATGCACAATTTGCACGATGTGCGTCCGCTCGCGCTCGATCACATTGTGCTCATCGCGCCATTGACCCGAGGCCTCCCACGTCGTCAGACCGGAAGGGAAGCGCGCCGTGATCTCGTCGGCCAGAAACTGCTGCCACTCCGCATCGGTCACCGGCGCCGAGCCGTCCGGCTTCTGCGTCCCGAAGTAGAGCGTATCCATCTCCTGCTGCTGGTAGACGGCCAGGTTCGCGCACGACAGCGTCAGCAGAAGGAGAAACGCGGAAGCGATACGCATGGCCGATAGAATGCCACGCATGCGCCGTCTCGTCATCGCCATCGTTGTTGCTCTGTTCACCGTTGCCGCCTCAGCGCAACTCACCGAGGCGATGATTGATAAGGATGCCCGCGCCACGATCGAGGCGTGGCATTTGCCAGGACTCGCCATCGCCGTCGTTCAGAACGACCGCGTCATCTTCCTCAAAGGCTACGGCATCAAAGAAGCGGGCAAGGCCGATCCCATCACCGCCGATACCCTCTTCGAGATCGGCTCGACCACCAAAGCCTTCACCGCCACCGCCATGGCCATGCTGGCCGACGAGAAAAAGCTGTCGTGGGACGATCCCGTGCGCAACTACGTACCCGGCTTCCACATCTCCGACCCCTGCACCGACGCGCTCATCACGTTGCGCGACATCGCCTCGCACCGCAGCGGCGTGGCCAGACACGACGAGTTGTGGGATGACAGCGATTTCAGCCGCGACGAATTGATCCGCCGCATCGGCATGATGAAAGTCTGGAGGCCGGTCCGCGCCGGCTACCAGTACAACAACCTGATGTTCGTCACCGCCGGCGAGGCCGCGGCCGCGGCGGCGAAAATGCCGTGGGAGCAGCTGATCAAAACGCGCATCTTCGCGCCGCTGGGGATGACCGAATCGCGCATCGCCTTCGCCGAATGGGCGTCCTCCGACCACGCCACCGGCCATCGCTGGAATTCGAAGAACGAGTTTGCCGCGATTCAGCCGATGCGCAACTACGACGCCCTCGCTCCCGCCGGCACCATCAAGTCCTCCGCACACGACATGGCCCAGTGGCTCCGCTTCCAGCTCGCCGGCGGTGCCATCGATGGCAAGCGCCTGCTGTCGCTGTCGGGACTCGAGGAAACGCACGCGCCGCAGACGATCATCCCCGTCGGTCCGGCCACGCGCCTGCTCTACCCCGACACGAATTTCCTCACCTACGCCCTCGGATGGAACGCTTCGGATTACCGCGGCGAACTGCTGGTGGCGCACGCCGGCGCGCTGAACGGCTTCCGCACCAGTGTCGCGCTCCTGCCGAAGCGCAACCTCGGCATCGCCATCCTGGAGAACGTCGGCCGCGGTTCGGCGCTGGCAGCCCTGCGTAACACGATCATCGATCAGTTCCTCGGCGTCCCCGCGCGCGACTGGAATGCCGAGCTGCTCGACAACGAGAAATTCGAAGGCGCCAAGGCGGAAGCGAAGCTCGCCGAGCGCGTCACCAAACGCGCCACCGCGCCGAAGCCGTCGCACGATCTCGCCGCCTACGCCGGCACCTACAACAACCCCGGTTTCGGCAACGCCACGATCTCCGTCGCCGACAACGCCCTCGTCCTGCACTGGGAGCGCCTTACCGTGCCGCTCGTCCACGAAAACTACGACACCTTCAGCGCCATCGACAACGTCGAAGACATCGACGAATCGGTCTCCTTCCGCCTCGGCCCCGATGGCGCGGTTGCTGCGTTCACATTGTTCGGCGAGGAGTTTGTTCTTGTTCCGAAGTCAAAGGATCGATGATGCCGGCAGTACCTGAAGTCCAAAACCCTCCGGCGCCACCGGAGATCCTGACGGCTCGCTTCGCTTCGCGTCAGGATGGACCTCCCCGCGTGGTCATCATCGGCGGCGGCTTCGGCGGCCTCTACGCCGCGAAAACGCTGGCCAAAACAAACGTCCGCATCACCCTCGTCGACCGCCGCAACTATCACCTCTTTCAGCCGCTGCTCTACCAGGTGGCCACCGCCGCGCTCAACCCGAGCGACATCGCCGCGCCGATCCGCAACGTGCTGCGCAAACAGAAAAACGTCAGCGTGATCATGGGCGAGGCCACCGGCATCGACCTCGATCACAGGATCGTGCGACTGGCGGACGGCGAGTTGGCCTACGACCTCCTCGTCATCGCCACCGGCGCTACGCACTCGTACTTCGGCCATCCCGAATGGGAAGCGAACGCCCCCGGCCTGAAGACGATCGAGGACGCGCTGGAGATCCGCCGCCGCGTGCTCAGCGCCTTCGAAGCCGCCGAGCGCGAGACCGATCCCGAGCGCCAGCAGGCCTGGCTCAACTTCGTCATCGTCGGCGGCGGCCCCACCGGCGTCGAGCTTGCCGGCGCGCTGTCCGAGATCGCCCGCCAGACCATGATCCGCGATTTCCGGCGCATCAATCCCTCGAGCGCGCGCGTGATCCTGATCGAGGGGATGAACCGCGTCCTCCCACCCTACCCCGCTGTGCTCTCAGAGAAAGCGGCAGGTCAGCTGCGCGCCCTCGGCGTGGAGGTGATGACCGACAAGATCGTCACCAACATCACCGATCACGACGTCCGCGTCGGAGACACCATCATTTCTACCCGCACCGTCCTCTGGGCCGCCGGCGTGCAAGCTTCCCCTCTCGCCCGCACGCTCGGCTGTCCTCTCGACCGCGCCGGCCGCGTCGTCGTCGAGCCCGACCTGAGTCTCCCCGGCCATCCCGAGGCCTTCGTCATCGGCGACCTCGCCGCGGTGAAGGATGTTCCCGGCGTCGCCCCCGCCGCGATCCAGGAAGGGACACACACCGCAAAAAACATCGCCCGGATCGTCGCCAACCAGCCTACCCTCCCTTTACACTACTGGGACAAAGGCTCTCTCGCCACCATCGGCCGCGCCGCCGGCGTCGCCGACTTCGGCCGCCTCAAACTAACTGGCTTCCTCGCCTGGTCCGCTTGGCTGGCCGTCCACATCTTCTTCCTCATCGGCTTCCGCAACCGCATCCTGGTGATCCTTCAATGGGCCTGGGCCTACGTAACCTTCCAGCGCGGCGCGCGGTTGATTACGGGAAAAGTCGAGCCGTTGATGAAGGAGTAGCGCGCACAGCGCAAAAAGCGCAGCGCAAAAAGGCGCAGCGAACGGAGCGCTGGCGTCCACGCCGGCTGGCTCGGCGTCGTCTCGACGCCGAGCTCCGGCAACAGCGCCGAGGTAACGTATTCGCGCGAACCGCTGCACACGCATCCGCCAAGCACGCAACAGAGTGGTTCCTGCCCCAACCCGGCGGCGAGGACGCCGCCGAGCCAGCCGGCGCGGACGCCAGCGCTCCTCGTCCCTTACAATGCCCCGCACTTGTCCGTCATCGATCTGATCATCATCGTCGCCTACCTCGTCGCGGTCGTCGGCGCGGGGGCCTGGTTCGGACGGAAGCAGAAGACCACCAGCCAGTACTTCCTGGCCGGCCAGCAGGTTCCGTGGTGGGCCATCAGCGCGTCGATCGTGGCCACCGAAACGTCGACCATCACCTTCATCTCCGTTCCCGGCATCGCCTTCGCCCGCGGCGGCGACTTCACCTTTCTTCAGCTCGTCCTCGGATATCTGGCCGGCCGCATCGCCATCTCCATCCTCTTCATCCCGTCGTACTTCAAAGGTGACATCGCCACTGTTTATCAACTCCTGCAGCAGCGGTTCGGATGGCGCGTTCGCGCGCTGGCATCCTCGCTCTTCATCGCCATGCGCACGATTGCGGACGGCGTGCGGCTGCTGCTCACCGCCTTCGTCCTCGCCGCGGTCTACGGCAGCGTGGCCGGCGTCTCCGCGGAATCGGTGATCACCCTCTGCGTGGTCGGCATCGGCGTGGTGATGATCATCTTCACCTTCTACGGCGGGATGGAGGCGGTGGTCTGGATCGAGGTGGTGCAGCTAGGCATTTACATCGCCGGCGCGGCGGCCGCTGCGATCGTGCTGGCCCGCCACATCCCTGGCGGTTTCTCCGGCGCCATGGCCCTCGGGCACGCCTACGGCAAGTTCCGCTTGTTCGATTTCGCGCTCGACGCCACGAAAACCTTCACCTTCTGGGCCGGTCTCCTCGGCGGCTGCTTTCTGACGATGTCGACGCACGGCACCGACCAGTACATGGTGCAACGGTACTTGTGCACCGACCGCCCGCGCAGCGCGGCGTGGGCACTGCTCTCGTCCGGCGTGGTCGTGCTGGCACAGTTCATCGGCTTCCTCTTCATCGGCGTGCTGCTGTTTGCGTTTTACGCGCCCTTCAAACTGGCCGGATACGCGACTGGACCGGCCTCCGCACCGTTTCATGCGCCCGATCAGGTCTTTCCCGATTTCATCACCCACCATCTGCCGCCGGGATTGTCGGGACTGGTCGTCGCGGCGATCTTCGCGGCAGCGATGTCGTCCTCGCTCAACTCCATCGCCGCGGCGTTCGTGGCCGATCTCTACAAACCATTCGCCGATGGGAAGAGCGATCGCCACTATCTGCGCGTCTCGCACGTGGTGACGATCATCGCCGGCATCGCCCAGATCGCCATCGGCCTGGCCATTCGCCACAAGAGCGAGTCGGCGTTGAACACGGCCCTCAGCGTGGCCTCATTGATCAACGGCCCGATCCTCGGCGTCTTCCTGCTCGGCACCGCGCGGCGCGGCGGCCCGCGCGCGGCGCTGGCGGGGATGAGCGTCGGGCTGGCGGTGGTGCTGGCCGTCCGCTTCGGCACCGCCATCGCCTGGCCGTGGTACACGGTCATCGGTTCGCTGACGACCTTCGCAGTCGGCGCGCTCATCCCGGAGAAAGAGCATGCGACGGCTTAGCAGCGTTGCTTTCGTCCTGATCTCCAGCTGTTCGACGATGCAAACCTCCGACGCCTTCGACCGCGCGCGCCTCCACGAGATCGATCGCACGATCGAGACCGCCATCGCCGAGCACAAGCTCCCCGGCGGCGTGTTCCACCTCGAGCGCGGCGGCGCGACCTACGACAAGGTCTACGGCAATCGCGCCCTCGTTCCCGCCGTCGAGCCGATGACGGCGGATACGATCTTCGACGCCGCATCGCTGACCAAGGTCGTGGCCACGACGCCCTCGATCTGGCTGCTGATCGAGCGCGGAAAGATCGAGCTCGACGCGCCGGTGAGCCGCTACATCCCCGAATTCCACGGCGGCTGGCGCGACGAGATCACCATCCGCCACCTCCTCACCCACACCTCCGGCCTGCGACCCGACCTCGATCTGACGCCTGCGTGGACCGGCTACGACACCGCCATCCGCATGGCCATCGCCGAGGAGCCGAGGCAGAGGCCGGGCTACGTGTTCCGGTATAGCGACATCAATTTCGAATTGCTCGGTGAGATCGTGAAGCGCGTATCGGGCGACCCGCTCGACGTCTTTGCAAAACGCGAAATCTTCGAGCCTCTCGGGATGCGAGACACCGCGTTTCGGCGCACCGCCGAGCGTAGCGCCGTCGGCTCGACGGCTGTACCGCCGCCGGCTCGGCGGCAGTACGACGACCGCATCGCCCCAACCGAACAGACTCCCGAGGGCATGCTCCGAGGCACCGTCCACGATCCCACCGCCCGCCGCATGGGCGGCGTGGCCGGCCACGCCGGCATGTTCACAACCGTGCACGACCTCACGCTCTACGCGCGCATGCTTCTCCGCGGCGGCGCGCCAATCCTCAAACCGGAGACGGTCAAGATGTTGACAAGTGTCCAGTCGCCGTCGAACGTGGCCGTACGACGCGCCGGGGGGTTCGATCTCGACTCCTCCTTCAGCCGCCCGCGCGGCGAAATCTTTCCGCTCGGCTCCTACGGACACACCGGTTTCACCGGCGGGATGATGTGGATCGATCCCTTCTCGAAGACCTTCTTCGTCTTCCTCTCCAATCGCGTCCACCCCGACGGCAAAGGTGACGTCCTCCACCTCCAGGTCGCCCTCGGCACGCTCGCCGCCGAGGCCGCGCGGGTGACGAACGAAACGCCGGCGGGTGCGTTGGCGGTGCGCCCCGGCGGACAGGTCCACTTCACCTTCGGCGGTGCCGACACCAACAACGGCATCGACCATCTCGAGGCCGAGCGTTACGCACCGCTGCAAGGAATGCGCATCGGCTTGATCACCAACCACACCGGAATCGATCGCGCCTGGAACCCGACCATCGACTCGCTGCGCAGCGCGCCGGGTGTCACGCTGGTCGCGCTTCTCTCGCCGGAGCACGGCATCCGAGGAACCGTCGATGCGAAGGTTGGTGATTCGATTGATGTGGCCAGCGGCCTCCCCGTCTTCAGCCTCTACGCCGACACGCGCAAACCGAAACCGGAGCAGCTGGCCGGACTCGACGCGCTCGTCTTCGACATCCAGGACGTCGGCGCGCGCTTCTACACCTACATCGCCACCATGGGATTGGCCATGGAGGCCGCGGCCGCGGCGCATATCAAATTCATCGTTCTCGATCGCATCAATCCGATTGGCGGCGTGCGCGTGGAAGGACCGCTGCTGCATGGCGACGAAGCGTTCATCGCCTGGCACTCGCTGCCGATCCGCCACGGCATGACCGTCGGCGAGCTGGCCCGGATGTTCAACGACGAGCGCCACATCGGCGCCGACCTCACAGTGATCCCGCTGCAGCGCTGGCGCCGCGAGCTGTGGATGGACGAGGCCGGCCTGCCGTGGATCAACACCTCTCCGAACATGCGCAGCCTCACCGAGGCCACGCTCTACCCCGGCATCGGCATCATCGAGTCAGCCGTGTCGGTGGGACGGGGAACGGAGACGCCGTTCGAAGTCGTCGGCGCGCCGTATGTCGATGGGGCTTTACTGGCGCGTGAGTTGAACGCCATGTCGCTGCCCGGCATCCGCTTCGAGGCGACGGAGTTCACGCCAACCTCCAGCAACTTCGCCAACCAGAAGTGCGGCGGCGTGCGGCTGGTCATCACCGATCGCAACGCCTTACGGCCGGTGACGGTCGGCGTTGCCATCGTCCTCGTATTGCATCGCCTCTATCCAAACAATTTCGCGCTCGACAAGATCGCGACCCTGCTTCGAGATCCGGCCACGCTCGATGCCATTCGCGCGGACAAACCGCTGTCCGAGATCGTCAACATGTGGCGCGCGGACGAAGCGGCGTTCGAGGCGCGGCGCGCGAAGTACCTTTTGTATTGAACGAGGCGAAGCGTAGCGCCGTCGGCTCGACGGCTGGACCACCGCCGGCTCGGCGGTAGTCGTGAACCGCCAGCGAGCCGCTGGCGGTCCAGCCGGCGAGCCGCCGGCGCTACGCGTTGCTCTACCCTCAGTGCTTCGCCGCGCGCTTCTTCGGCGGCGGATTCTGCCAGGAGATGCCGTTCTTCAGCGTGGCGCTCGTACCGCCGACCGTGACCACGACGTCGCTCGTGCCGAGGCCGTGGGCCGGGACCGTCGCCCGGATCGTCACCGGATCGACGACCTGCACGTTCGTCGCCGCCACGCCGCCGACGGTGACCGAGGATGCCAGCGCCGAGGTGAAGCCGGAGCCGAAGATGGTGATCGTTACCGGGGCCGCGGGCAGCGTGATGTTCGGCGTCACGCTCACCACCGCCAGCGGCGGCACGGTGTAGGTGAAGCCGGGATGGGCGGTCGCACTCTGCGAATCGGGATTGGTCACCACCACATCTACCGCCAGCTGTTCGGTGGCCGGGCCGAGCGGCGTACGCGCGGTGATCGACGTCGCGCTCACCACGATCACATCGGTCGCCGCCTGCGCGCCGAACATCACCGAGGCGCCAGTCTGGAAACCGGTCCCGGTGATCGTGACCGGCGTCCCGCCGGTGGTCGGGCCGGTCGACGGCGCAACGCCGCTGATCGTTGGCGCGGCCAACACATAGGTGAATGCCTGCGGCAGCGTCGCCGACTTGTTGTCGGTGTTCGTCACCACCACGTCGACCGCACCCGGCGCATGCGCCGGAGTAGTCGCGGTGATCGACGTCGCGCTGACGACCGAGACGTTCGTCGCCGAGGTGCCGCCAAACTTGACCGTGGCACCGGCCAGGAAGCCTGTGCCGGTGATCGTCACCGCCGTTCCTCCCGCCTGACTGCCGGTGGTGGGAGTAATACTCGTGACCGTCGGCGCCGGGTTCGTGACCTGATTCACTTTCAGCGTTCCGAACATGCTGCTGTGGCCCGTGCCGCAGTCGCTGATGTTGCAGACGAACGCGAACGTGCCAAAGGTCGTAGCCGTGAACTGGAACTGCTTGCTCTGTCCCCTCGGGCAATTCAGGCCATTCTCGATGTAGGTCTCCATCAGAATGCCGTGCCCGGTCGTCGCCGCGTCATTCGCGGGAACCGTGAGCGTGAGATTGACGACGTCTCCCTGGTTCACCGTGAACGGCGATGGCGAGGCCGTGAAGTCGAAGCTCTTGGCCGTGATGGTGAAGTTCTTGACCGCGGCGCCGCTGACGCTTGCGGGCTGCGGGATCGCCGGTCCATGCGACGAGTTGGCAGCCAGAAACTCGCGAAGGTGGGCGAGGTGCTCTTCCTGCGCGATCGCCGTCATCGTCATCGGCTGCTCCGGATCGTTACTTTGTGCAGCCGCGCCGATGGCCACGAACAGAATGGCCACGGCAGTGAAAATCGCTCTCGACATTGGGTCTTCTCCCCGGAAAATTAGTTTTTCAAGCAGCGGCTTGAAGATATCTGATTCGACCTCGACGCCACGCCCTTCGTTTACAACTTCACCACGATGTGACGCCGGTAAAAGATCCAGAGAATGGCCAGCCAGAATCCGACGAAGGCCAGACCCCACAGCAGCGAAGCGAACTTGTCGGGGAAGAACGGCGCGAAAAAGGCGTCGTAGCTGGCCGCGTGCAGCGAGACCTTCTTCCCGCCGATGGTGATCTTGAACAGCGAGTCGATGCAGCGGGCCATGATCCCCGAGCCGACGAACGCCACCAGCGGATTGACGCCGTAGACGACGAACGGCTTCGCCCATCCGCGAACCTGGTGCACGTCGAGAATCCAGAGGCAGGTAGCCAGAACCACGCAGGCGAAACCGGCGCAGAAGATGACGTAGCTCGATGTCCAGAGATTCTTGTTGATCGGAAAAACCCAGCTCCACAGCTCGCCGAGAACCATCCCCAGGCAGCCGGCGCCGAAGAGCCCGGAGATCCGTTCCAGCAGCGAGCGTTGTTTGTCCGTCAGCCAGCGCCCGGCGAGGATCCCCAGCATGGCCGTGGCGATTGCCGGAATGGTCGACAGCGGCCCCTCGGGATCCCACGTTTTCGATGACGCCCAGATGTGATTCGTCCCCAGGATCAGCCGGTCGGTATACGCGGCCAGAGTCTTGTCGGGCTGATCGAGGTAGAAGTAACCGATGGTGCCGCCCGTGCCCGGAATGGGAACGAGCGTCATCAGCAGCCAGTACCCGAGGAGGATGGCCACGATGATGGCGACCTGCTGCTTGCGGGTTGTGCGCAGCGTCAACAGCGCCGCGCCGATGTAGGCCAGCCCGATCCGCTGCAGCACGCCCATGAACCGAAGATGCTGCGCGCGCCACACCACCCGCTGCCAGAACGCCGGATCAGGAATCCCGGCCATCTTCCCCCACCAGAAAAACGGGAAGGCATTCAGCAGCAGGCCGCAGAGGAAGATCAGCAATCCGCGGCGGATGATCGTCATCGTCAGCGTGCCCGGATCGCGCCTGCTCAGCGAAAGATGCGTGGTCACCCCGACGATGAAGAGGAAGAACGGAAAGATCAGGTCCGTCGGCGTCCACCCATTCCACGGCGCATGTTCCAGCGGCGGATAGATCGCGTTCCAGCTCCCCGGATTGTTGACCAGCAGCATCCCGGCGATGGTGATGCCGCGAAAGACATCGAGAGCCATGAGCCGCTCGGAAGGAGGCGGCGGCGGTGCGACCGTGGACATTACCGCGCATTATGCGCTGCGCGCGTTGAGCGTAGCGCCAGCGGCTCGCTGGCTGGACCGCCGCCGGCTCGGCGGCGAGTCGGCGCATAACTCCGTCGAGCCGACGGCGCTACGCTTCGCGCGCTGTTAACCCCCCGCCCAACCCTGCGTATCCCCCCGCAGAGGACAAAAAACCAATGCCCAGAAAACTGATCGCCTTTCTCTTTGCTGCTGCCGTCGCCGTGAGCGCGGCGGCCCAGGCTCCGGCCACCACCACATCCACCACCGCGGCCACCAGCACCATCGTCACCGATGCCGACAGCCATGAGACGCGCGACGCGTTCGGCTCCGTGCTTCGACGCTATCCGACGGAAGTGGCCAGGGTACTGAAGCTCGACCCGTCGCTCATGACCAATCAGGGTTATCTGGCCAACTATCCGGCGCTGGCGTCGTTCCTGGCACAGCATCCCGAGGTTCCGCACAGCCCCGGCTTTTATCTCAGGGACATCTCCATTCCCGACGACGGCACCCGCGAGAGCGCTCCGGAGCGGGTGTGGCGCTCGACCATGGAAGGGCTGGCCATCTTTTCCGTCTTCGGCCTCATCACCGCCGTGCTGATCTGGCTGGTGCGCACGATCATCGATCACCGGCGCTGGAGCCGGATCTCCAAGGTGCAGGCCGAGGTCCACAACAAGCTGATGGATCGCTTCACCACCAACGAAGAGCTACTGGCCTACATCCAGACGCCGGCCGGAAAGCGGTTCCTCGAATCGGCTCCCCTCTCGCTCGATGCCGGACCGCGTGCCGTCAGCGCGCCCATCGGCCGCGTGCTCTGGTCCGTGCAGGTGGGCCTGGTTTTGGCCGCGGCAGGCTTCGGTCTGCAGCTAGTCAGCAACAACGTCGAGAAGACGGTTTCCCAGCCGCTCTTCGCCATGGGCATCCTGGCGCTGTCGATCGGTGTCGGCTTCGTCATCTCGGCGATCGTGGCCTACATCCTGTCGAGAAAGCTCGGCCTCCTGGAGCCTGCCACTTCGACCTCCTCGGCCGATTGAGCCGCTGGGCATTCTGATTCATGGGATCATTTGCGAAATGGACTTCACGGGCGTGATGAACGATGCCTTGCTTGCGGTCGCGGGCGCCCGGTCAAAATCCGAGGCCCGCGGGCTGATGGATGAGGAAACGTTCCGGGCCTTTTATGAGCGGACCTCGCGCGCCGTCTGGATCTACCTGGCGCGCGTGACCGGCGACCGCAACCTGGCCGACGACCTGCTGCAGGAGACCTACTACCGCTTCTACAAAGCCGGCGCCGCGCATCACGACGAAGGACATCGCCGCAACTCCCTTTTCTGCATCGCCACCAACATCGCCCGCGACACCCACCGGCGGAACGCCCGCCATCCCCTCGAGCCGCTGGAGCTCAACGAAGCCGCCGAGGAGACGGTGGCCATCGATGCCCGTATTGCCGAGCGCTTCGAGGAGAGCACCGATCTCTGGCGAGCCATGGCCCAGCTGAAACCGATCCAGCGCGAAATGCTCTGGCTGGCCTACGCCCTCGGGTCGTCCCACGCCGAGATCGCCGAGATCGTCGGTGTGAAGAGCGGCAGCGTCAAGATCCTCCTCTTCCGGGCCCGCCGCAAACTGGCCGCGCTCCTCGGGAGGCCCTCATGAAACGAATCGACTGCCCGCAGGAGCAGGAAACGCTGGCCATCGTCCACGCCGGCCGCTGGCCCGACAGCTGCGATGAGGCGAGCCGCGCCCACATCACTGACTGCACCACCTGCAGTGACATCGTCCGCGTAGCCTCAGTCGTAGCGAACGACTACCAGGCGGCGCTCCGCACCGCCCACGTCCCCAACTCCGGCCTGATCTGGTGGCGGATGCAGCGCCGCCAGCGCCAGGAAGCCGTCCGCACCGCCTCCCGCGTCATCACCATCGTCCAGGCCATCGCCGTCGCCGCCGGCGTAGCCGTCGCCATCGGAATCCTCGCCGCCACCAGCCGCGCCTTCGCCTTCGCCCCCTCCGACCTCTCCCGCGCCATCCTCACCCAATGGGGAATCCCGCTACTGATCGCCTTCGCCGCCTGGCTGGCGCTGGCGCCGGTGGCGGTGTATCTGGCGGTTAGTAAGGATTAGGGGCGTATTCCGAACCTCTCTGCTTCCATCTTTTCGAAATCAAACAGCCAAGATTTGGATCCCTTGGGTCTCTTGGGTACCACACGTTCAGTCGTCCTCACTCGCGCCTGCAAAGTCATTCACAAGGTCAAGAATATGACTGCCGATCTCGCTTTCAGCGAATACATGATCTTCAGTCAAGATGCGGCCAAGTGCTCTGCCATCTTTTCGCGAACGACTTGGCTGGCCCTCACATTCTTTTTCATTTTCTCGAGTGATTCTTCCGTCACTCCTAAAAATGGGTGTGACGTCGCACTCATCTGAGCTGCTCGCACCTCGGCTAATACAGTTTCAATCTGACTTAGCAAACTCTTCGGTGGACGTCGCGTCATCGGATCTGCCCTCACCGCGGCCGGGGCGGGACTAAGTCGCCAAGCATGGAGTCAGCAACAGCATAGGGCTGAGTCATATCGTTACCGCCACCATACCTTGTTGCCACGAATGTGAATAAGCGGACTCATGATTGTCTTGACGAGGCACTCCAATCAGCTTGCCAAAACTGGTGTGCGTCGGGTTTTTGCGCACCACAGCACCACAGCCAATGGCTGTCAGGCGTTGTCGTAATTGATGAAGTCATTCAGCATGCACAGAATCTGTAGCCCAAGCTTGCTATTCGCAAACTCGTCGTCGTCCGTCACGATCCGCCCCAGGCCACCTGCGAGCCGGGCTCTTTCCGATTTGGGAGCGTCCACGCGTTCCCGAATTTGTTCGAGCGATTCGATGATCGAAGGCAAATACCCGGTCTCTACTTCACCGCTGAACTGTGCCTGTCGCACCGCCATCACTGTCCTACTTATCTCTTTCGTCATGACGGCCCTCGACTTCGTCATCGCTGCAACCTCACTCCAGAAGGATTAGGAATATAGATTTGCTCGCCACCACCAACGGCATACGCGCCGAAGCTTGCTCCGGCCGTTTGGTTTTCTGCCGTCCCGCGAATGATCTTTGTTCCTGCTGGGATAACGAATGTGTTCGCCTCCCTAGCAGTGTTGGCGTTTGGTAGCGCCAGATAACGACGGGCGTTGCCGGCTTTCTCGTAGGGCTTCGTTGAATACCAACGAGCGCCCGTCACGGACGATCCGCCACCCGTCCGCCGATAGACAACGAGGTCCTCAGTAAGCATCTCTGAGACGGCATCGTCTCGGAAGGCGCTTCGTACGACGTCACGGTAGGCGGCCGGCACATCCGCGAACGCATCACCTCCCAACCTAATAGCGCGCAACGCAACACCAGCGCCGGCAGCAACTATCTTGATTGCGCCTGCTTGAGCTTCACCCTGGGCAATCGTGCCTGCGACGTGGACGCCCTTGCCGCCTACATCTCGATAGGTAGCGTCCTGAAGCGCCTTGCCACGGTCGGTCGTGCCATAGACCTGATCGATTCCCGCTTCCTGGCTATCCTTGTCGGTCGGTGCCTTGTAATTGCTCTTGTAACCTGCATCGAGAGCGTTGTCGTACTTCTGCTCCGCCTCTGAACCCCACTCAGTACCGAAAAGAGCATGCACGCCCCGAGCGATGAGACTTGGTCTCGCGAGCGCGTGCGGATCTTCTTCCGGTCGAGTTGCATTCAGCTCGCGCAACTCTTTCAGCAGTTCGATGCGGGTCTTGTCCCATTCGTTGTAGTGATTCGCTCGAAGCTGGGCCACGATGGCCTTCGATCGATCAATCCAATACGACGTACCCGTCGGATCGCGACCATTCACCGGATCCCCACCAGCAAACGCATACAAATTCGAGCTATCGATGTACCCCAGCGGATCCGGCGTTAACCACGACCCCGTCCGCGGTTCGTACCATCGGTTTCGCGCATTGACCAATCCCGTCAGCGGCTCGACGAAAGGAAGGGCCTGGAACGGGGAGACCAGCAGCGCATCGGCGATTGCGCCGCTGGAGGTGCCGATCGCGGTGAGCGTGGCCAGGGTGAAGGGGGTATCGGCACCGGCTGACGCGAACTGCGCCTGGATCGTGGCGATCGGCTCGCGGACCTCCATCGGAAGGGCGGCGGTGGAGAAGACGTTGCCGCTGGCTTCCATGTCGGGCGTGGCCGGCAGGATGGGGATTTCGATTCCGTAAGTCGACGAGCGGAGCGAGGACGTTGCGGCGACGGAGACGGAGGCAGCGCCTGTCGTCAGCGCGGTCCAGTCGGTGGCGGTGATCGTCCAGAGGATGGTGTTCGGGTCGGGTTGGGTGGGCGTGGTGGTCGTCGCGCGGACCAGCGTGCCGTCGCCACGAACCGCGGCCAGACGCACGCCGGTCGAAACGGTCGCCGCATCCAACGGCTCGGTGGCGTGCATGGTCACTTTGACCTGCGTGAGGTTGCCGCTACCGTCCTTCACGGCGGTGAGCTTGACTTCATCGATTGCCGGGGCGGTGACGCTGTACTGCTGCTCGCCGTAGGCGTCCCCCATCAGGCCGCGCGCCAGGAGCTGACCGTTTTCGCCGATGACGGCCTGCAAGGTTCCGGCGCCGGGCTCGGCAAAGATGGGGAAGAAGCGGGCATCGGCAGTGACGATCTCGATGGGGTCGTCCATCCCCATGCCGCCGTGGATGAACTGACGGATTGGCTGGCCGTTCGTACGGCTGGCTCCCTCGGGGAAGATGGCCAGGAGGTTGTCGGTGACCGGGTCCCAGACGAAGGTCGTGGCCGCGGGAAGCGGCTGGGTGGCCACGACGTCGGGAGTAGCCAGAGTCCAGTCGGTTGCCGCCGGGGCCTGGCCGTTGGAGACAGGTGCCACTTCCACACGCCGTCCGACGATGCGGCCGAAGCCGTCGTAGGCGTAGCGGACCCGGATCAGGCGCGATTGCGCGCCGTTCGGGATCAACTTCTCGGTGATGGCACGCAGGTGCTCTTTCTCGTCGAAGTCGTAGTGGTACTTCGCGTCATCCGTGCGAACGCTGACCTCGCCGCTGTCGCCCTGGTAGAGGATCGTTTCGGTGGTCGCACCCCTGGTGATCGAGGCCACTTTGTGGCCTTTGGCGCTGGGGGTGGTGATTGTGGACGGGACGTCGCTGCTCTTAGCCACGGTGCGATTGAGCGCGGCGCGGAAGTCGGCATCCGACAGTCCGACGGTCGACGCGCCGGGGATACCGAGCTGAGGGATGGCGTTCTGGTCGGCCGTGCCGGCGACCATTCCGGTGACGCGGCCGCGATCGTCGTAGCCGAAGGCGTTGTAACGCCGGCCCCCGGAGAGGCCCAGGAGCTGTTCGCTCTTGCGCTGGGTTCCCTCGAAGGTCAGCGAGGAACCGGCGAAGAGGGTGGTACCGACGGTGACACGCATGCCCGAGAGGCGGCCGACGCTGCCGTTCTGATCGTCGTAGTCGTAGGCGCGGCCAAGGGTGCTGCCGTTGGGGAGAGTGATGTTGCGCGTGAGCGGACGGCCGGGGCCGCGGTAGGTGGCGTCCATCAGGGTATTGCCGTTGCGCACGATCCGGCTGACGCTGCCGTTGGCGTCGTGCTGGTAGTCGAGGGCACCGGCCCAGCGGGAGCTCAGGCTCAGTCCCTGGTACGTGGGCATGCCGGTGTGCATCAACTCCCCTGCCGCGTTCCAGCTGTGACTGATGGTGTAGGTGTCGATCTCGTTGCCGTTGGCATCGAGGCGATGCTGGGTGATGAGCTGGGGATGGTTGTCGGCGTCGAAGTCGGAGAACTCGATCGAGGCGTCGGGAGTCTTCCAGCGCACCACGCGTCCATTCTCGTAGTCGATGTGATCGAGGACGACGCCGGTGCCGCTGAGGACTTCGCTCATCCGGCCGCTGTCGTCATAGCTGAAGTGCTGCTCGCGTTTCTGGCGATCCCGGGTGAAGTCGACCCTCGCGCCGTCGTAGTGGATCTCTTCGGTGGTGCGGTCGGCGTATTCGCGGACGACGGGGCGGCCCAGGCCGTCGTTGGTGACCTTGGTCGGCTCGCCGGTCGGATCGGTGTAGGTCTTCAGAACGCCGCTGGCGTCGGGCTCGTACTTGTTCGGACTCGCCGTCGACGGCAGGTGCTCGGCGGTGGTGAAGCTTCGGGCGTCGTGCTCGTAGGTGGTGGTGCCGCGGCGGGCCGGCGTGGTCGATGAGGTGACGTTGCCCGATTCGTCGAAGTGGTGGTCGAAGTTGAATCCGCTGCCATCGATGCCGGCGTGCGTCGGCTGGCCGAGGGTGTCGTGGTCGAAGGTCCAGTTCTGCGCGTGGGAGTCTTCCGTGGCCGTGGCCGTAACCGCCACCTCGCTGTTGCCGGTGCCGTAGCCGTAGGAGACTTTGCTGAATTCGTGGACGAGCGACGCCGCGTTTCCTTCGCCGGCCTGCTGCAGGGAGAGGCGGCCGGCGGTGTCGTAGAGCATCTTCGAGACGCGCGACTGCTCGGCGCCGGTGAGAACGGCGGTCTTCGTCCGTCCCGCGCCATCCCATTCGAAGTCGTGTTTGCGGGCGTTGTCGTCGACGTGTTTGAGCTGCGGGCCTTCGTAGCTTGCGCCGTAGGTGCTCAGGACTTTCGATCCATTCTTGACCGTGGCGCTGTGCGTGCGGTTCCAGCCGTCGACATTGGCCAGGTCGGTGAGCGTTCCGTCGGAGGTGATGGTCTTGCGGGCGCGGTGGGCGCTGTCGTAGGCGCTGGCCGTGGCCGCCTTGCCGTCGGTGACGTAGGCGGCATTGTCTTCGCGATCGTAGAGCGTGGTGGTGACGATCCTGGTGGCATTGGGATGCTGCGGGTCGGTCTCGCTCTTCGTGGTCCGGCCAAGGCCGTCGATGGTGTTGGCGATGATGGCGCCGCCCGGCAGCCGCGTGGTGATGGCGTTGGCCGCGGTGACGAAGTAGTCGGTGCTGGTCGACTCGACCTCGGTGACGCCATCGTAGATGGAGCGTTTGGTGACGCGCCCGAGCAGGTCGTATTCGTACCGCTCTTCGACCATGGTGGCGCCGGAGACGGAGGTCTGCTGATGTCTGTGCCGGGCCAGCCTTCCGTTGGCGTCGTAGGCGAACCACTCCTCGGGTGCCAGCTCCTTCCCTTCCGAACGGATGTGGATGGGACGGCCAACCTCGTCGTAGTCGGTGGTGGTATCGACGTTGCGCGGTGCGTGGGCGATGGACTGGTCGGCATTCGGATACTCGACGTGCGCGGTGACGTTGTCCGCTCCGGCGGCGACATCCGAGGGCATGGCCCGTTTGAAGAGATCGGCGTGGGTCGATTCGTAGTACTCGATGCGCTGCTTGAGACCTGGTCCGTCGCCGGACGCGGCGGAGATGTGCGGCAGGCCGCTGGCGAAGTGCTCGGCACTTCGGGTGACGCCGGCGTTGACGGCGGAGGGTTTGAGCTGGTCGTGCCTGGCCTCGGCGGTGAGCATGACGTCGGTGCCATCGGCCTGCGTACTCTTGACGAAGGCCAGGCCGTCGTCGGTGTGATTGATGGTCTGGCTCGATGCCCCCGCCCCGCCGGACGAATCGATGCTGTGCACCATTTTGCCCAGATCGCCGCCGCCGGCATTCTCGTAGCCGAGGGTGGTGGAGGCGCCGCTCTGCGTGGCGATGGTCTTGAGGCGGCCGTTCTCATAGCCGAAGGTGGTGACGCGATTGCCCGACGTGACCTTGCCAACGTCGTTCTTCGAAACGGCGGCCGGGATCTCGCCGAAGGCGGAGCCGCTCCAGGTGGCCACGTTCTCCTCGGTGACATCATTCAGGTGCGGACGGTCGACGTTGAGATCCGCCGGCACGGCACCGGTGAATGTGTACGTGCGCCGCTGCTGGCGCGTGTCGGTCACGGCGGTATTCGACGGGAGTGCGCCGATCGAGGAGACGTTGAACTCGAAGGTTGCTGTCGGGCGATCGGCAGTTCCCCAGTCCTGGCTGCTGACGAAGTCGCGCTTGGCGCCCGACTCGTCGTAGTGGAAGGTCACGCGCGCCGCCGTATCGGCCGGCTCGCGGATCGTTTCCAGATCGCCGGCCAGATCGATGAAGTCCTGCAGCGAGGTCCCGGCGGATTTGTAGGTGTAGTGAACCGTGGGCCGGTTATTGCCGGTGTGATCGAAGCTCGCGTATGTGCCGCTGTTCTTTGCCTCCGGCTTGTCGACGGCGATGAGATTGCCTTTGGCGTCGTAGTGGAAGCCGACCTTGCGATTGCGCCAGTCGGCGATCTCTTTCAACCGGCCGGCGAGGCAATCGGTCTGATTGGCGCAGTCGTCGAACCAGGTCAGCTTCGAGGCCCGGCCCACCGGATCGATGACGTAGCCGAGCCGGCCGCTGGCATCGTAGAAATAGCTGATGACGTTGCCGCCACCCTTGCCGTCGAAGAACTGGTCGCTCTCGCTGACGATGCGGCCCAGCGAGTCGAAGCTGGTGATGCGCATCTTCTGATCGAGCAGGTTCCAGCCGGTACCGGTCGCGGTAAGCTTGAGCGAAAGGCCCACCGGCGCGATGTAGCTGTTCGCGCCCTTGAGGAAGCGCCACACTTCGCCGCTGCCGTCGCGGTATTCGACGTCGCCATTCGGCATCGGACGGAGTCGTGCGAAGAGACCCGACTCCCAGCCATTGCCGAGGAAGCCGGAGAGCATCGTTCGAGAGCGATAGCTGCGGTCGAAGGCGACGTTCCATCCGGCGCGCCCGCCGGCATCGAGATCGACGGCGCCCGTGGATACCTCGCCGCTGTGCAGGAACGTCGTCTCCTGAAGCGCGCCGCCGGCGATGGGAGGCGCATCGGCCGCGGCCAGTACGGTGTTCGGGCGCACCGTGTCGGCCATGACCGTGGAGGCGCGGCCGCGCAGCCGGGCGGCATCGCCGAGGTATGCGTAGACCGTGTTCCTGAAGAGCGAGGCCTCGGGGCGGGCGCTGAGGAAGCGTCCCGTCGTCAGCAGCTCGTAGACATTGGTCAGGCCGGGGACCTTCGACGGATCGAGGAAGGCCGGGCGGTTGCAGGCGTAGCAGCCGAGCCTGGCCTTGTCGTCCGCGCTGAGCGCCGTCCACTCGCTGAGCTTGTAGTCCACGCTCGCCCGCGGATCGGCAATGGCCACCACCCATGGTGAGACGAAGTGGTTGAAGCCCTCCTGGTAGCGGAGGGGCTTCATGTCGGCGTCGTTGGCGTCGTAGGGGATCTGGCGCTCGAGCTTGAACTTCGAGAGCGTGGCATCGGCGGCGATGCGGGGGTCGGTCTTGCCGTCGATGGTGGACTGGCGGAGGTGGGATGGGGGGAGCGGGGCGATGGTCTGTTCGGTCGGGGCGTTGAGGACTCGCTCGCTCTCGAGGGCCACACGGAGCTCGTTGTTCGGGAGGGCGTCGGCGATGGCGCCGGGGAGGAACATGTCGAGGCGGAAGGCGGCCAGCGAGGCGTCGGGACCGGTCAGCGTCACCGTCGGCGGCGGGGCGATGCCGAGGGGAACGATGCCGCCGGTCTCGCGATCGCCGGTCTGCCCGCCGGTGTTGACCATGAAACGGACACGCGGATCGGCGGCGGCGATGGTGTTGATCTGGGCCTTCCCCGTCAGTGCGTCGACGTTGCCGGTGAAGACGATGCCGGTATCGGGATCGACCAGCGGCGCCAGCGGTCCGGTGACCAGGTGCGGCTCGGATTTCCAGAGGATCCTCGGGTCATCCACCCCCACCTCGGTCCAGTCCGCGCCGGGCGGCAGAGGCGGGGCCTGCTGTTTCAACGATGCCGCGGCGGTCGGGAAAAGCACATCGGCACAGACGGCGCCCCCGCAGGGATTGAGGGGCGGGACTTTGCTGCTCTCATCGATCCGCTTGAGATCGACCAGGAGCACGCGCCCGGCGCCGTCGACGACGACGGCCATGTCGCCGCGCGGCATGACCCGCACCGACACCGCGCCGGCGGGGATCCAGACCACGTCCACCAGCGAGCTCCAATCGAGCGCGCCGGCGTCGCCGAGCCTGACCACGGTCAGGCCGTACTGGAATGAGGCCACCAGGGCGTACTCGTCCGGCAGGGTCTCCTTCGAACCGGCCGTGGGCGGGCGGGCGTAGTAGGCGATGTTCGTATGGCGGCCGACCGGCGCCACGTCGCGGTCGCCGAGGCCGGCCAGCTGGTGATACATGTTGCGCAGCGTGCGCAGGCGCGGCTGATCGAAGGAATCGAGACCGCTGCCGGTCTGGTAGGAATTGGTGAGCGACAGCCCGGGGCCGGCGGCGTCGATGCGTCCCCGCAGCGAGACATCGGGCCTGGTGAGATCGCTCCCTGCCGCCGCGGTCGGAGGTGTCAGGTTGCCATCGAACAGACCGTGGTGCTGGTCGAGAGCGAAGAGCTGCACATTCGACGATCCGGTGGCCGTGCGCAGCAGGGCATCGGGAGCAAACGACAGATCGCGCACCGGGCAGGGCAAGCCGCTCGCGGCCAGCGAGGCCTGATCGCAGCTGTGCACCGAGTCGGGATCGAAATCATCGTCGCTCTTTCCGCTGGTGAGCGCCACCAGCTCGGCCGGGGCCTTGGTCTTGTACACCTCCGGCGGATCGATCGGGTGATCGTTCGATTCGATGGCGTTGATGTCGTAGATGCCGACGCCGAATCCGAACAGCGCCACGACGGCGTAGGTGGTGCGGTTCACCATGACGTAGAGGTCATCATTCGGTCCGGCGATGATACCGGCCAGCGGCTTCGTCCCGTTGTACGGCACGTCGACCGACCAGCGCAACTTCAGCGTACGGTTCTCCACGGTCACGGTCTGGTATTGATAGGTCGGCCGGTCGGGTGTGATCTGCAGGCTGATCTTCTGATAGCCGTTGGGCAGCGCGGTCGCCGAGCCGCCGTACTTTCCCTTCAATGAATCGCGGGTGTACTTCACCTCGTCGTCCTGCAGCAGGATCTGGATGCGGCGGGGAATGGCCTCCGGCTTGTCGCCGAGGACGATCTCGCTGCCGATGGGCATCCCGGAGTTGACGCCCGGCGTCCAGGAGATGGCCGAGCCGCCGATCTGTTTGCCGGCCGGCACGATGCGCGGCAGTTGATCGATGTTGGGCTGAGCTGTCGGATTGATGAAATCGCTGACGCGGAAGGTTCGGATGGACCCGAACGTGGCCGACATCCCGGCGCTGATGACGCGGCCGTGATGATCGGTGGCCACGGCCCAGTAGGCAAAGCCGCAGGGGTTGTAGATCTTCTTGTCGGCGTCCCAGGTGCAATCGATGGTGGCCGAGAGCGGCGGCTGCGAGCCATCGAGTTTGGCTGGATCGGAGATGTCGTAGGCCTGGATGCCGCCGTTGCCCGCGGCCACGAAGGCGAGATTGCCGTTGAGGGACATGTCGTGGATGACGCTGCCGTCGATGGTCAACGGGAGCGTGGCGATGCGGCCGCCGGGCTTGCGGACGGTGAAGGCCAGGGTCATGTCCGAAGGGAGGCCGCCGGTGGGCTGGCCGTTCACTTTCGACTGGCCGAGCTTCAGACCGGCGCTGTTGTCGGAGCCGGAAGTGTCGGCCAGATTCTTCGAGAGGGTGATGGCGTAGCGTTTTCCGAGCTGCAGCGCGCCGCCGAACTTGAGGGTGATGCGGTGGGCGTCGGAGTCGGCGCTGAAGGTCACCTGGCTGGTGATGTCGGTGGGCTGCTGGCCCGGCTGTTCGTCGTCGGTCCTGATCGTGATGAGCGACTTGAGGAAGGTGGTGACGCCGGCGTCGTCGCCGGCGGCGCCGATGAACATCCGCTTGTTGAAGGAGATGGTTACCGGCGAGTCGGGATCGACGTCGCGCTCGGCGATGGTGATGATGAGGCGATCGCCCTGCTGGGCGGTGATGCGCACCGGCTGCGTGGCGATGTCGTCGACGGATTGGAACGTTCCTCGGGCGGGATCGAAGACTTCGACGTGGGTGTTCGCCGCGGGCGCGGGCGTTCCGGCGGCGACGGTGACGGAGCCGTTGCTGAGGGACACCGTGAGGTTGCGCAGTGACGTCAGCGATACGCCGGCCGATGGGACGTCGATGATCTCGATGCGCGCCGGGGAGGCGAAGGTGGGGATCGGGCCGGTGTCGTTGTCGCTGGTGGCGTCGAGGACGACGGCGCCGAGCGGATCGCCGGCGGCGAAGCCGCCGTAGGCCTTGGCGGAAGTCTGAAGGCCGGTGGAGGCATCGACGCCGACGACGTTGAAGGCTTTGTCGGCCGTGATCGGGATCAGGGCGTGGCCGGCGTTGTTCGAGATGGTGATCGAAGAAACAAAGAGTGACGCGAAGGCGTCCCAGAAGACCTCGGAGCCCTGCTGGATGCCGCTGATGAATCCCCAGCCGACTGATGGCGTCAGATCGACGGCGGTCAGAGAGGCACTCCTGGAAAGCCCGCCCATGACCTTCTTCACATCGGAGGCAGTGAAAACAGACTGGCCGCGCACGGTCAGCGACGCCCCGCGCAACGGCGCGGAGTTGGAATCGAGGGCGGTGGTGAAGCTGCCGTTCACGAAACGCAGCGTGTCGATGATCTCGATGCGGGGGCCGCGGGAGGAGTGCTCGAGCGAGCCGAGGAAGTAGGACTTCGAGGGATCGGTACCGGCTGGCGCGGGAATCGAAAGCTGCAACGGTTTCTGCGCGGTGCCATCGAAGTCGACGTGAATCATTCCGTTGAGGTGCAGCTCCGCAGCGAGGTTCGGAACGTTGACGTACTCGGCGGCGTCGCCAGCCGAAAGGTGGACCAGCGTCGGAACATCGAAGGCCCCGGCGGGAACGGTGACGGTGACGCTCAGCGGCGGGTCAGCGGTGAAGGTGGTGGTGACGCCGGCGGGCGCGAGGAATCCCGTCCCGTCCGCGGTGACGAACGGCGTGAGCGGGATGATGGCCACGATGGCGTGGCTGATGCTGTCGATGACTTGGAGGTCGATGGCGTCGGTGGTGGAGAGGATGTCGCGAACGCCATCGCCGGCGGTGAAGTGGAACGAGCCGTCGCCGCCGGCCGTGGCCTGGGGTGGGTTTGCGAATGCCAGGCCGCGGCGGACAGCGAGCGCTTGATCGCCGGCGGGAAGTGCTCCGGCGGTGCCGCTGATCGTGGAGATGCCGTTGGCGTCGGGAATGGTGATGCGGATCTTCTCGGGATGGATGGTGGTGTTTCCGGCCGGCAGCGCCGAGGTTGAGAAATGCGAGACGGCGGAGCGGCCGAAGAGGCGGCCGCTGGCGGCGCGGATGGTCGGAGCGACGCTGAGAACGTAGGGCGTTCCGGCGTCGAGCTTGTCGGTGGTGTGGAAGGAAACGGTCGCTCCGGCGGCGGTGGTGGTGCCGGTCATGGCGCGGTTGGTGGTGAGGTTGGTGATGGTGATGGCGCCGGCGACCGAGGTGCTGTCGATGGTCGTGGCGAAGACAGCCTGCGGCGTGAAGGGGGCGTCGGCGCTGATGACCGAACCGTCAGCGGGGGTGATCACCGGCATCGCCAGCGGCGGCGCCAGGAGCGGCAGAACGCCGAAGGGAACGAAGGCGCCGGCGGCCGGAATCGCGGTGCCGGGAAGCGCGTCGCCGTCGCCGGTGCCGTTGGTGCGGGCCAGCAGCGAGAACTGCGCGGCGGGGACGGCGGCGACGGGGATGACGAAGACGCCGCCGGCGCGGGTGAGATCCGTCACTCCGAGCGATGAGGTGAGCGGCGTGCCGAGGCCGGCGGTCACGCGCGCGCTCGGAACGGAGGGAGCGGCGGCATCGCCAGCGTGGACCTGTCCCCAGGCAAAGGCGATCGGCGCGTCGGCGGTGAGAATGAGGTAGCGGCCGTCGCGAACGAGACCGTCGAGCGGCAGCTCGGCGGTGGAGACGTTGCGCGTGGTGA
>Ga0157378_10000283_pt1 | contig 49386 bp, 48 predicted proteins | sample M65metaG_FD_115309 | JGI IMG/M metagenome (GOLD analysis project Ga0157378, IMG submission 115309) | Miscanthus rhizosphere microbial communities from Kellogg Biological Station, Michigan, USA - M6-5 metaG | ecosystem: Host-associated > Plants > Roots > Rhizosphere > Soil | place: USA: Michigan... | reverse complement strand
GCTTTGGTTTGACAAAGGGATGACGCCGAACCTGAACCGTTACCGTTACCGACGTTACCGCCGGAGGTGTACCTAAGGTACGCACTTTGAAACTTTTGCCCCACTTTCGTGTTACATCAGAAGTAGCGGACGCATCCCACAGGATGTGACCTTGGAATTTTGAAAGGAATCACGCAGTCTTTCCTGCATCCAACAGAGATATGCGCAAACTACTCCTCATCCCCGGAATCTTCCTGCTTCTTATGAGTGTGGCCTGCGGTTCGGGCAGCAGCAGCAGTAGTGGCAACGGCGGCTTTGGCAACGGCGATTCGAACGGCTTTTCCAACGCCAGCTTGAGCGGACAGTATGTCTATGAGGCTTCGGGATTTGATTTTGCGCAGAACCAATCGTTTCGCGAGGCTGGGGTTCTGGTTGCGGATGGAAAGGGCAACATCACCGGTGGTTCCGACGACCTGACGGAAGGTACGAGTTTGTTCTCAGATCAAGTGACAGGAACCTACAATATCGCCAGCGATGGGACCGGCACGGTGACCCTGGCATTTTCAAATGGTGGAGCGATCCGGTGGGCGCTCACCGTGGCATCGACTTCGAAAGTCCTGTTTACCACGCCGGTTGTAGACACAGGGAGTGCCGCCCTGGGCGTTGACATTAATAAACAAAGCGCTGGGGTCGCGTTGAAGCAGGATACGTCGGTCACAAGCACTGTTCCTTCCGGGACTTTTGCCTTCGGACTGCATTGCGTTAGTTCTACGCAGGGCTCATCGTCTACCGCCGGGACATTCTTGGTTGGGAGCGGCGGGATAGTCAGCGGCGGGAATGAAGACGTTCTGCTGACTGGCGCTTTGGCGCAGCACACGCTTACAGGCCGTTTTAACGCCACCGATGCGTTTGGCCGGGGGACCGGGGCGCTTACCAATGAGCTCTCCCAGTCAAAGACATTCTTCTATTACATGATCGATGCAAACACCATGTTCGTTTTGAGAACCGACAGCGGTATTCTCGGAATCGGCAGGGTAGAGAAACAGAGCACGGCCACGTTCGCGTTGAGTTCTCTCAGCGGCGGATATGCTTTTGGCAGCCAAGGGGACACGAGCTCGCTCGACGCCGTTAACAGTGCGGGGCGGTTCACCGCAGGCGGGGATGGCAATATCACTGCTGGAGTTCTCGACACGGTGCAGGACGGAACTCCGGCTACGAATGTGGCGTTTACGGGAACTTACACGGCGGCTGCGAATGGACGGGTAGTGCTTGATCTTACGCCGGGCGCGGGGCCTCCGATCGAGCTGATCGCGTGGATGGTGAGTCCTACGAGAGCGTTTTTCCTGGTGAATGACGGCGCCAAGACCGAAGACGGCACCATGGACGGGCAAACCGGGACTTTCTCCAACAGTTCGCTGAAAGCAACGTTCGCGTTCACGACCAATGGATTTAACCAGACCGACTCGTTTGCCCGCGTTGGCACCATGACCGGGGACGGCGCTGGAAATTTGAAGCTGGCCTACGCACTGACGGAGCCGAACCTCGCTACCCAGGCAGTCAGCTTGAACGGAACCTACACGGTTAATAGCAGTGGCCGCGCCACGGCGTCGGTGGACACTCTTTCCCCGAACCTTGTGTTCTATTTAATCTCAGGAACTGATGGCTACATTGTGCAGGCGGATTCCGCGACCCAGATTGCAGGTAGCTTTAGTATGCAACAGTAACGACGGCAATTGAGTATTAGGCTTAGGTAAAAGAGCTTCAACTTTTTGCGAGACAGCGAGTCGAAATTCAAAAATGGTGCATCCAACCTATGATGGAAAAGTCTGCAATATTCGACGAGCGGTATCGGGTGATAGCGGTCGACGATCAAAGTCTCGTGCTGCGAGGGGTAAGCAGCGGAGATGTGCTGACTATCACAAATGCTGACCCCCAGACTCCGCTCCGGCAGGAGGATTATCCACCGGGAAAACTGATTGCGTTGAGTAATCCCGCCAGCGGTGAGGCTCCAAATTAGCAGATAGCCAGGTCTTCAAGGTAAGGGCAGCCTTGATTTTAAAAAACCAAAAAGGGACGCGGGTTAGCGTCCCTTTTTGGCTTTTACGGTATGAACGAACGTATTAAACGTGGCGCCTCCGGCCAAGGCCCATGACGAGCGTGACCAGAAATATAACTAAAAAGATGTAGAACAGCAGTTTCGCCATTCCAGCCGCCATAATCGCGACGCCACCAAAACCGAGAACTCCGGCAATGATTGCCACTACCAAAAAGACCAAAGCCCAGTAGAGCATGTTGCCTCCTTCGTCGATGTTTACGACTTGCGACGATATGAAGGTAACGCGGCGGGGTAAAGATAACGATCAGGCGGATAGTGTAATTTTGCATGATTTTGCCTTTAGTCCGGGCAGCTTACCTTTCAGCACCAGATTCAATACCCAGCAGGCTGGAAGCAATGCTTGTCTAAAGCTGCTATTTTGGAATAGATACTTTGGAGGAATTATGGCCAGCGTGAAGATCACTGTAAGAAAGAATGGGCCGTATCGCGTGGAAGCGCCCGAAGGAACCATTGAGCTGGTTGACGCGGACGGGACTGCGTACGATCTGACCGGGAAGCCGGCGTTCTCCTTGTGCCGTTGCGGAGGTTCGGTGAATAAGCCTTTCTGCGACGGTACGCACAGCAAGGTTGGGTTCCAGGGGGCGGAGCTGGCGGTGAAAAAGGCCGAGGCGCCTGCGGATTCTGTGGGGCCGAAGCTTTAGGCGCTGCTGGGGGAGCGCAAGGTCGCGGATTCGCTCGGCATAATAGGCCTTCTAGTGGTGGATGGTTGGCTGATGGCCTGATGGAGCAATCTCTTTCGGCTCCCCTCCAGCTTCGGTTCTCGTGCGCCGTTATACAATTCCAACAACTTCTGTAAATCGGCTCAACCTTACGGTGAGTTTGTCGAGGTTTCCCTGTGCGCGATTCGCAAGATCGTGAATTGGGAATGGACCGCCCGATTACACGCCGCGACTTTTTGAATGGAGTCGCGCTGACGCTGGGCGCCGCGATTGTCCCTTCTCCGTTGTTTGCCGCATTCGATTCTTCAACTCCTTCCAACTACTACCCTCCCGCTCAGACTGGGTTGCGGGGCAGCCATGTGGGCTCGTTTGAGGTGGCCCACGAGGTGCGCGATGGGACGTTCTGGGACCATGCAGGGTCAGCGAAAGATACCGGCGAGGTCTATGACCTGGTGGTGGTGGGAGGCGGGATCAGCGGGCTCTCCGCGGCCCACTTTTTTCGTAAGGTTGCCGGGCCCAAGGCGCGAGTATTGATCCTGGACAACCACGATGACTTTGGCGGGCATGCCAAGCGAAACGAATTCCGCATCGGCGACAAATTTCGCCTGGGGTATGGAGGGACTTTTTCCATTGAGAGTCCCGAGCCCTATAGCGTCGTTTCCAAGGCCCTGGTGGAAGAGTTGGGAATCGATGTCGCGTCGTATCCAAGCTATGTCGATAAAAAGCTCTATAGCTCGAACGGGTTGTCGCCTCATATCTTTTTCGATAAGGAAACTTTCGGCGCAGACAAGCTGGTGATCAATCCGATGGATATCGGCTCGAGCGAAACCGGGGACAAGCCTCGCGCGGGCGCGGAGCGTTTTAAGAAATTCATGGCGGAGGCTCCGCTTTCGGATACGGCGAAACAGGATTTACAACGGCTTTTGGATGACCAGAAAGACTATTTGCCGGGACTTTCGTCGGACGAGAAAAAGGCACGCCTGGCGCGGATGAGCTATGCGGCGTTTTTGACCGAGCTGGTGAAAGTAAACGATGAAGTGGTCAAGATGTACCAAGCCATGCCACAACCGCTATTTGGCGTGGGCATTGATGCCATGGCGGCGCAGGATGCATGGGGGTTGCGGCTTCCCGGTTTTGCCGGGATGAAGCTCGATCCCACGCCCGGCAAAGGGATGAACCGCGATGCGATTCCGAATGATGAGGCGGAGAAATACTTTTTTCACTTTCCGGATGGCAATGCTTCGATCGCGCGAATGCTGGTGCGGAAGCTGATTCCCGAAGCAATTTCAGGAAATACCGCGGCAGATGTGGTGCTGGCACGAGCGGACTATGCGAAGCTCGACCGCGCGGATTCTCCGGTGAGGATTCGTTTGAATAGTACCGCGGTAAGGGTAAAGCACCTTGGGGATGCTGCGAGTGCGAAAGAAGTTGAAATTGCCTATTCGCGGGGCGGGAAAGTGTCCACGGTGAAGGCAGCGCATTGCGTGATGGCCTGCTGGCATGTGGTAATCCCCTACATTTGCGAAGAATTGCCGGACAAACAGAAGGAGGCACTGGCGGAAGCGGCCAAGGTTCCGCTGCTTTATACGAACGTGGTGCTGAACAACTGGAGCGCGTTTCATAAGCTGGGCGCGAGCTCGATTTATGCCCCGGGTGGATATCACAGCTTTTTCACATTGGATATTCCGGTGAGCATGGGCGGGTATGAAGCGGCGCACAAACCAGATGAGCCGATTGTCGTCCACATGATGAAGACGCCATGCCGTCCGGGGCATCCGGCGCGGGACCAGCATCGCATCGGGCGAGGGGAGTTGTTTAGCACTCCGTTCGAGGCCATCGAACGCAAGATTCGCGATGAATTGGGACGCGCGCTGGTAGGCGGTGGGTTCGATCCCGGACGGGATATCGCGGCCATTACTGTGAACCGGTGGCCGCATGGCTATGCCTACGAGTACAACTCGCTGTGGGACCCGTTCTGGCTGGAGGGTGGGGAAACTCCGTGCGAGGTGGCGCGCAAGCCTTTCGGGCGGTTGGCGATCGCGAACTCCGATGCTGGGGCTTATGCCTACACCGACTCGGCGATTGACCAGGCCTGGAGGGCAGTGGGGGAGATTACCAAGCAGAGCTAGTATCCAGCTGAAAGCACTAGGTATAGCTGTCCTTGACAGGCTCCATAATTGGAGTAAGATTTATGTATATTTGGAATAAGTGATGGTCACTGTCAGACTTCCGGATTTGGGATTGGACCTCGCGAGGATGCCGGATCTGACGGATCCGGCGACCCGAAAGCGACTGAGTCCTGCCGCCATTGAGGCGTTCTTTAAGATTGCCGAATATTGGGAATTGAAGAACGAAGACGGAATGGCGTTGCTCGGGGGCATATCGAGCGGGCGATATTACGAGTTGAAGAAGAGCCGCAAAGGAATTCTTTCACGGGATGAACTGACCAGCATTTCATTGCTAATCGGAATTTTTAAGGCGCTGAACATTCTGTTCAGTCGCAAGCTCGCCAATCAATGGGTTTCACGGCCCAACACCAATCCCTTGTTCCACAATGCGACGCCGCTGGCGGCTATGGTGCAGGGCATTCCGCAGATGCTGACTGTGCGGCGATTGCTGGATAGCCGGCGCGGTGGCCGGTAAGTGCGGTTCGCCCGTGAAGTAATTTAGCCACGAGGACTAAGGTTCACGAAGGCATTGCCTTTGCCAAAAATCTTTTCTCCCCTGTATTGCCTGGAACGGATTCGTGAAATTATTTCCACCCAGCCGCCAAGTTGATCAGCGAGACACGCATCGGTTAATTCCCGCCCAATTCGCCGACGGCGGCACAACCGTTCTGACTCGCCTGACCAAGAATGACAACCTGCTGGACGGAATTATCGAGTTGGATAATGCCACCAATGACCGGCTATGGGCCGAGTCCGGGCGTGCTCCGGGCATTGGCGAGAGGGAGCTGGTGTTTGGAATTTCTTCATACCGGATCATCAATGCCGCGTTCTGCCATCCCGCGCCGAATGGAGCTCGATTCAGTTCTCCCGATCGTGGGGCGTGGTATGGGAGTTTTGAGTTGGGGACTTCGAAGGCGGAAGCGGGGTACCATCGGCGGCTTTGGCTCCAGGAAACGAATTGGGAGGAAGAGGAAATATCCGACTACGCTGATTTTCTTGCCGATTTCAGGGCTGAGTTTCATGATATTAGGGGAGAGCGAAGCTTTGGGGACTGTCTGTCTCCTGACAGTTACGTTGCATCCCAAAGGCTTGCGGAGGAATTGCTGCGGCTGGGATCGGCGGGGATCATTTATCCCAGTGTTCGTGATCGTAGAGGGACGTGCATTGCGTGCTTTCGGCCGGTGCTGGTGACGAATGTTCGCCGGGGGAAAGTTTACAGTTGCCGGTTTGTGGGCGGGACGGGAGAAGTTGAGTGGGGGTAGGCAGTAAAACACAAAGGTTCTTCGGATTCGCTCGGGATGACAGGGTGTTTAGAACATGAGGGTTGGAATCGAGGTTGATATTGCGGCTTCTCCGCAGCGGGTTTGGGATGTGATGCGCGATGTGGAGCGGTGGCCGGAGTGGGCCGCGTCAATGATCAACGTGGCTTTGTTGAATGGAAGGGAGTTGGCGATGGGAAGCAAGGCTCGAATCCGGCAGCCGAGATTGCCGGTGATGGTTTGGGAGGTTACGAAAATTGATCCCCAGCGGGGATTCATTTGGCAGACCAAGAGCATGGGAGCGGTTATACGGGCGGAGCATTGGATTACGGCTCGCGATGGGGGATCGCATGTCAGCTTGCGGGTCGAGATTAACGGTCTGTTGGAACCCCTGTTTCGCCCTTGGCTGACAAGGATGACGCGGCGGAATGTCGAGATTGAAGCGGTGGGATTGAAGCGGCGTTGCGAGGAAATGGCGAGGGGCAAGGGCAATCACCACGAAGGACACTAAGGTACACGACGGAAATTGGTTTTGAGTTTTAAGGCGCGTTGTTTGTTAGTGGATGGTTTTGGTTTTGCGGGACATGTAATCCATCAGGAGGTATTGGCCGAGCGTGTAGGGCGTGGTGAAGTAAGCTTTGCCGCGGCACATTTCGGTTACTTTCTGCACGAATTGAACTAAGCCGTAGTCGGAGGCCAGCATGAAGGTGTTGATCATCACTCCCGCACGCTTGCACTTCGAAACTTCTTCCAAGGTTTGGCTTACTACCAGCGGGTCCAAGCCGAAGGCATTTTTGTAGATGCGTCCGTCTTCCAGGGTCAGCGCGGAGGGTTTGCCGTCGGTGATCATGACGATCTGCTTCATATCTTTGCGCTGTCGTTGCAGGATGCGCTGGGCCAGCCGGAGGCCTTCGCGGGTGTTGGTGTAGTAGGGGCCCACTTTCACTCTTGCCAGTTGCGACAACGGGACTTCTTCGGCAGAGTCGTGGAACAAAATCAAAGACAGCGAGTCGCCGGGATACTGGGTGCGGATCAAGTGCGAGAGCGCCATGGCAACTTTCTTCGCCGGAGTGAAGCGGTCTTCGCCGTAGAGGATCATAGAGTGCGAGCAGTCGAGCATCAACACGGTGGCGCATGAAGACTGGTATTCGCATTGATGGACCTGCAGATCGGAATACTCGATGTTCAGCGGCAACGACATGCCCTCGCGCTGAATGGCGCTTGAAAGCGTCGCAGTGATGTCGAGATTCATGGTGTCGCCGAATTCGTAGGCGCGCGATGCCCCGCTGGCTTCGATTCCGGTGGCCAGGTCCCTGGTGTCGTGGCGGCCGAAGCTGGAGCGGCCCAGCGATCCTAAAAGGTCGCGCAAGGTTTTGAAGCCGAGGAAGTCAAGGCTCTTGTCAGTGATTTCGAATTTGGCTTGCTGCCGGGACTCTCCGGTCTGTCCGCCCACGCTAGAGCGCTTCGAAGGATCGTGGGGATCTGCGATGCTGATGTAATCGTTTTGCTCCATGCGGTCGATGAGGTGCTCGATCAGCTCGTCGAGCTGGCCATTTACCTGCATTTCGTGAAGCTTTTCGCGCATGTGCTCGTCGAGGAGATCGCTTTCCATCAAGGCGCGCTCGATGGCGCGGCGGAGGTCGTCCAGCGTTTGTTCTTCCGGAGGGAGATCGTAGTAGCCGTAGTTCTCGAACCCGCTTTGTAGCAAATAGTCGGAGAGTGCGTTGAGCAAGTCTTCCATGCTCATTTCTCCGGCGGGGTCGGGGACGTATTTGGTGTAGCGAGTACGTTTCATTTTCAGAACATCTATTAGCTTTCAGCAACCAGCATTCAGTTGAAGGTCCTTCTGCTGCGATAGGGTTGCTCTTCGGGGTCGAAGGGCTTTTCCTGGCGCTTGGGTTGCTTCTCGCCGGCTACAAAGACTCGTTCTTCATTGCGGCCGATGCGCTTGTGGGCATGAAGACCTTCGAGTACGAATTCGGCAGCGGAGACCTGAGTTTCCGGCGCGTCTTTCGGGCCTACGTTCACCCTCCCTAGTTTTTCCAACAATCCTTGAATCGAGCGGAGAGCACGCAGGGAGTCTTCGGCGCTGGCGGTATCGGCCATCTGCATCTCGCCGCCCAGGTCGAACCACTGCACCACCTGCTGCATGTTTACGTTGTTGAAGTAGTCATCGTAAGTCTTTGCGACCGCGGTGCGAATCAATTCACGTCCCACGGTGTCGGCGCCCTTCATCTCGCCTTCGTATTCGAGTTCGAGTTTTCCGGTGATGGCGGGAAGGGCAGCGTAAACGTCGCCCAGGCGCGGGACAACGATCTTCTCTCCGTGGCGGATTGCTCGGCGCTCGGCATTCGAAAGCACGTTCTCCAATACCGAGATGGGAAGACGCTGGCTTACGCCGGAACGCTTGTCGATTTTTTTGTCTTCGCGGGCGGCGAAGGCGATGCGCTCGATCACTTCGCGAACATATTTTGGAATGCGAGATTCGTTACCGTTGCGGGCCGTCCAGGCTTCCTGCCGAGTGATGGCGATGCCTTCATCCACGGTGGCGGGATAGTGGGTGCGGATCTCGGAACCGATGCGGTCTTTTAGCGGAGTAATGATTTTTCCGCGAGCGGTGTAGTCTTCCGGATTTGCGCTGAAGACCAGAGCGACATCGAGAGGCAGGCGGACGGGGTATCCCTTAATCTGAACGTCGCCTTCCTGCATGATGTTAAAGAGACCGACCTGGATTTTTCCGGCGAGGTCAGGCAGTTCGTTGATAGCGAAGATACCGCGATTGGCGCGGGGCAAGAGGCCGTAGTGGACGGTGAATTCGCTGCCCAGTTCGTGTCCGCCACGCGCCGCTTTGATGGGATCGATGTCGCCGATGAGGTCGGCGATAGTGACGTCAGGAGTCGCGAGTTTTTCGACATATCGCTGATCGCGATTCAGGTAGTCGATGGGAGTTTCGTCGCCATGCCGCGTAAGTTCGTCGTGGCAGCGGCGGCAAAGCGGGGCGTAGGGATTGTCGCGAATTTCGCATCCCGCGATGAAGGGAGTTTGTTCGTCCAACAAAGTGGTCAGGGCGCGAAGGATGCGGCTCTTAGCTTGCCCGCGCAATCCGAGCAGAATGAAATTATGGCGCGAAAGTACTGCGTTGATAATTTGGGGGACTACGGTGTCGTCATAGCCGACGATGCCGGGAAAAATTGCTCCGCCAGCGCGAAGCTTGGCGACCAGATTATCGCGCAGTTCGTCCTTTACGCGCCGATTTTGAAGACGTTGCTCGGAAAAAGGACTGCGGCGGAGTTCGCCGAGTGTCCGCGGGAAACTCATAGTAAAAAACCCCCAGGGAGCGGCTATTTTTGGATTATACGCCCCGGCGGAAAGGGCACGGATCGCGCGGATCTTGCAGATTAATGGACGTGTCCGTTGCCGCTGGCCTTCTTTCGCGCCTGGACGGAGCGGCGCAAGTTGGGAAGAATGGTTTCGAAGCAGGTGATGACGGCTTGAATACGCTCGGGTTCAGAGGTCATGGCGAGCAGGCTCTGATTGAAATCGAGATCAAGGGGAAGCGATCCGGCCAGGTGAAAAGAAAGCAATGCCTGGTCGACGGATGCCGCGCCTTCGGCTTCGGCGCCCGCCAGTTCCATAATTTCAGCGTGCAGTTTTCTGGCGAGTTCGATTTCCTCGGCGCGGGCTTCGCCTGGCTCATCTTCCAGATACATCACCTCCGCGCGAAGATAGGAGCGGGCCTTGTCGACTTCGAGAATTTCGAAGCGGCGCCGGCCGTGAGTGAGAATGTCCATTCGCCCGTCGTCATATTTCTTGACCACGTTAGTGATTTCCGCGGTGCAGCCCAGGTTGGCGACTCCTTCCTCTTTAATGCGGACTACGCCGAAGACTTCTTTGCGGACCAGGCAGTCGGTAATCATTTCCTGGTAGCGCGGTTCGAAAATATGCAGCGGAAACGGCATTCCAGGAAGGAGGACAACATCCAGGGGAAACAGAGGCAAGAGCGAGCTCAAAACGTCCTCCGGCGCGTGGGCGGACGGCCCGCGATTTGTTTATTGTAGCGCAGCGCTTGACTTGCATCGCGCAGCAGAATAAAACCCCGGCATGGATCTTTCTGGAAAAGTGGCTGTGATCACCGGCGCTTCGATGGGAATTGGCGAGGCCATCGCCAGGACGTTCGCCGAAAACGGAGCACGCGTGGTTCTGCTATCGCGTGACGCCGGGCGGGCCGAGGAGGCGCGAACCCGCCTTGGGCGGCCGAACCAGACGCTTGCACTCTCCTGTGATGTGCGCAACCGGGAAGAGATCGATCGAGTGTTAAGTCTAACATTGCATCATTTCGGGCGAATCGATATCTGGATCAATAACGCGGGACACGGAATTCTGGATTCCGTGGAGCACGTGGACATGGCTGCCTGCCGGGATACATTTGAGGCCAACTTTTTTGGGGCGCTAGCTTCGATGCAGGGAGTGATTCCAGTGATGATGCAGCAGGGAAGCGGAAGCATTATCAATGTGTCGAGCGTTGCGGGACACATCCCGTTGCCGTTTCACGCGATTTACAGCGCAACCAAATTTGCCATGAATGCGTTGGGCAAGGCGGCGAATGTCGAGCTCAAACCACGCGGTATCCATGTGATGACGGTTTGTCCGGGGTACGTTCGAACGAGTTTCGCGGCGAACGCTTTGCGGGGAAAGGAGGCCAAGACAGTGCGGCCGTCGAGTACCCGGGGTATCACTGCAGAGAGAGTCGCTAAGGCTGTCCTCGAAGGGTATTTGAAGCAGAAGCGGGAAGTGGTGGTGCCGTGGACGATGCATCCGATGATCAAGATCTATCAACTTTTTCCCTGGCTGGTGGAATGGGCGATGATGCGGATGGCCAAGCCGCGGGCCTGATCACTGGGCCGAAGAAGGCTCTAACCACAAATTAACCAGAGATACACAGAGGAAAAACTCAGGAACTTAATTCGTCTAACATGGCTTGCATTTCTGATTGGGCGTGGCGGTTGTTGGTGCGGTTGGCGGCGGCGATTCCGTTGGTCAGCATGGTTCTGGCTTCATCTCTGCGCTCTTCTTTCATCAGCGTCTGGGCGGCCATGAAGTAGCCAGCGGCGTAGTCGGGATGGGTGCTCAGCAGCTTTCCAAATTCCTCCATGGATTTCGCGATGTCGCCCTGATTCGAATACTCCATCGCAAGGCCGTAGCGAGCGAAAGCGTCTGTGGGGTTTTGGGTCAGGATTTCTGTGAGCATGGCTAGACGGTCCATCTTTTGACGCGCTCCATTTCGATAAGACAACAGCCTTAAGGACTCTAAGATTCACCAAGGAAACCTCAAGGGTTATTGCTTTTTGCAGGTTATCAGAACGGCACCGCTAATTCCGTGATTTACAATTGCCCATCACACCAAGTTGGAGCGTTCCTTGTCTTGTCCTTATTTTGTGCCGATAGAGAAAAATGATGCGGGTTCGTGGCTGCATCCTTCGCGGCTTCCGCTGGGAGCCGGCTTTTCGGGGTATTGCTCCGCGCCCGGACACGAGGGCGCGAGACCTACCGATGATGAATTGCGAGAGCTTTGCAATATGGGCTATGCGGTGACTTGTGCTCGCTTGCCGCGGGAAAGGGACTACGACGCGATCCGATTTTCGGTGTCGAGAGAGAGCGCTGGACAGCTTACGATCTGGTTTGTGTGTGAGACGGCGCACCGGCCCGGCTTGCATGGAACTTTGCAATACGATGCTGCGGGCAAACAGTGGCTTTTGCCACACCATGACTTGCGCATTCAGACGCTGGCAGAGTGCTTTGTGCAGACATATCTGGCGAAGAAGATTCCGGTTACAGAATTGAGTATGAATTCATGACCCCCGATACTCCATTGGTGGCGCGACCGGTTCGCGAGTCGCAGTCGGAGATGAACGAAATTGTGTTGCCCAATGACACGAATCCCTTGGGCTTTCTGTTGGGTGGGCGTCTTATGCACTGGATCGATCTTGCCGGGGCGATGGCGGCGCATCGCCATTCCCGGAGTTATGCGGTCACAGCCTCCATCGACCATTTAGATTTCCTGGTGCCGGTACATGTTGGGGACCTGGTGATTTTGCGATCGTCGGTGAATCGGGCTTTCCATACTTCCATGGAAGTGGGCGTGAAGGTTTGGGTAGAGAACTACTTGCAGGACCGGTCCAGCCACGTCAGTTCAGCGTACCTAACGTTTGTGGCGGTCGATAAGCAGGGTAACCACATTTCCGTTGCGCCGGTGATTCCCGAGACGGAAGACCAGCAGAGGCGCTACGAAGGGGCGCAACGAAGGCGCGAAATTCGCCGCGATGAATATCAGCGCCGCCGAAAGAAGTGATGCCATGAAAACCTATCGACCTACTGCCGAATTGCTTGAGGATATCCGGGATGTCTTCGCGTCCAACCGTCCTTGCTCTACCCGTTCGCCACTTGATGAGGTGGTGGAACTGCTGCGAGAGGGCCGACACTATGGGTGGGCGGGTATCTACGTGGCTATAGAGCGGACTTCGGAAAAACCAAGTGGTCCGCAACCTGGACAGGTAGCGCTGGCGGAAACGCGGTCGAAGATTTTGGTTTCCATAAAGTTATCAGGGCGCGAGTACGGGATTCTTGCGGTGGAGAGCGAGCGGCAGATGTTTCGTCCGGGAGATCGGGTATTTCTGGAACAGGTGGCTGATTTGAGCGCGCGGTTTTTGGCCGGACCGGGACGGTATTTAGTCCGTATGGCGCGGCGGGCGGCGGTGATGGGTAAGGTTCAGGCGGCCGCGGCCTAAAGTCGGAGGCAATGTTATGGAAAAATTCTTCCGCCCGCCGGGGGCTTTCTTCATCTTGAGCATTGGCAGGTTTGGCGCCCTGGGCTGAAATCTTGCGCCGCTTCGGGTTGGACTGGGCTTCCTACAGGCGGTCTGCTTCCTGCTGAATTCTCTCCCAAGCTTTCTGCACGTGTTTTTCTTCGGTGTAGGTTTGGCCGATGCAGACTCGCAGAGTCAGGCGATCGTTCATGCGGGTGTGAGTCAGGTAAAGGTCGCCGCTCTTGTTCAGCCGGTCCATTAGTTTCTGGTTCGCTTTGTCTCCCGCTTTGTGGCGGAAGCAGACCAGGTTCAGCGGCACGGGAGCGGCGAGTTCGAACCGTTCGTCTGCTTTAATCCAATTAGTAAATTGTTGCGCTAGCTCTACGTGGCGCCGGATGTGGTGCTGCAGACCTTCGACACCATAATGGCGAACGACAAACCATAATTTAAGCGAGCGGAAGCGCCGGCCCAGCGGGATTTGCCAGTCGCGGTAGTCGATGACCGCCCCCGATTCCGTGGCCTGGTTTCGTAGGTATTCCGGTAAGACGCTCAGGGTTTGGATCAGCGCTTTGCGGTCGGCGACATAGAAACAGTCACAGTCGAAGGAGGTGAACATCCATTTGTGGGGGTTGAAGCAATAGCTGTCGGCGTAGTCCAGGCCATCGTGGATGTGCCTGAATTCAGGGCATAGGGCCGCTGTACCTGACATGGCTGCGTCCACGTGCAACCATATATTGTGCTTGCGGCAAATGCGTCCAATTTCCGCGACGGGATCGATGGCGTTTGAAGAGGTTGTACCTACCGTTGCGCAAACGAAGCAGGGAATTAGACCAGTCTTGCGATCGGCTTCGATTTGTTTGCGCAAGGCTTCGGGGCGCATCGCGAAGGTTTCGTCTACTTCAATGAGCCGAAGATTCTTGCTTCCCGTGCCGGCGATTTTCACCGCCTTTTCGATCGAAGAATGCGCTTGTGACGAGGTGTAGGCAACGAGTTTGCCATCGCATCCGTTTTGATTGCTGGCGAAATTTGTGGCACGTTCCCGCCCAGCCAGAACGGCGCAGAGGGTAGAACTGGATGCAGTGTCCTGAATTACGCCGCCACCTGCGCCGGTGGACAAAAACTTCTCGGGTAGGCCGAGCATTGTTGCCATCCAGTCGAGCACGTGGGTTTCTAGTTCCGTACAGGCTGGACTGGTGGCCCAAAGCATGCCCTGAACACCTAATCCGGAGGAGAGAAGGTCGCCCAGGATCGCGGGTCCTGATCCATTGCCGGGGAAGTAGGCAAAGAAGTTCGGCGACTGCCAATGGGTGATCCCGGGAAGAATCAATTTGTCGATGTCCGCAAGTATCGCGTCAAAAGCCTCGCCCTGCATGGGCGGATTCGCGGGCAGAGAAGCGCGGATCTCGCCCGGCCTGGCTGGGGAGAGAACCGGAAAGGTCTCGACTCGTTCCAGATAGTCAGCGATCCAATCAACCACGTCGTGCCCGTGACGGCGAAAATCGCCCGGGACCATATGAAAGGATTTGGGATTGGTCGTCAAAGGCTTTTAACCACTTAGGACACTAAGGTAAGCGAAAGAAATCTTCAAGCCAGCCGGCCGTAGTAGACCAGCGTGTTATATGCCATCGCAATCTTTGCGTTGCTTTGGCCCGATTCGAAAATGCGTTTTAGGTCTTGGAGCATCGGTTGATAATTGGCATGTCCGGCGGATGGCATGTACGACGACGACAGCAGCCGGCCTTCAAGTCCTGCATAGTCTAGGCGCTGGATGTTGGGAAAACTGCGAAACTGGCATTGGCATGGAGAAAAGAATTCATGGATCACGGCGGTGGTTTTTTCGTGACGGACTTCTTTGTAGTCGATGGCATAGTCCAGCAGTAGCTTCTCGTATTCGCGATGGAATGGATCGGAATCCACGAGACGTTCGTTCCAGAGCATTACGACCCATCCACCGGGTTTCAGGATGCGGGCGAATTCCTGGCGGGTTTTGGAGAGATCGAACCAGTGAGCGGCTTGCGCTACAGTCACGAAATCCACGCGCCGGTCGGCGAGCGTCGTTGCTTCGGCGGTTCCTGCAACTGTTGTGAAGGCCGGGAAGCTCGCCAGGTATTCTTCTCCGGCACGCCGCATACTTTCGTTGGGTTCTACCCCAAAAACACGATTTCCGTTTTCGAGGAGCAGTTTAGTGAAGATTCCAGTTCCGGAAGCGACGTCAGCGACGACCGAACCTGGAGCGAGGCCGCATTCGGCTTTCAAGAGATCGAGTACGCCCGAGGGATAGCTGGGGCGAAAGCGCACGTAGTTTTCCACCCGGGAAGAGAAGCGCTCAGTTGGAGGTGCGATTGGCATTCTATTCACTCGCGGGGCGCGCCCCGATTGCTGCCGGGAACTGCTAAATTATAAGGACACTCTATGCGGCTTGTCGTCAAAGTTGGCACCAGCCTTATTGCGCCTGGTGGGCGCATTGATAACACACGCATGCGTGCACTGGTGGATCAGTTGGATCTCTCGAAGCATGAGTACCTGATTGTTTCCTCCGGGGCGATTGCGTCTGGAATGTCGAATCTCGGGCTGAATGATAAGCCTACCGCCGTACCGCTGATGCAGGCCTGTGCTGCCGTCGGGCAGAGTGTGCTAATGCACACCTACGAGCAGCTTTTTTTCGGAAAGAAGCTGGTGGCCCAGTTACTGCTCTCCAGCGATGACTTTACCTCTCCGGTGCGCTATAAAAATCTGCAAAACACGATGCACGAGTTGCTCAAGCTTGGCGTCGTACCGGTAGTGAACGAGAACGACAGCGTTTCGGTAAGGGAACTCGAGGGCGCCTTCGGGGACAACGATGAACTCAGCGCTCTGCTCGCCACCGCGGTCAAGGCAGACTGGCTAATGCTGCTCACCGATGTCGACGGATTTTATGTCCCCAATGGTAAGGGATCGCGCCTGGTGCGGACGATTCGTAAATTGACGCCGGAGATGGAAGCGGGTTGCAATGGCCACGGTAAGCTGGGGCGGGGCGGCATGCGGTCCAAGCTGCGAGCGGCGAAGGTAGCTAGTGAGGCGGGCGTTCACGTCGCGATTGTGAACGGGCGGCATGCGCAGGCAATTCCCTGGGCAATGGAGCGTAAGATTGGAACTTATTTCCCTCCGCAGAAGGGCAACAAATAGTGGCTGTCACTGTAAACAACTTGTCCTCGACACGCGAAAAGCTGATGCGCGCGAAGGAGGCGTCCGCCCAAGTTGGCCAGCTTTCTACCGAGCAGAAGAATTCTATTTTGCGGGCAATGGCAGAGGCGATTGAGAGGGAAGCGGCGCGCATTCTTAAGGCGAATGCGGTTGATCTCGAAACCTCGAGGCTGGCCGGGCCGATGCGCGACCGCCTGTTACTGACCGCGGAAAGAATTCAAGGAATGGCGCAAGGAGTACGCGATGTGGCCAAGCTGGCCGATCCGGTGAGGGAGTGCATCGCTGAGTGGCGCCGCCCAAACGGTTTGTTGATTCGCAAGGTCCGGGTGCCGCTTGGGGTTGTGGGAATTATTTATGAATCCCGCCCCAATGTAACCGTGGATACGGTGGCTTTGGCTCTTAAGACAGGGAACGTTCTGGTTTTGCGGGGAGGCAAGGAATCAGCCCACAGCAATCAGCAATTGGTCGAGATTCTTAGTGCAGTTCCCGGAGTTCCTGAGGGAGCGATTGAACTGCTCGATTCGAGCACGCGGGATTCGGTTGAAGATTTGATCAAAGCCCGCGGATTGGTGGATGTAATAATCCCCAGGGGAGGAGCGGAATTAATTTCTTTCGTGGTGGAGAATTCCTCGGTGCCGGTGATTGAAACCGGAGCGGGGAATTGTCATATCTACATTGATACTTCGGCTGATCTGGATATGGCGGATCCGATTGTGATTAACGCCAAGACGCAGCGGCCGTCGGTCTGCAACGCGGCTGAGAAGCTGCTGGTGCATCGTGATATTGCAGCTGAATACATTCCGCGGATTGTGAAGAAGCTGGAAGATGCCGGGGTCGAAGTTCGTGGAGATCAGGAAACCTGTGGTTTGGTTTCTTCGGTGAAACCCGCTGTCCCGCAGGATTGGGGCGAAGAATACATGCGGCTCTGCATGGCCATACGCGTGGTGGGTGATGTTGGAGATGCGATTGCGCACATCAACCGCCACTCCACCAACCACTCTGATGCGATCCTTACGCGAGATGAGGTCAATGCCCGGCGCTTCCTGAATGAAGTAGATTCGGCAGCAGTCTACTGGAATGCTTCTACCCGCTTTACCGATGGTGGGGAATTTGGGTTTGGGGCGGAGATGGGAGTCAGCACTCAGAAGCTTCATTGCCGCGGACCCTTTGCTCTGACAGAGTTGACGTCGACCAAGTACGAAGTGATTGGGAGTGGGCAGGTTCGAGCGTAGCTATTTAGTTTGGGGTTCTTCGGTCCTGGTTCTCCGATGGAGCGCAATGAAGACATTCTCAGCCGCTATGGTGATTGCATGTTTCTGCTTTAATCTTTCCGGGACTGCTGGACCCACACCCGATTTAACGCCTGTCACAAACATCTTCGGCTTCCGGGACTCGGCCACCGAAAATTCCATCGAAGCGCGTTTCCTCGCGGTCCCAGATCCCAAGCTGGCTGAGGAGCACCTTCGTGTCCTGACCAAAGTCCCGCATATGGCAGGCACGCCTGAGGACAAGGCAACCGCCGACTATGTCGCTTCCAAGTTTCGTGAAGCAGGACTTGAAACTGAGATCGTCGAATACAAAGTCTGGATGAATTATCCCCAGTCAGTTCAGGTGGATGTGACATCCCCGGAAGGGGTGGTGATGCACGGACCAACGCGGGAACGGGTCGAGGGAGATAGTTTCCAGGAAGATCCCAGAGTTGTCATGCCGTTTAACGGGATGTCTCCCTCGGGAGACGTCGAAGCCGAGGCGGTTTATGCGAACTATGGGACGCCGGAAGATTTCGCCAAGCTGGAGCAGATGAAGGTCGACGTCCGGGGAAAGATTGTTCTGGTGCGGTACGGCCAGAACTTCCGCGGGGTAAAGGAGTTTATCGCCCAAGAACGGGGTGCGGCGGCAGTGCTCATCTACTCTGATCCTTACGACGATGGGTGGCGACGAGGTGATAAATATCCGCGAGGACCGTGGCGGCCGGATACTGGCGTGCAGCGTGGATCGGTCGGCTATATGTTCCAGTTCCCTGGTGACCCTACCACTCCGGGGATAGCCTCGCTGCCATCTCTACCGGATTCGCAGCGTATTCCACCCGAAAAGTCGGAACAGCTTCCTAAGATTCCGGTGACGCCAATTTCTTATGCGGACGCCTGGCCCATCCTGGAGCATTTGGCAGGTCCGGATTCGCCTCGTGACTGGCAGGGCTCTCTGCCATTTACCTACCACTTGGGACCGGGACCGGTGAAGGTGCACGTTCAGCTTAAGCAGGACTTTCAATTCCGGACCATCTGGGACGTGATTGGCCGCATTCCCGGCAGCCAATGGCCGGACGAGTGGGTGGTTGCCGGTAATCATCGGGACGCCTGGGTTTATGGCGCGGTTGACCCTAATAGCGGAACCGTAGCGATGCTTGAGGCCGTGCACGGGATCGGGGAATTGCTCAAGGCGGGATGGAAGCCTAAGCGGACGCTGATTTTTGGCAGTTGGGACGCGGAGGAAGAAGGACTTATAGGCTCCACCGAGTGGGGTGAGCAGCACGCCACTGAATTGGCCAACGCGGCCGCCTACTTCAATGTGGATGTTGCGGTTGCGGGCCCAAAGTTTGGAGCCTCCTCGGTCCCCACCTTGAAACAGTTCATCCGCGACGTCAGTAAAGCGGTACCGAGTCCCAAGGGTGGCACACTGTATGAAGTTTGGAAGAGAGCCAGCCAGGAAGGGGAGAAGCCGAATCCCCAGGAGACAGCCAGTAGCGCCTTCCGGCCGCCGGCGGCGGAGGCGCAATCCGATGCCTCGGTTGGTGATCTGGGCAGCGGCTCGGATTACACGGTCTTCCTTCAACATTTGGGGGTGCCCTCGGGCGACATAGGCTCCACTGGGCCCTACGGCGTTTACCACTCTGTGTTCGATAATTTCAGCTGGTTCAAGAAGTTTGGGGATCCTGACTTCCTTTACGAACAGCAGATGGCTCGGGTGTTTGGGCTGGAGGCAGTTCGCATGGCCGGCGCCGACATACTGCCTTACGATTACCACACCTACGGTACTGAGATCAGGACCTACATCGAAGCGGCCAAAAAGAAGTCAGACTCGGAGTTTGGCAGCAAGGCGCCAAAATTCGATGGCGCACTTTCGGCGGCGAACAAGTTCCAACAGGCAGGGGCGAAGATGGGGGAGCACCAGAGGAAGTTTTCGGGTGATCCCGCCAAGCTGAACCAAACCCTGCGGGAGGCGGAACGGGCGCTGTTGATTCCGGAGGGTTTGCCGAACCGGTCCTGGTTCCGACACGCCATTTACGCACCCGGTCAATATACGGGCTATGCTGCCGTCGTCATACCTGGAGTCAATGAAGCCATCGACAAGCACGATTTGGAACGAACCACGGCCCAAATTCAGGTTTTGGCGGATGCTCTTAGCCGTGCTGCCCGGGTCTTGGAGCGCCGGTAGGAAGACCCCGGGAGGGTGGTACTAGCCATTTTTTTTCCAAGGAAAACTTGTTTTTATTGGCATGGCATCCAAGTATCCTAATTCAGGACTTAGCTATGCCTCTTGCCCGTATAACCACCCCCTTGCCGGAATACTGTGAGCGCCTGGCGCAGGATCTAAGGGCGCGCGGATTTGACGTTGAAACTGCTGCCTCGGGGCAATTCTTCTCTGCCACCGCGGACCTCGAAATTACCGTCAGGCAATGCCGTCCGGAAGACGCTGCCAAGATGGCGGCGGATGCTTCCGGGAGAAGCGATATGTGCGTACTGGTTACGCCGGGAGCGCGCGATGGGGGCATCCACTCGATTGAGATGATTGTCCTGCAACCGGAAGAGGCCACGCAGGCCGCGCGAAATTGGGTGACTCCGGCGCAGGTGATCGAAATTTCCGCGGCGCTGATGGGGGCGGAGTCGCCGCGTTTTGCCGAGGGTGTGTCCAAACCGGATCTGAAACCAAGTCCCCGGCGATCAGCGAAGGTCCGGGCTCTGGCCACGTGGGAAGATATCGTTGAAACCACAATCCGATGGATGGATGGAGCGACGGCGAGTTTTCACGCGGGTCAGGCGACGGCAAAGAGGTCTGTGGTACCGCTAAAAGCCTTCGCGCTGGAAATCGGTTCAGAGACTCGAAAATTGACGAGACGCCTAGTGGCAGCGATCACTTCCGGCCGTCAGGGAAAAGCCGCCGATCAAGAGCAACTTGTGCCAAGCATGTTCTCGCTTACGGATGACGAGGAACCCGAGGTTTTCACCGACGAGGAGTTGAGCGTTATTGATCTGCCGGAACTCCGTAAACGTCGTTTTTCCTTGCGGGACGGCCGATTCCTAAAGGCATCGGGAGCGGCCGCTGTGGCTGCGCTGGCAGTGCTGTTTGCCGTTTCCATCATGCACAGACCTACTTCCTCGACGGGCGCTCCTGTGTCGCAGCAAATGAAGAATGTTGAAGCTGCGCCTGCAACCGCGAAGCCGTCTGCGCTGGTAGGCGAGGTAAAGCCACATTCGGGCATGCGGATGATTGCCGCCAAGCAGGTCTTCCCGGAAGATCCGGATGCGGAGGATACGGTGGTCCGTTACCCACATCGTCCGGTGTCGCCGAAGCGGGCAGAGATCCGGTCTGGGGTTAAGCGGTATTCAGATTTGGATTGAGGGCGGCTTTATCGCACAAGAGATCCGCTTCCTTGCTGAGAAAACGGACGTGACCTGAGGCCCGTTTTCTACACGGTCTTATTTCAGGGAGACCAGCTTTTCCACCAGTTCTGTGTAGTCTTTCTTCTCCAGGCCGTGGACTTCTTTGTTGTATTCGTCGACCTTGCTGGAATAGTTCATCGAACAAAACTTCGGACCGCACATCGAGCAGAATTTTGCTTCCTTGTAGTAGTCGTCAGGAAGAGTCTCGTCGTGCATGGAACGCGCGGTTTCAGGATCAAGCGAGAGTGCGAACTGCTTCTCCCAGTCGAAGGTGTAGCGGGCGTAGCTAAGAGCGTCGTCACGGTCCTGAACGCCGGGACGATGACGCGCCAGGTCGGCGGCATGGGCCGCGATCTTGTAGGCGATGATGCCATCTTTGACGTCTTTTTCGTTGGGCAGGCCAAGGTGCTCTTTGGGAGTGACGTAGCAGAGCATGGCTGCCCCATGCCAGCCGATCATCGCGGCTCCGATGGCGGAGGTGATGTGATCGTAGCCCGGCGCGATGTCCGTTACCAGCGGCCCCAGTGTGTAGAACGGCGCCTCGAAGCAGAGTTCCTTTTCTTTGTCGACCTGTTCCTTAATTTTGTCGAGTGGAACGTGGCCGGGGCCTTCGATCATGACCTGCACGTCGTACCGCCAGGCCTTCTTGGTTAACTCTCCTAATGTTTTGAGTTCGGAGAACTGAGCTTCGTCGCTGGCGTCGGCGATGCAACCGGGGCGAAGGCCGTCTCCCAAAGAGAAGGAGACGTCGTGTTTGGCGAAGATCTTGCAGATGTCGTCGAAGCGTTCATAGAGAAAATTCTGCTTGTGATGGTGCGCCATCCATTGCGCGAGAATCGCGCCGCCGCGGCTGACGATTCCAGTGATGCGCTTCGACACCATGGGCAGATACTGAATCAGGACCCCAGCATGGATCGTCATGTAATCCACACCTTGCTCGGCTTGTTCTTCGATCACCTCCAGCATGACCTCGGCATTGAGATCTTCAATGCGCTTCACCCGTGAGATAGCTTCGTAGATGGGAACGGTTCCGATCGGAACCGGCGAGTGCCGCAAAATGGCCTCCCGGATTTCATGAATATTTCCGCCGGTGGAGAGATCCATCACGGTATCAGCGCCGTAGTGCACCGAGGTATGCAGCTTCTTTAGTTCTTCGTCGATGTTGGAGGTGACTGCGGAATTTCCGATGTTGGAGTTGATCTTGCATAGTGACTCCACGCCGATGCACATTGGTTCCAGTTCAGGATGGTTGATGTTCGCGGGGATGATCATTCTCCCGCGGGCAACTTCATCGCGTACCAATTCGGGAGCCAGCTTTTCCTTGTGAGCAATGTAGCCCATCTCCTCGGTGATCACGCCTTTCCGGGCATAGTGCATCTGAGAGAAATTCCCGTTGGTGTTTTCCGCTTTGCGCCGGGCGATCCATGCGGCTCGAGGTTGTGATGGGTGAGGTTGTCCGTTGTTACCATTCTTGGGAGCAGTATCCGAGCCAGTCATGGGCAGTTAACCTTACAAGAAATATTTAGTTCTTTAATTATACGCTGCGATTTTTTTGGACAGTTTCGTGCGATGCGATACTAGTTGCAGCCATTCTTGTGGAACGCTTCCTTTTCTTCCTTCGTGATACAAACTGAATGGTGCCCACAGCGCTCGACCAGGACGGCCGCCGTAACGTTAGAGTCTTCGGCGTAACCTCGCTGCTCAATGATACGGCGTCGGAGATGGCATATTGGGTGCTGCCTGCGTTTCTGGTTTCGATAGGCGCCGGGCCGGCGCAGCTAGGAGTCATTGAAGGAATCGCGGAAAGCGTGGCGTCATTCGCGAAGCTATTTTCCGGATATCTTGCTGACCGCTTTCCGCGACGCAAACCTTTGGTGGTCAGCGGTTATGTGGTTGCGAACGCTGCCAAGCCTTTGCTGGCACTAACCGGTGCCTGGTGGCAAGTCCTTGCGATTCGCTTTTCCGACCGTTTCGCCAAGGGGATACGCGGTACGCCGCGCGATGTGATGGTGGCCGAGTCCGTTCCACACGCGGGTCTCGGCTCAGCCTACGGATTTATTCAGGCTATGGATTCGGCGGGTGCGATTGCAGGTCCGCTGATTGCTTTGTCGCTGCTCCCCCTGTTTGGCATGCGAGGAGTGTTTTGGGTTGCGGCGATTCCTGGAGGGTTATGCATACTGGTTGCCGCGCTGGGGATCCGCGAGACGAAGATCCAACCTGTAGCGGAACCGAAGGCGAAGCCGCAAGTCACCATAGGTTGGCGGGATTTTCCCAAGGGATTCTATGCGGTGCTGTTTGCGGTAACGCTCTTTTCGCTGGGAAATTCGAGTGACATGTTTCTGGTGTTGCGAGCGGAAGATGTTGGGATTCGGACGGTACAGGCTCCACTGTTGGGGCTTGTGTTCAACATCGTATATACGGCTTTCTCCTGGCCGGCAGGACGGCTAAGCGACCGGCTTTCACGGCGTGCAATTGCAGCATCTGGCTATCTTGTGTTCGCCGCTGTTTATTTTGTCTTTGCAGCGGCTCCGTCGCGCCCTGCGATCTGGATTGCAATGGCATCCTACGGGTTGTTCTATGCTCTGACCAACCCAGTGCTTAAAGCACTGGTGGTGGACGCGGTGGACGAAGGGGCGAGGGGAAGGGCCTTGGGCATCTACTATTTCACCACCAGCGTGGCGATTCTGGTGGCCAGCGTCATAACAGGGACGCTCTGGAAATACTACGGCGCCCGCTTGCCGTTTTATGTCTCGGCTGGCATTGCGGTGATGGCGGCGATTTTGCTGCTGCTTTCGCCGTCCACCCGACGTTCCAAGTGATTGCAGTCTGAGTGCTACTCTTGATGTGGTGCATCCGTGAACGCAGAATCAATCCGTCAACTCTTTGAACAAGTCCGCGAACGCAAGCTTTCACCCGATGAAGCAGTGCAGCGCCTCCGGCATTTGCCATTTGAAGATTTAGGCTTCGCCAAGGTGGATCATCATCGGGCGCTCCGCAATGGGATGCCGGAAGTCATTTTTGGCCTGGGAAAAAGGCCAATCCAATTGGCACAAATTTTTGCCCGGTTGGCGAAGCATGAAGGAAACGTTCTGGCGACCCGAGCGAGCAAACAACAGTTTGCGGCAGTAAAGAAGAAGGTCGGGAAGGCGAAATACGACGAAGTCTCGCGCACGATTGTCCTGCGAAACGACAGCACAAAATACGGGAAGGGAATCGTGGCGGTGGTTTCGGCGGGCACCAGTGATATTCCTGTGGCGGAGGAGGCGGTGGCGACGGCTTCGATCATGGGGAATGACGTTGAGAGGTTATACGACGTCGGCGTGGCTGGGATCCACCGCCTGCTGGCCAATCGCGAGTTGCTCACCCGCGCCCGAGTGGTGATTGTCTGTGCCGGGATGGAAGGGGCTTTGCCCAGTGTGGTGGGCGGGATGGTGGGAGTTCCAGTGATTGCGGTTCCTACCAGTGTGGGCTATGGGGCGGCGTTTGAGGGAATGGCGGCGCTGATGGGGATGATGAATTCGTGTGCTTCGAATGTCAGCGTGGTAAATATCGATAATGGGTTTGGCGCTGGGTATGTGGCGTCATTAATCAACCGGCTTTAGGGTTCACTGAAACGCAAGCTCCACCGAGGCACAAAAAATAGGCGGCCCTTTTTGGGCCGCCTATGATTTTCCGGCTGATACGTAGCGGAGCTACGTCTTTATGCCCGCCAACCTAGTTATGATCGGCCTGCAACCGTCAGGTTGTTCTCGACGCTGAATACGCCGAACACCTGACCGGCGCGGATTCCGGCAATCTGCTTATCCATGGTGGACTCCACCCTCCCATAGAGGCTCAGTTTGCCATTGTCGACCACGATGCGAATCGGCAACGCCGGATCGGTTGCGTATCTGCCAAGCACTGAATCTCGGTAGATTGCCCGCGTTGCCGCCAGACGGATGCTGTCGTCAAAGCCGGATACCGGTGCGACAGTGATGTTATCCACCACTTCTTTCACGCCTGGCGTCATGTTGGCGATCGCTAAGGCGGAGTCTTTGCTGACCGGCGTACGGGTCAAGCCGCTTAGGGTGACGACTCCGTTTTTTACCGAAGCCTGCACGAAGTTATAGGCGTTGTCGTATCCGATGCGATCGTAGTAAATCTTGCGATCCAGTTGCGCCATCAGCTGGCTGTCTGGAGCCGTCGAGGTTACCTCGATCTGATTGCGCACGCCCTGAACCTTGTCCGCCTTGCGTGCCTTCTTGGCTGCATCGAGCTTTTCCTGATAGAGGTCAACGCTGCCCTTCAAGGTGACGATGCCGTCTTCTACAGAAGAGCTCAGGTTGCGGAACTGCTTCTTTTCGGAGAGCTGATGCGACACCTTGGCCTGGATGTCCTGATCGTAACGGCCAGCGGATGTCTGCGCCGACAGGCCTACGCTTAAAACCAAAGTGGGTAACAACGCTGCGAAACCCCTCGAAAAATTCTTCATTGTCGTTCTCCCTCAACCGTTGATTAACCGGTTAGTTAATTGTTTGGATGCAAGCATTCCGAGGAAGGATGCGTTGCCATCGGTACCGTGCCGAACCCGTTCAAACGATGGGAATGTATTCGTTTTCATCGATGTTGACATTGATCGTTATAACGAATAATCTAAAGTTGTGAAATCTGACTTTCAAAGTGAAATCCGGCAGAACAAGGCCTTTGGCAGCCTCGAGGAGGAGGCATTCCTCGCACTGCAACGTACCGCGGATCAGTTACAGGGCAAGGTGTCAGAGTGGCTGAAGGAATATGGACTGTCTCCCACGCAATACAACGCGCTGAGGATTTTACGAGGTGCAGGAGATTCGGGATTGCCATGCAGCGAAATCGCTGAACGCATGATCAATCGCGACCCCGATATTACCCGGTTGCTGGACCGTTTAGAGCGCCGTGGTTTGACGCGGCGCAGCCGTGACTCCCAAGACCGGCGAATCATTAACGCACACATTACCCGTGAGGGGTTGCAGCTTTTGAAAGCGCTAGATGAGCCGGTGCACGAATTCCAGCATGTGTTGCTAGGTCACATGGGAGAGCGAAAACTGAAGACTTTGATTGCCATGCTTTGTGCGGCGCGCAATTCCAGGGTCTAGTGGAGCAATCTATTGCGGACTTAAAAACTGTATAGCGGAGGAGAAAATGAACATCAACCCGGGCTTGAGTTCGTGCGGACCCACGGTGCTTCGCGTGGTGGTAGGAATCGTTTTCGCGGCCCATGGCTGGCAAAAGATTCACATGGGGGTTCATGGGGTGGCAGGCTTTCTCGGCATGATCGGAATTCCAGTTCCTGTGGTGGCGGCAACGGTGCTGATCGCTGTGGAGTTTCTCGGCGGGATTGCTTTGATTCTGGGATTGGCAACCCGTTGGGTTTCGCTGCTGCTTGCCTTCGACATGTTGGTCGCCATATTGGCCGTCCACCTGAAGAATGGCTTCTTCAATCCGCAGGGCTTCGAGTTCCCTCTGGTTTTGCTGGCGGCTGCGATTTCACTGGTATTGACTGGGGGCGGATCGGCGTCCGTGGATTCGGCGTTGATGAAGAGGGTCTAGGAAAAAAGGCCGCCCTGGGTTCGGAACCCAGGGCGTGATTTTCTAGCCTTCGAGCTTGGCGTTCATAGTGATCTTGGCGTTCAGCACCTTTGAAACGGGGCATCCGGCTTTCGCGTCATTGGCTGCCTTTTCGAAAGCGGCCTTGTCGGCGTTAGGGACTTTCGCCGTCACATCCAGTTGAATGGCGGTAATGGTCCAACCGGCATCCAGTTTTTCCATGGTCAGCGTGGCGCTGGTATTAATGCTCTCCGGCGTGAGGTTTGCGCCGCCTAGCTGGGCAGATAACGCCATCGAGAAGCAGGCCGCGTGAGCCGCCGCGATCAGTTCCTCGGGGTTGGTTCCAGGCGTATTCTCGAAACGCGTAGTGAATGAATACGGGGTGTTGGAAAGCACGCCACTGGTGGAGGATACGGAGCCTTTGCCGTCCTTGAGTCCACCCTTCCAAACTGCACTTGCCTTGCGTTGCATTCGACTCTCCTGGGGTAAAAGGTACGGAACGCCGTCTATTGTAGACGCGGCGAGGGTGGATTTTTGAGGATTCTGTTCCGAGCGGAGCCAGGCGGGTTGCTGCCCGCCTGTAGCAAGTCAGGTTTGCGGTCTACTTGACCAGCGTCAGATTCAAGTTCCAGCAGTTGGCCACCATCAACCAGACCCCGACCCTGCGCCACACGTGCAAGTATTTTCCCCGCTCCATGGCGGTGGTGCCATTGGCTTGGCGGACGGCCAGGCTGAATCGGCCGGTCTCAATGGCCGTATCCCCCGACGAGTCGACGCGAAGAGTTTCGTAGCGCAGGTCCTGATAGCCCGCGTCGCCATACTGGCGCAACACTCTCTCTATCGCCTTTGGTCCCTCTGCAGGCTCGTGGTGGGGGGAGAGAAATTGTCCATTGGCGGCAAACAAGATTCCCGCTTGATCGTAGTTTCCTGTATTGAACGCGGTACAAAAATCCTGAGTTTGCCCGCGGATGATGGTCTCGACCTCTATGAAAGGGGTGGGCTTCGGAACTGAATTACCGTACGACCGGTACATCGACAACCTCCCGAGGGAAGGGAACGTTAGTGGCGATACCCGTTTTTCGCGTTAAAGGAGCGACGAGCGTCTAAAGATTTATTGCATTCTAGCGCACAACACCTGTGGAAGCGCAAACAAAGTTTTCCACTGTGAAAGCCGCGAGGGACAGGGGGTTTGCAAGATTTCCTATTTTTCTTGAATTCAGATTGCGATTGGGCGCATGCTAAGTGGGCGATTATGAATTTACGTAGAACACTCTCGGCTGTAGTACTGATGGGTGGTTTTGCCGCAACTGTTCTCGCTCAAAGTGGCGGCAAGTCTGACGACCAGTCATGGAGAACCAGCAGCGAGCAATCCGGCCCAGGGACCGTACCCACACGGACCACCGAGACGCACCAGGAGAGCGACGGGAAGGTAATCGATACTCAGAGTGTTCAGCGACTTGGCGCAGACGGGCGCTACGAGCCTTTGCTCGATACGGAAAGGGAGTCCGTCAAAGTAGACGCAACGACGACGCGCAATGTGGTGCGAACCTACGGACGTGACCCGGACGGCAGGAGAAGATTGGTACAGGTGACAGAGGAAACCGTCCAGGGATCGCCGGATGGGGAGTCGAAGATCAGCCGCGCTACTTCAAATCCTGACGTGAACGGCGGACTGCAGGTCGTACAGCGGGAGCAGGAGTCGACCAAGCGCACTGGTCCCAACTCGCAGGAGACGACGACCACGGTGCTGGCGCCCGACGCCAATGGCAGGTTCGTACCCATGATGCGGGTCAAGGAGCAACAAACCAAGACCAGCGAGAGCGTGACCGAGGTCCGCAAGTCGACTTTTCTTCCCGACGCGAACGGGAAGTGGCAGGTAAGCGAGGTACGCGACGGACGCCGGGAAACTGCCGGGAAGGATGTCACCAGTAGCGAACAAGTCTCGCGTCCGGATTCGGAAGGCCGGATGTCGGTAGTCCAAAAAACGGTCAGCAAAGATTCCGAAGGACTGGATGGCAACAAGCGGCAGACGGTCGAAAGTTACTCCAACCAGACTCCAGGTAAGGCGGATGATAGCGGACTCCGTCTAAGTCAAAGAGTGACCACGACAACCCGAAGCTCAGCCGATGGGACGGCCAGCACCCACCAGCAGATCGAACAGGGGGACCCCAGCGGATCAAACAATGGCATGCAGGTCAAGCAGCAAACCATCGACATCGTCCGTCCCGGAATAAACGGCGGAAGCCGGGAACAGCAACAGACGGTAGCGCGGGATGTAAACGGGAACCCCACAGTGGTATCGGTCGACATCCGGCAGAGTACGAAACCGGCGGCGGCGACGATTCCTGCTCCGGCGCCGACGGATAACAAACAGCCGAAATAGAAATTGTTCTACAAATCAAGTTTGCCGGGCTGGAAGAGCGCAAACCAACTGGGACTTTAAGGCCGCGTCTCCTTGCGCATCGCTTTCTTTTGCTTTCCTTCTCTCTCTTTTTGGCATAGAATTTTGCTTCACCGCCAACAAAAAACGCCAAACAACATTATGAATAAGAGCACGGTTTTAGCCGTCATATTTCTGCTCGGTTGTCTCGCCGCCGCGCAACCGGACGTCGTCGTAGTTCGCCCCACTCCGATCGATGACGTTCTGGAAAATCCCAACACGGGGATCACCACTTTCCAGCGTTTCAATGGGCAGGCAACTAATCCGCCGCTTAAGTGGTCGGAGGTTGGTCCTGTCACGAAGCTTCCGCAGGCTTCGACCAAACCCGATTTTCCCGGTACAACGATTGCCTATCTTCGCTGGTATTGGAATGCGCTTGAGCCGGAGCCGGGAAAATTTCACTGGGACATCGTCGATCTGGCGCTCTTGGAAGCCCGCGCCCATGGGCAGACCCTTGCCATCCGCCTGATGCCCTATTCCAACCAGGATCCGCTTCCAGCGTGGTATCAGACCTCCGGCGCGCGCCGAGCTAACAAGGACACCGACAAGGACGGATCGATCTGGCAGCCTGATTTTTCTGATCCCCTATTTCTCCGGTATTGGGGCGAACTGGTCGCCGAGGCCGGCAAACGCTATGACGGCAATCCCTACCTCGACAGCGTCGACATTTCTTCCGTGGGCTACTGGGGCGAAGGCTGGAGCCCTTACATGCCATCCTTTCAGTACCAGAAGCAATTGATTGATATCTGGTTCGACGCCTTTCCGACTACCACATTGCTGATGAATTTCGATGAGCCCCAGGCTTTGACCTACGGAACCGGCCGTGGTGCGGGATGGCGTTTGGATTGTCTGGGCGACTTGCGGGTGAAATCCGACAACCCCTATTTTCAGCCGGAGATGTTGGACATTTATCCGCAGCAGGTAGTGCGCTCGGGAATTCAGGATGTGTGGCAGAAACGGCCGGTATCGCTGGAGGTTTGTGGCACTGTTTCGGAGTGGAGGAGAGATCACTTCGATTTGAACTACATTCTTGAGCAGGCGCTACGCTGGCACGTGACATCGGTGAATCTGAAGTCGTCCCCTATTCCTGACGATTGGAAGCCTGCCTTCGACGATTTTCAGCGGAAGATTGGCTATCGATTTTTGTTGCGGCGCATGGAGTATTCCAAGACGATCCGGGCCGGAGCGATGCTGCCGGTGCATATGTGGTGGCTCAACGCGGGTGTAGCTCCGGCATACACCAACTATCCTTTGGCGGTTGAGTTGCGCTCGGCTAGCGACCGCGCCGAAATATCGGTTCCGGTAGACGTGAGAAAGTGGCTGCCGGGAGATGCGGTGTTTGATGGCACGCTTTATGTTCCAGATTCTCTGGCCGCGGGAGCTTATGATGTCCGAGTGGCCATGCTTGATCCGAGGACTAGAAAGCCAGCTGTGCGCTTTGCCATTGCGGGCCGCGATCAGGACGGCTGGTATCGCGTCGGTTCACTCCAGGTCACATCACAATAGCGACCCCTTCCATAAGGATCGTGACCAATTTGCTTGTTCCCCTAATTCTCCAGGGATATCCTGTGCGCTACCAGATGGCAGGCAGGAGTGGGCGTGTTCCGAAGCGATGTAGTGGGAAGTTTGTTGCGGCCCGCGCGGTTGAAGGAAGCGCGTGAAAGGCACGAGGCCGGGCAGTTGACTGAGGCCGATTTCAAACGCATCGAAGACCATGCTGTCGATGAGGCGATCGCGCTGCAGGAGCGGGCCGGAACGGAAGTCCTCACCGATGGCGAAATGCGCCGCTACGCGTTCTTCGGCCATCTGATTGATGCCGTCGAAGGCTTCGACAAGTTCGGCGGCTGGGCGATCCCTTTCCGCGACGAAAATGGGGAGAAGTTATTGTTTAAACGCCCCGTCGTGGTGTCGAAGCTGCGTCGGACTCGTCCCCTGTGCGCCGAGGAGTTCACCTACCTGCGGGCGCGGACCCGCCATCCGGCGAAAACGACCATCATCAGCGCTCAGCAGGGCGCGGCTTATTACGACAGGAAAAAATCAGCCGCTGCCTATCCGAAAATTGATGGATACCTGGCCGACCTGGTAGATATTCTCCGCGCCGAAGTCGCGGAATTGATTCGTCTGGGATGTACCTACATTCAAATTGACGCGCCGCAATACGCTGCGCTGCTTGATCCGGAATTGCGCGAAGGGTATCGCAATCGCGGCAATGACCCGGACCGGCTACTCGACCTATCCATGGAAATGGATAACGCCGTGATTGGCAATCATCCCGGAATAATCTTTGGACTTCATCTCTGCCGGGGCAACAATCAAAGCAAGTTTTATGCCTCGGGCGATTACGGTCCAATCACGAAGGTTTTTCAGAAAACGCGCTTTCAGCGGTTTTTGCTTGAGTATGACGACCAGCGCTCGGGTGGATTCGAACCTTTACGCCAAGTTCCAGACGATCGTACCGTGGTGTTGGGCCTGGTTAGCTCTAAAAAGGCGGCGCTTGAATCCAAAGCAGAATTGAAGCAACGGATTGAGCAGGCGTCGGCGTTTGTCCCGCGTGACCGGTTGGCTCTAAGTTCGCAGTGCGGTTTTGCTTCGACGATGGAAGGAAACCAATTGAGCGTTGAGGAGCAAGAGGCTAAGTTGAGGCTGGTAGCGGAAACGGCCCGCGAAGTCTGGGGACGTCCCAAAGCTAAAAGGGAGCTGGTTTCATGAAGAGAAGAACATTCTTAGGATCCCTAGCAGCGGCGACAATGCTGAGTGCAGTGGGCGCTCTGCCCGCTTTCGCAGCCCTTCCCAAGATGAAGATCACGCGGGTGCGAGCCTACCTGCCGCCGGAACCGAACCCGCTGTTCAACCAGAGCGACATTGTCGTTACCATTGAAACCGATGCTGGAATCACCGGCATTGGCGAAGGCGGATCAAAAGAAATGTTGGCGCAGTCCGCCGGGAGGTTGATCGGCCAGGATCCGCAATACACCGAGCGACTCTGGCAGGACATGAACCGGGCGTTCTTCTATCCGGCCGGCCGCGAGAAAACCCACGCCATCGGCGCCCTTGATTTGGCGTTGTGGGACATCAAGGGGAAGGTGCAAGGGCTTCCGGTACACAAATTGCTGGGAGGAATGGTCCGTAATTATTGCGAGTGTTACAACACGGCGGGCATCATTCCCGGTGTTAAGTACGGAATGAGCATCAAGGAACGGGCCCATGCCACCATCGAAGCCGGCTACCGCGCATTCCGGATGGGAGCCGTGGATTTGCCCGCCAACACGACCTTCAATACCAGTGAACGACTCAATCACCTCCGCGAAGAATGTACAGAGGCAAGGGAAGGCGTTGGCAAAGATGGGGATTGGGCGATCGACTTTCACCAGCGCTTCGATCTGGCAGAGGCTGTCAGAGGGTGTAATGCGATCGAAGACTTAGCGCCTTTTTTCGTCGAAGACCCGGTACGCACCGAGGGCTTCCAGCAAGACCTCCCGATTCTGCGTAAGAAAGTAAATGTTCCCCTGGCCGCAGGTGAGGAGTGGGGAAATCGGTGGGACTTCAACAAACTGGTCGAAGATCATGATATCGACTTCCTACGCGCAACGTTACCCAATGTTGGTGGCATCACCGAAATGATGAAGATTGCTGCCATTTGCGAAACTCACTTTGTGGGCATCGTTCCGCACTTCACCGGGCCCATCGCGACGGCTGCGCTGGTCAACAGCCTAGGCACTTTTTCTGCACCAGTCCTGATGGAGTACAACTACCAGGGGCGTACCTTACCTCACCTGCCTGTTTGTCTGGACTTCAAGAATGGGAAGCTTTATCCAAACGACCGTCCAGGGTTAGGAGTCGAACTCGATTTCAAACAGCTCAGGCAGATTGTGGAAATCACGGAGCCCGTCACCGCCCGCGCCCAGACGTACTTCCGTCCGGATGGCTCTATCACCAACTGGTAGGGCCGTTTGCTGCATGTAGAACGTCACATTCTTAGGTTATGATGCCGAAATTCCATTGGTCGGTCGCACTCGGATCGTGGTCAACTAATCGCGGACGAATCTTGGTTCTTGTCGCCTTTCTCCTTGTTCTCAAGGGCGATGGTTTCGATACTGTCCGCCCCAGCGTGACGACCGAAGCGGTAGCGACCGATCCTGACGACCCAGCGATCTGGGTTAACACAAAGTATCCCGAGCGTAGCCTGATCCTCGGAACTGATAAAGCCGCAGGGCCTAATGGTGCCCTGTACATCTTTGGTCTGGATGGAAAAACGCGCGGCAAGATGGAAGGTTTAGATCGTCCCAACAATGTCGATGTGGGTTACGGACTGATGGTTGGGAAAGAGAAGATCGACATCGCGGTGTTGACCGAAAGAGGGCAACACCGGTTGCGCGTATATCGGATCGATTCAGAGAACGGCCGCCTCGCGGACATTGGAGAGGTCAAGGTATTTGAAGGCGAACAAGGGGAGCGCTCCGCCCCGATGGGGATTGCCTTGTACCGGCGGCCCAGAGACGGCTCGATGTTTGCCATTGTGAGCCGTAAGACCGGGCCGGATGGTGGCTACCTATGGCAGTACCGCTTGCTCGAAGATGGCAAGGACAGAGTGCGCGGGCAACTGGTTCGTAAGTTCGGGAAATACAGCGGTAGCAAAGAAATTGAAGCTGTCATGGTCGATTCTGAACTGGGATACGTTTACTACGCCGATGAGCGCTCTGGTATCCGAAAGTATTTTGCCGACCCGGATCATGCCGACGCGGAGCATGAGCTTGCGGTTTTTGGAAAAGACGGATTTGAGGGTGATCGCGAAGGCATCGCGCTTTACGCTCGAGAAGACGGTACCGGATACATCATTTGTACAGACCAGAAATCACGCAACAGTGCCTATCGAATATATCGGCGCGAGGGAACACGAACCAATCCAAATGATCATTCGGAATTGATCACGCTGCTTCGCGGCGGCGCCGATTCCACGGACGGCCTTGATGCGACATCTGTGGCCTTGGGCCCTAAGTTTCCAGCTGGGATATTAGTCGCCATGAACAGCCGGCCCAAAAACTTTCTGGTATTCAATTGGGATAGCATTGCTGAAGCTGGCGGGGTTCAGCTTCGCAAGGCACGGAAATAGTCATGTGGCCGCGGTATCTCATTCTGTGGCAGTGACCTGAAGAACCTCAACCGGTTCTGAGCTGGAAAACTGGACGGGAACACCGCGAGCCCAGTCGGATTTGGTGAAAGTGCCAAGCTCCTGCTTCTTAGTTACCGAATACACTTTGAATTTTCCTTCCGGCATCAACGGCAGTTGAATGTTTGCCGTGGCAGTGCTCGATTTGTTGGCAAACACCGCGACTAAGCCGTTGCCGCTATGTTCCAGCCGGGCGAAACCATCCCAATTGCTGGCTGCGGGTTGCAGCCAGCTGCCCAGCGGGAAAAAGCTTTCGCTGATCCTGGTGGTGGCTCTCAGCTTCTTGAACCAAGCCACCTTTTCGTGATACCACTGCCGGTCGGCGGCGCTCAGTTTGCGAAGATCTCCCAGCAACAGAGGGGCTGAACCGATTTCCGTGGCGAAACGTTCCTGGATGTTGGGCATTTCGCCCAGGAGGTTGCCGATCAGCATGCTCTCGACCGGGATGGATAGCGCTCTCTGATAAAGCAAGGTACGGGCTTGGAGGGGGCCGGCTGAATTGGGTTTGTTGTCGTCGACGTTGCTGAGCCAATCCAGGTCTCCCGCGGCCAGCAAGCCGGCGTCGATCACGTGCTTCTGCCCCCAAAGTTCAAAAGTCAGATCGAGGAGCACGTCAGGATGCTTTTGATAAACCCGGCTGGTGACGAACGAAATTCCCTCGTAGATTTCATTCAGCGATTCCGCCCAGTTGCCGTGATCGTGGCCCTTAGCCCAACAGCCGGGGGCCTCGCCGTAGGCATTAAAAATCGTGGTCAAATCGAGTTTTACATAGGCTAGATGAAATTTCTCAATGGCGTCGTTGATACGATCGGCGGCTGAAACCCGAAACGGACTCGCCAGGCACATCACCGCCTTGGGGCCGGCTGCCGTCCCTGTAATCTTGGGCTTACCCCCCTGGTCGAGCGCCGCCCACTCGGGATGATTGCGATACTCGGCAGTCGGTGTGCCGATGGCGGCAAGGGGAATCCATAATCCGAGCCGCATCCCTTTCGCTTCGATCGCGTCCTGAATGGGTTTGAGGCCGCCGGGAAAAGCCTTGAAATTGATCTCGTTTTCGCCATATTCCTGTTGCCAGCCATCGTCGATGGTAAAAATATCAATGCCAATATCACTGGCCACCTCAAGCAGTTTCATTACCGTGTCGCGATCGATGCCGCGCTCGAACGGTTCCCAGGTGTTGTAAATCCACGGCGCACCGTGTACGTCAACTCTGCGCATGAGAACCTTCGCTGTATAACTGGGAACCACCCAGTGTGGATCACGGAACCCATCCCCATTGCGGAAGGTCAAAAGCGAGACGCTGGCGGTCTCGAACGCCTCTCCTGCTTTCAGTGAACGTTCAAACGGCATCAAATCGGTGTCATAGAGAACGCGGATGGGAACCCGGTTCTCTTCATCCCACCCCTCAATTTCCGTCCTCTTCATGTAACCAGGGACTTCACTGAGAATCGCAAAGCCGGTTCCGGTGCGAGAGTTGGCCACGAACAAGCCCGCATCCTCTGACCGCCCGGTATAAAACAACTCGCGCGGGATCACTCCATACTGCGTGTTCAGGGTCGTCTCATTTTGAGGGCCGACCGATGGCGCGATCGACTCGATACTCAAATGGGAAAGATGCAATACGAGCGAGCCAGTGTTTCGGAATACCAGATGTTTGCGCAATGCCGGATGTCCCTCATAGACGGCATAGACCACTGAGACCTCGAGCGGAATTGCTTTTGCGCGAAGCCGAATGGTCAGCTGTTTTCCGCCGGCTATGGATTCTTCAGCGGCACCGACTAAGGCAAACTGTGAGCCCGCGCCGCTGAAGCTCTGACCATTACACTGAAAGGAAAATTCGTCTTGAACATTGTGGCTGGGATGGGGTTGGGGAATGTAGTCCGTCCGGGTTTTCAGGTCGGATAGCTTTTCCGTGGAAAGGCCAGCGTCTTCACTGAAGGCTATGGTCCGCTGGACTTCGCCATTGGCAATGGTCCAAGACTGAGGTACAGCGTGGGCGAGGATGGGTAACAGACTGCAGAGAATCAGTGACCCCAGTTTCATATACCTTCCTCCACATCCTTTCTTGCTGTGAGTTTCCCTTCGCATCAACCCAAAGCCTTGCGAAAAAACTCCCGGCTGTTCGCGCCATCCTTCTCGAATGAACCCTGGCCCTCGATTGAAATTCCGCCGGAATAGCCGGTCTTCTTCAGGCAGCGAAAGAAGGCAGCATAGTGATCGTCTTCGGCCAAGTCATGGGGCCAGACCCGGCCGTGGGGATTCGCGAAGTGCAGATGGACGATCTCGTGTTTCGCAACTTCAATGATGTGTGGGTCTTCGTTCTCTTCACGCAGGTGGTAGTAGTCGATGATCATTCGGACATTGGGGTGTTTCACCCGGCGCACCATCTCCAGAGCCTCGGCACCGGTATTCAGGATGTTGCTCTCCTGGCGTCGCAGCGGTTCAATGGCGATGATGATTTTGGAGCGGCGCGCTATTTCACCGGCCAACTTGAGGAAGGCCGTGATCTGATCCTGCGCCTGCTCGCGAGAAAAGCCTTCCGGCACGTTGCGGGAGCCGGCGCTGCCCCATACCACGATGGAGGCGCCGAGATGGCGGCAACGGGGCAGGCACATCTCAAGGTATTTCTTCAACGCAGGCGTGGGGACCTCGGGGCCAACTACCTTCAAATCCGGTCGGCGTATGAAACTATTGAAGGCATGACAGCGGAGAGGTGAAGCGAGAACAGTATCGGCGAATTCGCGAAGCTGGTCTTCGCTCATGGCCGCGATTTCGGCAGCGGCCGGCTCTAGGTAGTCAAATCCATGTTTAGTCGCGCCCGCGACGTCGCGGGTGCACACTCCTACTTTTATAGAGCGCGTGCGGCCCCATGCCGGAGAACACAGCGTAGCGGCTGCGGCGCCCGCCAAAAGGGTTCGTCTCGTTAGCAGTTAGATCTCCTCCGGCACTACATAGGGAGCGCGATAGCTGCCACGCAGCATACGTGTGGCTTCTTCGTCGCCAATGACCTGCTCGCGCTCAGGATCAAATTTCAACGTACGCCCCAGGCGGTATGAAGTATTGGCCAAATGCACCAGCGTGGTAGAGATGTGGCCTTCCTCGATCGGGCAGTGAAGATCTTCGGCGCGCCGGCTGCGAACGCAGTCAATGAAATTTGCCCAATGGTCGCCGGCAGCTTTTCCGGATGGCCCGGGTTCGACCTGATCGGTGAGCCAGGTTTTGTAGGCATCGTATCCGTCGATCGCGAGGTAACCGTTCGATCCGTAGAAGATGTTGCCGATGGTGTTGGTCTTGGCGTCCTTCGGCCCCAAGGTTTGTTTGTCGTCGGGCTTTTTGGTCAGGCCCGCAGCCGGGATGCCGCTGGCGCCGTAGGCGTCAGTGCCGATTTCTGCCTCGTGATTGGTGATCCAGTGCCGCACTTCGAGTTCCATCATTTTGCGCTTGCCTTGGGGTTCCTCGAAGACGAATGTGGCGATCAGTGTGTTGGGGGTCTCCTGGTCATCGTCAAACATGAAGTGCCCGCCCATGGCGGACGCCTGAACCGGAAAACGCACGCCAAGTCCCCAGCGCGCAATGTCGATTTCGTGGATGGCCTGGTTGCCGATGTCACCGTTGCCTGTATCCCAGATCCAATGCCAGTTGTAATGAAAGCGATTGCGGGTGAAGGGCTTCATAGGTGCGGGACCGGTCCACAGATCGTAGTTGACGCCGGCTGGCACCGCTTCCGGCTGGGCATGTCCAATGCTGGGCCGCCATTTGTAGCAGAGAGCGCGCGCCAGATAGGTGTCGCCGATGGTGCCGTCATTCACCCGCTTGATAGCTTCAATCATGCCAGGATTGGAGCGTGACTGGCTGCCGTGTTGGCAAATGCGGTTGTACTTTTTCACGGCGCGCACCAGTTGACGTCCTTCAAACCAGTTGTGCGAGCAGGGTTTTTCGACGTAAACATCTTTGCCCGCCTGGCAGGCCCAGATCGCCATCAGCGAGTGCCAATGATTGGGAGTGGCGATGGAAATGGCGTCAATATTTTTGTCCTCGAGCAGCTTGCGGATGTCGCTGTATGGCTTGGGGCGGGCTAACCCCATCTTTTCCGCGTCACCGAGACGCTGGTCTAATACGGTTTCGTCGACATCGCACATAGCGGCAATTTCGGTGCCGGGAACCTTGGCAAACCCTTTGAGGTGATCATTACCCCGGCCGCGCACTCCGCAAATCGCCACCCGAACACGGTCGTTGGCGCCCAGTACCCTGCCTCCTAAGGCGAGGGTCGCTGCGCCCCCAGCCATTGCTCTTCCTGTCGTCTTTAGAAAATCCCGTCGATCAATCGCCATAGTCCCGCCTTTGTACTGCAAGATGCCGCAGGCCGCATAATATATCTTTCGCCACCTGGGTCGCGCATCCGTGATGGAAATTTTGAGGTAAAACTGTCGTTTCCCTGTGCTTGGCCGCCTACCTCTGCATGTAAAATGGCTGACGACTCATGAACCACAGAATGGCCCCGTAGCTCAACTGGATAGAGCATCAGACTTCGGATCTGAGGGTTGGGGGTTCGACTCCCTCCGGGGTCACCACACTGGCGACAAAAAGTGCCGTTGGTGTGGTGCCCGATGAAGGATATTTTCGGCTAGCCCTTTCTCTCCAGCACGATCACCCATTGCTCAAATGTCGGTGTGATGGGAGCCTTCCAAATTCCACTCGAATCAGGCGCAGCATCACCGATCGGATGTTCTTTTCCGGTGCGTGGGTCAAAAAAGAATGCCTGGTAGCCGGACTCAAGCCGCGTGATGGTGGGAGGGTCCCACATCGGGGGCACGAACACGATCCTCAGTTTGCCCGGGATACCGGCTGCATAAGGAAGTTGATAGTCTTCCTTGCTCCAATGCGGCTCAACCCACTCCGGATGTGGTTCCAGTCGCCACCACTCGAGGCGGGCCAACAACTGCTTGGCTACACCGAGCTGTCGCGAACCGGGAAGCTGCGCCGCTACGTCCCAGGACGGTCCACCCCATGAGCGTCCATGCGGAGAAGGTCCGTAGGGCTGTTCGGGAGTATTGAGCTGCCAGATTCCATCGGCCCCATATGTATGCCCAGCGGCACCGCTCAACACCGAAGCCCAAAAGACGAATCTGGAAACTTCCTGGCGGTTTTCGTCCAGAATTCCTTCGTAACATACCTCGCCCACCAGCACCGGCATGGGCGGCTTTCGCGAGAATTCACCGGTAACTTTGTCCACCGTGTTGGGATAACTCTTGCGGTCCGAGTGGCCGGTTTGCAGCATGTCGAAATCGAGGACGGATGGGTCTTCGACGCTGTCGCGCGCCGTGTCGGAGGGATGAATCGTGATGCAATGCTTGTGGGGATCAATACTGCGGACATAGCGGGCGACCTCGGTCCAACCCGTCTTCTGTGCAGCCATGTCTGCTTCTTTATTCTTGGATAGGTAATAAGGCATGGTGCCCTCTCCCGCGAGGCACCAGATGGCCGGGTAGGCGCCCCACCGGGCGACGATATTCCGCCAGTGCTGCTTGATCTTTGCCATGCCCATGAATCCTAGAAAATACCCCCAGCAACCGACAATGCAGGGTGCCAGGCCGCGATTCACCAACTCTTGAATGCGGAGGTCGGCGGCGTCGAAATACTTCGGGTTGATGCGCGTATAGTCCGCTTCCCAGGGATAACCAGCTTCATTGGCTCCTCGCGGATCGAACGCGGGCATGTCTGGATAAAGTCCGGCAATGATCTGGATCACGGTGAAGCCTTTGCTAACCCGGTCAGAGACCAGCGTACGAAAATCGTTCGGCCAGCTTAGACGATGGCAGAGCGCCATCCACCAGGTATCGCCCAGCCAGAAGAATGGTGTGCCGTCCACGTGCTCAAAGTGATGATGATCGGCGGCAATCCGGACCGGCCCATGTTTCAGCAGAGGATTGTCTCCGGCGTATTCCGAGACGATGATCTCGCCCTTCTGATCGTGAAGATCCGGATTGGAAGGGTCATTTGAGACCGTGCGGAAGGTATGTTTGCCGGTCTTGGTACCGCTGAAGCGCACACGCCAATTCTGGTCGCCGGCCCAGAACGCCGGCATGCGATGTTCCTCGCCTTGAGGGTCGGTGAAGATTACGTCGAGCTCGACCTGGTTGAATGGATCAGAATAGGCTTTGCCGGAGGTGAAGCCCCACTCCTGGACCACGCGTTGTGTGGCGTAATAGGTACGAGCAGGTTGGGCGTTTCGCACCGTTGCAGCGAGAGCGTCCAGGCTTCCGGCCGTGGCCAGCGAGGCGGTTGCAAGAGAGGCGATCCCGGATTTTCCGATAAAAGATCTGCGTGTGACCGGGTCAATCTTTCGGTCTTCCATTTAATGCCTCCCTGGTTCGATTCCTGAAATTTCCGTTCAAGACACGCCGCACCTTATTCTCGATCTGTGCAAGCTCCGATTGCGCCCGCAATGGTAACATCTCGCAGGGTTGGTGGTTGACAGCGATTCAACCGGGGTTCAGAACTACAGAAAAAAGGTCTAGCGGCCCACATGGACAAATTCCGAGTCGGTTTTTCAAACGACTTTCTGGATAAGCACGGTCAACTTGTGTTTCCCGACATTGGATTGGCCTTGCTCAAAGAGGTCCCCGGTCTCACTTACGATTTTATAAGGGAGTACCGGGGCGAGTATGTGCCTGAGCAACTGCTTCCTTATGATGTCGTCATATCTCTCAAGCCGCGCTTTACCGCCGCATCGTTGCTGGGGATCCAGCGCCTTTGTGCCATAGGCCGCTGCGGCGTCGGTTACGACAACGTGGATTTGGCCGCGTGTACCGAGCATGACATCGCGGTCTTTATTACGCCTGACGCCGTGGTGCGTCCGGTTGCGGAATCCATCGTTCTGTTCGTTCTGGCGCTATCGCACAATCTCGTAGTGAAAGACAGGGCGGTTCGGCAGGGCCGATGGGCGGAGAGTACCAGTCGTCTTGGACGGCAACCGGAGGACCGCGTGGTTGGCACGGTAGGGCTGGGAAACATCGCCTCGGAGACGATTCGGCTGCTTCGGCCGTTTGGAGTAAAAAAGTTTCTAGCTTTTGATCCCTATGCTAAGCCCGGACGAGCCCAGGATCTGGGCGTAGAGTTGGTTCCGCTGGATGAACTGCTCAAGTCGTCCGACTACGTTCTCATCAATTGCGCGCTCACTCCCGAGACGAGAGGCTTGATTGGGGAGGGTGAACTGGCCCTTATGAAGGCCGACGCGATCCTTATCAATACCGCACGTGGGCCGATCGTGAACCAGCAGGCATTAATTGCCGCCCTCAATGCTGGAAAGCTGGGGGGCGCCGGGCTTGACGTATTTGAGCAAGAGCCTTTGGATGCTGCTTCGCCGTTAGCCGGTTTGGACAACGTCATCCTCACTTCTCATTCCGTCGCCTGGACGTCGGAACTCTTCCGGGATATGGGCCGCACCGATTGCGAAGGCGCCTTGGCTATCCAGCGCGGTGAAGTTCCCAAAAGTGTCGTGAACCGGGAGGTGCTTGACCGGCCGGGTTTTAGGAAGAAGCTCGACAACTACCGATCGTGGTTTAACAAATCATGACCAACTTCCGAAAGCGGTTACAAAACCAGCAAGTGGTCCTTGGCCAGATGGTGCTAGAGCTTTTCACTCCCGGCATTGGCCCCATGCTGGCTGCGGCCGGCATGGAATTCGTCATCTTCGATATGGAACACGGCCGATGCGATATCGGCCTCATGGCGGAGATGATCGCCTCCTGCCGGGGCAGCGAAATCGTCCCTATGGCCAGGGTTGCTGATCTGTCTTCCGCGCCGCTTTCCAGGCTGCTTGATATCGGGGCACGTGGAGTGATGGTTCCACGGGTTGAAACATGCAAGCAAGCGGAGCAGGTCGTAGCGGAATTGAAGTATCCGCCGGCGGGGCGAAGAGGTGTGGCTTTAGGAATCGCTCACGATGCATATCAACCCGGTGGTCCTGAGTTTTTCGCGGAGGCCAACGAAGCCAACGCGGTAATTCTTCTGCTGGAGACCGCGAAAGCCTTCGAGCATTTGGATGAGATCATCTCCGTGCCCGGCGTCGACGTCGCCTGGATGGGCCACTACGATCTGACGGTGTCGATGGGCATTCCCGGACAGTTCGAACATCCACGATTCCTGGAGGCAATGGATGCCCTACTCGCTTCGTGCCAAAGGCATGGAGTGGCGCCAGGATTTCTGCCTCCGTCCCCCGAGGCGGCCATTCATTGGATCGCCAAGGGTTTCCGCGTTCTAAGCCTTGGCAGCGACATTGGAGTTTTCATGGACGGCGTGCGCGGATTTCGCGCGGCAGTAGTTAACGCTATGCAGAAGTCCAAATAAAACAGCAGAGGACCGAATCCATGCACTATTCGATTCAAGCATTCAATGCGGGCACTTTCTGGGTTCCGGGACCCGAAGTCTACTGGATGGAGCGCTGGAACCAGCGGGAAGAAATGAATGTGATCATCTACCTGGTGCGGGGCGGTGGAGAGAACATCCTCATCAACACCGGGCCTCCGCAGGACCTTACCGTTATGAATCAAGCCTGGGAGAAGTTTTTTGGATATCCCGAAGCAAAGATTGTCCGTTCGGAGGACCAGCTTCCGCAGAATATTCTTCGTTCGCAAGGCCTGGATGTAAGCGATATCTCGAAGGTCATCGTCACCCCGCTGCAAACCTACGCCACTGCCAATATCCATCTTTTTCGCAACGCCGAAATCTGCATCTCCCGCAAAGGATGGATTGAAGACTTTCAGGCTCCTTACTATCACTTGCATGTGCCTCGTCATCTTCGCATCCCCCCCGAGGTAAACAACTACCTCCAGAATGAGGGATGGGAAAAAGTCCGCCTTCTGCAGGATGAAGACGAGGTGCTCCCCGGCATCCGCGTGTTTTGGGCTGGGGTACATCATCGTTCGTCGATGGCAGTTTGCATCGACACCGCACGCGGACCAGTGATCCTTACCGACTGCTTCTTCAAGTACGGAAACATCGAGCAGGGACATTATCTGGGCGTGATGGAGAGCATGATGGAGGCGGATGCAACCTGGGCGCGTATCCGGAAAGAAGCGAAGATTTGCGCCTCGGTTTACGATCCCGAAGTGTTTCAGCGCTTTCCGGGTGGCGTGGTGGCATGAATCGTCTCCACTTCGAGGGCCGGATTGCGGTTATCACGGGAGCAGCCGCGGGCATTGGATTTGCTGTCGCTCAACGCTTCGCAGAAGAGGGAGCCACTGTCGCGCTGCTTGACCAGAATGACAAAGAGGGCCGGGCCGCACTCGATAAGATCAAAGCAATTTCCCCGGGCAGCGAATTCTATCGCGTGGATGTTGGCGCTGAAACTGAAATGCGGGCGACGATGGCAACAATCTCCGACCGGTTTCGCAAGGTGGATCATCTTGTAAATAACGCCGGCATCGTAATGGTGAAAACTGTCGAAGAATCGAGCGGGGAGGATTGGGACCGCGTTATGGACGTCAATGTGAAGTCCATGTTTCTGGCGGTGAAATACCTGCTACCTGCGCTACGTCTCGCGGCGCAACCGACGATCGTGAATATGGGGTCGGTGTCAGGAATGGTTGCGCAAAGAGGAACCCCCGCCTACGTGGCCGCCAAGGGAGCAGTCGTAATGCTGTCAAAGGCCCTGGCGCTCGATCTTGCGGAAGACGGCATCCGCGTGAACTGCGTGTGCCCGGGGATCACAGATACTCCTATGCTTCGCCTGCATGCCAATACAACGGCTGATCCCGACCGTACTTTGAAAGAGCGATGTGAGCGGGTGCCCCTGACTCGTATGCTCTCCCCGCGGGAAATTGCCGATGCCGTCCTTTATCTCTCTGGCGACAGATCATCCGGAATCACGGGAACCTCGCTGGTTGTCGATGCCGGTTACACCGCTGCTGCGGAGTGGTCGCGCTCATCCGGGAAAACCCAGAACACCAAGTAATGCGACCACTATTACCTTGCAAGGGTGATGCGGAATGCAAGGTCCTGCTGGAAGGCATTCACGCGAATTTTAATGTCTCCACCTTTTATCTTTCTTGAGTCGAAATTCTCCCCAGTTGTCGGGGAATAGAAATTCAAAGAATAATTGCCCTCAGGCAATCGAGCTGTTATTTCGCCTTGGATCGCATTGCCAGCCGCTGTTTCGGTCACCTCTCGACTATCTGCGATGTAGCCGGCGTAGTCTCGCCCGCGAATGGAGAGTCCTGCTCCGACCGTATGTTCCGGAACACTGGCAATCCAGTCTTGCTCCGTGCCCGCATGGATAAAATCGAAGCTCGAAATGAATTCTGATAAGTGCTTTATCCAGTTGCGAATCTTGTTCTGTGACTCGAGGGTCCCCCCTTCGAGGTGCGCCTGAATGGAAAAATCAATGAAGTCATAGTGCGCGCCGCAAAACACTGCCATCCAGGCGCGTTTGCGGTGAATTGTCCAACCGATATCGTCTACATACATGCTGGCATCGTTATCTTCATCGGATACAGTGGGCTTTGATTCCTTATTGGCCGTCAGAAAGAAGTTGCGGAACTCGCCTAATTGCAATTCTTTCGACATGAAATTGCCTAGCTCATACTGGCGTCCTTTAAGAGTGAGGTGGGGCAGAGGATGAACATTCACGATGTCGAGCATCGTTCCCGCGTAGCTGGCGTCGAATCCTTGAAAGAATTCTGGTTCGTAAGCAAATGCATTCTGACCCGAAACCAAATGGGTACGGCCAAGCTTGTTCATCTCCTCCCGCAAGACTGTGGCAATCGCCTGTTGCCACTCGTCGACTTCCGTGGGCGAGGGTTCATTCGGGAAACCACCACCGGGCTCATTGCAGATTTCGTAGTAGACGTTGTCGTACTTGCTGGTTTCCTGGGCGATCTTGCGAATGTGAGAAACTTGCCGCTCGAAAAGTTTAGGATCGCGTCGGGAGAGATATTCCTGCCACTTTATATCGCCCACACCCTGGAGATTGTTGCCTTCCCGCAGAGGATTCAAATCCCAGCAATCATCGCTGTAGGTATTGCTCAATAGAGTCAACTCGACCACGATACCGAGTTGCGAAGCCTTCGATAAAAACCGGTGCAACCGCTCAAAGTATTCGGGGTTCCAGTGGTCAAGATCGAACTTCAACTCGCCGTCGCGGGCGCGGCCAGGACCGGTGCGTGGCCATGGCGTGATGTAATCGGGAGATTCGGCCTTGAGTGGCGAATAAGGATTCCTTGCCGACTGCAGCTCTCGATAGAGAGCAAACGTACGAGTGACCGTCTGTTTCCTTGCAGCTGCATCCTGCAAATAGCTTTCAAAATCGAAGCGCCGGTTGACGATGGATCCGTAGTGCTCGCTGGCCGCGAGCAGCACGAGAGGACGGCCGCGGAAAAGAAAATATCTGGGATTGTCAGGATGAATGGTCAGCCCTGAGGGAGCGGGCTTGCCGCCGGTCCCATTCACGGCATTCCCACTCTCTGAAAATCCCCGGACGCCGTGCAATGCCAGGCACGATGTTGCGCCTAGAACTCCCAGCTCTTTAATGAATCGCCTTCGTTGCATAAATTGTCCTCTGAGAGAAGCGCTAGGATCATACATTCGCAAATCGCAATTGTGTTCGCCGAATTTCCTAAAGCCCCTTTTCAGACTTGCGTGCGGGGGGGAAGCCTTTAGGCATATCAGTGCCATGCGTGATCCCATGGTCCGTTTTGACGGGACCCTCAGAGGTACCTGTCGACTCCCGTCGCGAGTTGAGCTAAATTCGTAGCGGCGAGCACTTTGTATTTATGGATCTCTCTCAGCTTGACACGGCAAGAGCGAAATCTGTCGTGAGTGCGGGACCGTTTTCCATCTGTTGAACTGAAATCGTAAACGGCATCTGAAAATCCAAGGAGGGTGAACGTATGGCAAGCAATCGCGGAGTAGCGTATATGGGCCCTGGCGTTGTCGAAATTCAGAGCATCGATTTCCCAAAGCTGGCCCTGGGGAATCGTAAATGCGAACACGGAGTCATCCTCAAAATTGTTTCCACCAACATTTGTGGCAGCGACCAGCATATGGTGCGCGGCCGGACCACCGCGCCCAAGGGGCTGGTGCTGGGCCACGAGATTACCGGTGAAGTCATGGAGGCCGGACGGGACGTAGAGTTCATCAAGGTTGGCGACCTGGTTTCGGTGCCATTTAACATCGCCTGTGGGCGTTGCCGAAACTGCAAAGAACGCGCCACCGGCATCTGCTTGAACACTAACCCGGCCCGCCCTGGGGCGGCATACGGCTACGTGGACATGGGAGGATGGGTCGGCGGTCAGGCGGATTATGTCATGGTCCCCTACGCCGACTTTAATCTGTTGAAATTTCCCGACAAGGCACAGGCCATGGCAAAGATTCAAGACCTGACCTGTCTATCTGACATCCTGCCCACGGGGTATCACGGCGCGGTGAGCGCGGGCGTCGGCCCGGGAGCAACGGTTTATGTTGCAGGAGCAGGTCCGGTTGGGCTCGCCTGTGCGGCCGCCTGCCAGTTGCTGGGAGCCGCAGTCGTAATTGTGGGCGATCTTATTCCCGAGCGTTTGGCGCAGGCCCGGAGCTTCGGCTGCGAAACCGTCGATGTCTCCAAGGAGGCGTCTGTCGGAGACCAGATTGCTCAAATCCTGAAGGTTCCAGAGGTTGACTGCGCAGTGGATTGCGTTGGCTTTGAAGCCCGCGGCCATGGCCACGATGCCAAGACGGAAGCGCCCGCTACGGTTCTGAATTCGCTGATGACGATTTGCCGCGCAGGCGGCGCCCTGGGAATTCCCGGTCTATATGTGACCGACGACCCCGGAGGAATCGACAAGGCGGCTCAGCATGGAAATCTCAGCATTCGAATCGGACTGGGCTGGGCGAAATCCCACGCCTTCACTACTGGTCAGTGTCCAGTGCTGAAGTACAACCGGCAGTTGATGATGGCGATCCTGCATGACAAGATCAAAATTGCCAAGGCGGTCAACGTTACCGTTGTAAAACTGGAACAAGCCGTCCAAGGTTACAAAGACTTCGACAAAGGAGCGGCAAAGAAGTTCGTGCTGGATCCGCACGGTATGGTTGCGGCTGCATAACTGGAGAAATTGCCCGATGGATCGGGGCATTTTCAGCTTGGAATGCCCCCGATCCTCACTCATGCATAAAGAGTACGTGAAGTCATTTTCTACTCGGCTGTGCCGGCTGATAGGGCTGGTCGAGTACTTAATATCGAATCCGCGCCCACCGTGCTGACCTAGGCTCGCGAATGCGATTATAGGCCGCGTTCAGGCTACGCCTAGGCCATTTGCCGCTTGAGAAGCCGGGACTTAGACAGCCGCCCTCACGGTCTCTTGTCACATGGCGAATGTAACCAAAGTTATCTTATGCGCAACGCGAACTTTGGTTACGCTAAGTTCATTACCATGTACCGCCGGATCACCATTGCCCTGCTCGGTCTGATTGTCGCGATTGGTCCGACTCTGGTTTTCGCCGGTGATCCTCCACCTGAAAGCAAACGAAAGATCGTCGAAATCGTAAAACCTACCTATCCGCAGATTGCACGAACCATGCGCATTTCCGGCACCGTGAAACTGGAAGCTACGGTTGGCCGCAATGGAAAGCCGAAGCTCGTCGATGCTAAGGGCGGCCATCCAACATTGATCAAGGCAGCGGTCGATGCGGTTCGCGACTGGCGTTGGGAACCCGGCCCCCTCGAGACTGTAGAGCCTGTTGAAATGACCTTCAGCCCCGATTCGCAAACGGGATCGATGCACCTACGATAAATGCCAGCGCTTAGCGGCCACAAAAAGCGCTTTCCTCGGCTGGTTGACGGCGAAAATTCCTGTGTGGAACGATGTTAGCTTAGGCCGTGGATTTGTTTGCTCCCCGCGACCCCACCGCCCGTCCAGCAATCATCGACACCAACAATGCGACGAAAAGCGGCAGCCACGAAATCATGTAGATACCCACCCGATGTCGTCCCACGAAAAATAGGCTACCTGTGTTGATAGCGAGATCAAGAACAGACGTGACTGCCATTCCACGGAGTAGGCTTCGGCACTCGAAACGGCGAGTTAATACGAAATAGAGAACTAGTCCAATCCACAGACTCACCGTCGTGGCAGCCGTGAAAATGGCCACGTAGCACAATAGTGATAGGGGCCACGGCCATCCGATCCCAAGCCAGATCAGAGGTTGAGATCCAAGGGTCATCATTATGTGGGGCCATACTTGGGCCAGCATGGTGATCCAAACCCCCGCGAAGACGACGGCGAACCATTCCGTGCGGGCGCGGTGGGCGAAGTCTATGGCGATGGCTTTGAGCATCTGGCCCCAATACCAATGGGGCGACCCTCGTCGGATGAACTCCTCAAATAGGTCGCCGATCAGGGCTTCGCGCTGGGAACGGCGGATCAGGCGTTCTAGTAGCCAAGTGGCGATTGCCGGGGGATGGGTTTTCATGCGGGTCTTCTTTCTAGGATTGGTAAGCCTTCCCACATCTTGGTTAATGCCTGACGGGTTTTGCTGACTTCACGCAGACCAGCTTTTGTAACTCTAAAATAGCGCTTGGCGCGGCCCCCACGCTCCGGGGTAGACTCTCCTACGCTGGAAGAGATGAAGCACTTTTGTTCTAGGCGCTCCAGAGTTGCGTAGACGCTTCCTATGGAGGCCTCGCGTCCAGTGTGCTCTTCAATCTCTTTAACTATGGGAACCCCGTATGCGCTTTCATGCAAGCGGATTACTGCCAGCATGACGATTAGCTCAAATTCTCCCAGGTAGGTTCTTGGCATATATTCAAGTTTAGCGAAGAAATAATAGACATTCAACGGCGGAGAAGGGAACGCCAAGGAAAGACTGTGGGAATTCATACTGCATGGTGCCCGAGGCCATAGACAGTAAAGATCGTTCGTCGCGGTTGACAGATCTAGTCAGGGACGTGGATCTGCACTTGGTAAAATCATGTCTAGGCCGCCTGGGATGGTCATAATATTGTTTGGGGTCTTTGCTTTGTTCTGGTCACCAAGGAGTCGTTGCGGATTTCTTCTGTTTGCGCTGATTTTCGCCGGTGTCTCCCGGGCGGCCGAGCCAAGATTGCATTCGGTCAACGACAGCCTCTATCGTCTGCACTTCTTCCACAGCCACACTAGAGAGCGCTTGACAGTCGTCTACCGCGACAGCGAAGGCTACGATGCCGAATCCCTGGCGCGCTTGAACCGTTATCTGCGCGACCACCGCACCGGTGAAATTCATGATTATGATCCCCGGGTATTCGATTTGCTCCACGACTTGACTACCGCACTTGGGAATCCCGATCTTGAAATTGATGTGGTCTGCGGCTACCGAACGCCCCGGAGCAACGAATTCCTTCGCACTCATGGCCACGGCGTAGCCCGCAACAGTCT
>Ga0157378_10000281_pt1 | contig 49560 bp, 51 predicted proteins | sample M65metaG_FD_115309 | JGI IMG/M metagenome (GOLD analysis project Ga0157378, IMG submission 115309) | Miscanthus rhizosphere microbial communities from Kellogg Biological Station, Michigan, USA - M6-5 metaG | ecosystem: Host-associated > Plants > Roots > Rhizosphere > Soil | place: USA: Michigan... | reverse complement strand
GTGATGTTGTTGTAGATCTTGCCGTGCATGTTTCCTCCTAAAACAAAAGACCCGAGCGGTACGCCCGGGCCTCATTCGATGAAAAGTAGCTGTTGACGCGCCTACGTTCGCTCGAACGGACCTTTGTGGCAGCGGCAACAGATGGTCGTGTGCATGTGGGCGGTGACGTTACGAGGGTTGTGATGCGTTGTCAAATGGGTTGCCGGGTTGCCAAGTTGCCCGGTTGCCGAGGCTGAATTGCCGGCAACTTGGCAACCTGGCAACTCGGCAACCATCATCACGCGGCGTTGCTCGCTTCGCCGAGGTAGCGATAGCCGATCTTGGCCACGGCGACGATGACGGCGGCGTCCGTTCCGACGGCCTTCTGCAGCTTGCGGCGGAGACGTGTGACGTGCGTGTCGACGGTGCGGCTGTTGAGATTGAGATCGACGCGGTAGTTCCAGACGCGGGAGAGCAGCTCGTCGCGCGGCACGACGCGCTCTTTGTTGCGGAAGAGGTACATCAGCAGGTCGAACTCTTTCGGCGAGAGCTTCAGCTTCTGGTCTTTGGCCGACGCTTCGCGCGTCGAGGGGTCGAGCTTGATGAGCGTGTCTTCGCAGACGGTCTTGGTGGTCAGCGACGTGGCGTCGCTGCGGCGCATGACGGCGTCGATGCGGGCGAAGAGCTCCTGCAGGCCGAAGGGCTTGGTGATGTAGTCGTCCGCCCCGCCGCGCAGGCCGCGCACTTTGTCGGTCTCCTGGCCGCGGGCGGTGAGGAGGATGACCGGGATCTTCGAGAACTTGCGGATGTGGTCGAGGACTTCGAAGCCGCTCTTTTTCGGCAGCATGAGGTCGAGGAGTACCAGATCGGGCGACTCGGCGTGGAAGATGCGGATCGCTTCTTCTCCGTCGGCGGCCAGCACCGTTTCGTAGTTCTCCATGCGGAGATTGATCTCCAGACCCTGCCGCAGTCCTGCTTCATCCTCAACGACCAGTATTTTCGTCATCGGCAATCTCCGGTGTTAGTACGGCGCTTGGGTCGAGAGAGTTTCTACAGCGTTTGCGGTGCGAACTGCGCCAGGGATGCGGTCTTCGGCGATTGGGGCCGCGGGAAGAGAAGCCGGAACGTCGATCCGGCACCGGGTTTGGACTCCACTTCGATCGTGCCGCCGTGCGAGGCGATGATCTGCTGCACCAGCGTCAGGCCAAGGCCGGCGCCGCGGCGAGTCTGGGTGTCGGAGAACTGTGCGCGGTAGTACGGCTCGAAGATGCGCGCCAGATCGGCCGCTTCGATGCCGATCCCGCGATCTTTGACTTCAATGACCACCGATGCCTCGGTCTGCCGGAGGGCGACGTCGATGATCTTGTTTTCGTCGCCGGAGTATTTGATGGCGTTGTCGATCAGGTTCAGCACCGCCCGAGAGACGGCATCGCGATCCCACGACTGCTCGTCGACGGTGTCGTCGATGTGGAGGTTGACGTCGAAGCCGCGACTGCGGATCCACGATTCGTAGGTCGACACCAGCGAGGTGAGAAGGTCGCGCGGGTAGACCGGCGTGAAGGCCAGCGCCTTGGTGCTGCTGTTCTGGATGCGCGCCACGTCCAGGACGTTCTCGACCATGTGCGAGAGGTGCAGGACCTCGCGGAGGATCGAGTCTTCGATCTCGTGACGGTTCTTTTCGGGCAACCGCGTCCCGCCGCGTTTGAGCGTCTCCGCGCCGAGGCGGATCATCGACAGCGGCGTGCGCAATTCGTGCGAGACGTTGGCCACCAGCGCGCCGCGCAACTTCATCGTGTCGGCTTCGTGCCGCAGTCCGCGCATGGCCAGGTAGGCGCCGAGACCCATGAGCGAGAGGGCCAAAGCGCTGAGGAGGATGCTGATCAGCCGGGCGTTTTCCCATCCCGAGGTGCCGTAGCCGGTCTCGACGAAACCGCGCACGGCGTAGGACGAGAGCGGCGCGGCCAGCGAGGCGATGAACGCGTATCCCTTGCCGGTTTTGATCGCTCCGGCGGCGGACGGATTCTCGATGACCGCCACCTGCGCCTGCTGCGAGAGTCCCTCTGCCTGAACGAGCGGTTGATGCGCGAGCGCGGGACGAACTCGGGCCAGCAGCCGCGCGGGATCGTATGTGTATTGAACCAGGCCGCTGGATGAATAGAGCTCGCGCTTGATCAGCGTGCCCGTGTGGACGATTCCAGGCCCCTCGCTGGCATAGATCGCGGTGGCGGGATCGGCGTCGGGGACGTACAGCGCCGAGGCGATCCAGTCGTTGTCGTGGATCCACTTCTGCAGCTCAGCCGATGATGGCGAGCGCCGTTCCACTTTCTGCCATTCTTCGGATGCGCGCGAGAGCTCATCGCGGACGGCGGCGTCGATGCGGCGCGCGCTGATCTCGGCGGCGTAACCGGCGTACTGCATCGCCAGCGTGTTGACGCCACTCTCCATCCGCGCGGAGAGGACGTAGGAGCGCCAGGCAAGCACGCCGAGGCCGGCGGCGACGATGAGAAACGGAATCAGGATCGAGGAGACGTGGTCGAGCCGGTCACCCGATTGCGGGCTCACCTTGAACTTCGCCAGTAGGGCACGGACCATTTGTCTCCGTCATCACTGCTGCGGCGCCGTCGCGGTGGAGGTGGGGATGCCATGCCCCAGCAACAGGTGCTGCGCCACCATCTTGTCGATCTGCGCCTTCGAGTACGGCGCCAGCTGTACATCGACCTTACGCAGAACACCCGAGCGCTTGATGATGATCCAGAGCACGCCGGTCTGCTTCGCGGTATAGAGGATCTGCTTGAAATCCTTGATGTTTCCTTCGACGGTGCTGTGGCCGTTGACGGCCATGATGCGGTCGCCGGGCTTGAGGTCGGAGCGCCATGCCGGGCCGTCGTCGATGACTGCCTTGACTGCGATGCCGGGATTCAGCTCTTCGATCTGGGCGCCGAGGTAGCGCCGGCCGCTCGAGAGCTGCCGGATGGCCTGCTCGCACTCGCGGGGAGACGAGGTGCACAACTTCCGATCGTCGGCGTTGGCCGCGGTCACGAGAAGAAGGGTTGCAACGAGAAAATGAGAAAGTCGGACGGTCATTTGGTGGAGCGGGGTCCTTGGCCGACGCTCAATCTAGTCTGCTAACGCCGGGGATACGATTACAAATCAGCAAATGTCGAATGAATTCCCTGTAATACAACAAGTTAGCTGGGTTTGTCTCACGCGAAGCGAAGTGCGCCGAACGCGGCCGCAACGTGAAAGTCGGCCGGCGATTTCAGCGCCGGTTGCCATGCGCTGAAGCCGTCGCCATGCGCCGCGCTGCGATCGATGCGGAAAAAATTAGCGCGCCATTCGTCGCCGGCTTCCGGCCTCACGCCGATCGACGCAAACGGCAGCCGGATGACGACGTCGAGGGTGCGCTGATCGTTGCGCCGCAACGCGGCGAAGAGGCCGTCGCAGGTCCAGGCCAGATCGGTGGTCATCGTGGACCGCACGCCGTCGGGCGAGTCGATGCGGGCGTCGAAGGTCGTGCCGAGCGGGTTGACCTCGATCTCGAAGTACGGCGTCAGTCCGTCCGGCGCGAGAAAGACTTCGACCGCGTCTTCCTTCCAGAGCGGCTCGTCGTGTTCGAGATAGGTGGCCACGATCTCGTCGTCATCGCACTGAAAGACGATGTTGAGCATCTCCCCGTCGTGGTACGCCGCCACCGCCGTCTTCAGCCTCGGCGAGCTCCCATCGATGGCACGGCGCAGCGTTACGACCTCGCACTCCGGTGGGATCGCCCACGGCTCTTCGATCGAGAATTCGGCGCGCGGCACGAGCAGAACGGGAACCGTCATTGCCGAAATCATACGGCCTCGCCCGGCGCGGCATTGTGCGTGCAATGCCTCAGAGGCCCGAGAAAACGATGGTAGACCTTGAATTAGATGACCTGAAACGGGAGTTTCTCGCCGAAGCCGACGAGAAGGTGAGCGAGATCCAGGCGAAGCTCGACGGCGAGCAGTCTCCCGAGGCGTTGGAACGGCTGACCTATCTGGCGCACCAGCTCAAAGGCTCCGGCGGAAGCTACGGTTTCGCCCGCATTTCGACCGACGCCGCAGAGCTGGAGAGCGAGGTGGAAACTCTGGTAAAGGAAGGGACGCGACCCGGAATCGATGACCGCATCCAGCAGCACGTCTTCAGCCTGCGCGCGGAAGTGGATCGCAGAATGCGCGAGTTCGCGGTGGGGGCGAGCAGGACGGCCTAAAGTCCAATGCTGTCCTTGATCGCACGCATAGAGAGGAACATTGTCTCCGGCTGCGGTCTGGCGTCGGACTGGCCCTCCAGAGCGTGGATCGAAACGAACCCGTACTTCGCATAGAAGTTGACGGCGTCGGCCTTCGCATCGACGACCACGCCCACGCAGCCGAACTCGTTCGCCATGCGGACGGCGAGCGTGAAAACGAACCGAAGAAGTTGCTCACCCACTCCTTGCCCTCGGGCCGACTCGTCGACGGCAAGGCGAGCGAGGCGAATGACAGGAAGCGGGTATCGCGGCAGCTTCTTTCGCGCCGATAACGGCAGGCTTTCGATTTCAATCTGCCCGGGAGCAATCGTTGCGAAGCCGAAAATCCGCTCGCTCTCGACGGCGACGTACGAAACGCCGATGTGATGTCGGAACTGGTTTTGTCCTGCGAATTGCCGAAAAAAGTGATCGAGCTCGGGCGCTCCGGATTGGAACCGCGAGCGATCGTCTTGCTCGCGAAGGGCTCTAATCTCCATCGCGCATCAGATCGCGGAGAGCCTTGGTCGCTTTTCCCGACCTCATTTGCTTCAGGATGGCCGCTCCGGATCGCCGCGTCACAACGATCTTCGGGTGGACGATGACGTCAGCCGGCAATTCATGCAGCGCTTGCAAGTGATGCCTGAGTGCCTGCTCGACGAGATGGCCCTTCTTTACTCCAGTGGCGCGAACATGCCTCTCCAGCAGATCCCGCGTTGACTGGGAGACGATCGCTGATATCTGCGTGTCTTTCTCCATGATTCAGAAAGAATCTACAAAACTGTAGAAAGAGTCAAGCCGCGTCCGTCCCCTTGACTGCCGGTCGCACTCGTACGCCGTCGGCCTGAATCTGGTTGCGTCCGTTCTTCTTCGCCCGATAGAGCGCCTTATCCGCGGCCACGATCAACTCTTTGGCCGAGTGGATGCGCGGGTTGGGCACCGTGGCCACGCCGATGCTGACCGTGGCCGCGATGGGGCCGGCATGCGTCCGGACCGGCGTCAGCTCGATGCTGCGGCGAATCTGCTCCGCGAAGTTGAGCGCGTCGTCGAGCTGTGTTTCCGGCAGCATCAGCGCGAATTCTTCGCCGCCGTAGCGCGCGGCCAAATCGGTCGTTCGGATCGATTCCTGGAAGATCGTGGAGATGGCTTTGAGCACTTCATCGCCGATGGCGTGGCCGTAGGTGTCGTTGACCTTCTTGAAGAAATCGAGATCGACGATGACGAAGGAGAGCGGCCGCTGGTAGCGCGCCGATTCCTCGAAGGCGCGCGAGAGCTCATCCTGCAGATGGCGGTGGTTGTAGAGCTTCGTCAGCCCGTCGGTGATCGAGAGCAGCTCCAGCCGGCGGTTGCTTTCGAGCAGCTCTTTCTGCAGATCGACGATTCGCTTCGCAGCACGGATGCGCGCCATCAGCTCGGGATACTGGAACGGCTTGGTGATGTAGTCGTCCGCGCCGAGGTCGAGACCCTGGACCTTGTCCTCCTGATCGTCCTCGCCGGTGTGCATGATGATGTAGCGGTTGCGCAACTCCGGCTCGTTCTTGAGCTGACGGCAAAGCTCGACGCCGTCCATGTCAGGAAGGCGCCGGTCGAGGATGGCCAGGTCCCAGGCGGTTTTCGGCAGTTGCTCCCGCGCTTCCTCGCCCATCCCGAATTCGATGCTCTCGTAGCCGCTGCGCTTGAGAAAGAGACGCACCAGCCGGCGGATGGCCGGATCGTCATCGACGATGGCAACCTGGAAGGGTTTGGAGTCGGGCATCGCGGAGGGCAGCCGCAAGCGTAGTGCCAAATCTATTGGAGGATTCGCATCGAGATGTCGAGGGCCACCACCGAGTGCGTCAGTGCGCCGATGGAAATCCTGTCCACGCCCGTCTCGGCGATCTCGCGCACGTTGTCGATGGTGATGCCACCGGATGCTTCGAGCGGGACCGCGCCAGCGACCCGCTCGACGGCCTCGCGCATCTGCGCGGGCGTCATGTTGTCGAGCAGGATGAAGTCGGGGCGGAGGCCCAGCGCCTCGTCGAGCTCGGCGAAGTCGCGCACCTCGACCATGACTTTCTGGGTCATCTTCCTCGAACGGATCCGTTCGACGGCGGCCGTGATCGATCCTGCCCGGTCGATGTGGTTGTTCTTGATGAGGAACATGTCGTACAGCCCGAGGCGATAGTTCTCGCCGCCGCCGCACCGGACGGCGTATTTGTCGAGCGCCCGCAACCCCGGCGCGGTTTTGCGCGTGTCGTAGATCTTCGCGTTCGTCCCGCGGACGGCGTCAACGTAGCGCCGCGTGGTGGTAGCAATGCCTGAGGCCCGCTGCATGAGGTTCAACGCTGTCCGCTCCCCCGCCAGCAACCCGATCACGGACGCCTCGACCTCGGCCACGACATCACCCGGTTCCACGGCATCGCCGTCTTTCCGCTTCACATCGAACGACGACGAGGGATCGATCGCCGCAAACGTTGCCGCGGCGAATTCGAGCCCGGCCAGAATGCCCGAGGCCTTGACCAGGAATCGCGCCCGCCCGCGATCGGAGGGCTCGAAGATCGCTTCGCTGGTGATGTCGGGAAGGTCTTCATCGAGCGCGTGGCGCACGATCAGGTCGATGTCTCGCTTGTCCATATCGGAATGCTGCCATCAATCGAGGCGTTTTGAGTGGCCTGTTCGTTGAAAATTTGGGGGCGTACCGGCTTCGACGGGGACATGTCGGGGCCATGGTTGCATGCCGAGCTGATTGCCTCGTAAATCCGATCAACCTTGAGTAGCTGCGAACAACAGCCAACTCGCTCTCGCGGCCTAATAACCCACGAGCGTCCACCCGATGGTTGCTCACGCCGTCGGGACCGGATGCCATTAATGTGAGCTAAGCGACAGCGAACCGCCTCGGCGCCGTCGACAAAAATTCAGAGGCTGGTCCACGTTCACTCCCCGCTCTCCGGGCAGAACATGGACGAGATCTAATGGAGAGCTAAGCATGTAGTAACCAGGCTTCACTGCTCTCGGACGCGGGTTCAACTCCCGCCGCCTCCACCAACGTGCAGATACTTATCGGACATCACTTACGAGCAGTAATTGGGTGCATGGCCGGGTGCCAATTGCTTATTCCTTGTACCTCACCAAGCCCCAACGCTTCGTGTTACCGTTGACCGGATGGAAGTGATCGAAGCCGAGTTCAACGATGGCATCCTCCGTCCCGTGCGCCGTCTAGCATTGCGGCCGGGCGAACGGGTAGGGATCGTTGTCGTGCGCCGCCCGGATCCTTTGCGTTGGGATCTCGCCCGGCTGTCAAAGGTCATTCCAGATGAGGACACTCTGACGGAGGCAGGTCTGGCTGAGTGGGAAACAACGCTCAGTCACGAGGACCGGAGTTGAAGCGCGGTGAGATTTGGTCTGCAGATTTGGGAGCCTATCGTCCCCGCGAGCAGACTGGCCGGCGGCCCGTCGTAATCTGGCAAAGTGACACCCTCACGCGGGCGCTCCAATCCGTCATCGTCGTTCCGCTGACGACCAATCTTGATCGAGCACGACTCGCCGGAACTGCGATGATCGAAGCAAGCGAGAATGGATTGAGTCAGGCGTCTGTAGCTCTGGCATTCCAGATGCGAGCCATTCCGAAAGCATCTCTGCTCAACCGTATCCGCAATCTGACGGAAAACGAGCTTGGCGAGCTGGAACTGGCAACCGATGAAGCGCTGGGACGCATAGAGCCGGAAGCGAACGAGATTGCGTAGACGACGTGCGATTGAAGTAGCTGGGATGCGCGCGTAATGGCTGATTCGCCGGAGTCACGAAGAGGCGATCAATCGCCGATCGGCTTGATCCAAGCCTTTGTTCGACTTAGGTTCCGCTGGCAGTGCCTTCTCCGAAGCGTACGCAAGCAAATGACGTTGGGCGCAAAGCCTCCCGCGGCCAAAACTCTCTGAAATAGAAATTCTCCCGAGGGTTGTAGAAATCGGCTCTGGTCGTTCGTCGTAGTCGTGAAGGCCAGGCAAGAACCCGCCTGAAGAACTGACAGGAGGAAAACAATGCCGCAATTTCTGGTTGCCGGTTACTTACCCGATGACTTCGACCCGTCCCAGGTGGACGAAGCGATGGGCCGCGAGATCCATGCGCTCAACGAAGCGATGACTGCTGCGGGCGTCCTGAAATTCGCTTGCGGCCTTGGGGGCGCGAAGTCGCTGCGCGCGCAGAGCGATGGCGAAGTCCTCATCACCGATGAGCCGTACCTCGAGACCAAAGAGCACATCGGCGGTTTCATGATCATGGAATGCGCTGACATGGATGAGGCGCTGGCGTGGGCGCGCAAAGGCGTCGCCGCTACGCGGGGGCAGGTCGAGGTGCGAGAGATCTTCTTCAGCCCGTCACCCGACTAGCAAATTACTGGAGACGACATGCCGCAATATCTGGTTGCGATTCAACATCCCGAAAACTACGACCCGTCGCTGGAAGGTGAAGCGATGATTCGCGACATCGGAGCACTCAACGACGAGATGGATGCCGCGGGCGCCCGGTTCTTCGCAGGCGGTCTGGAATCGGCGGGCCACGCGAAATCGCTGCGCAAGCAGCCCGACGGCAGCGTCTCCATCACCGACGGCCCCTACCTCGAAGCGAAGGAACACATCGGCGGCTTCTGGATCCTCGAATGCGCCGGAATGGACGAAGCGCTGGACTGGGGACGCAAAGCCGTCGCCGCCTGCCGGGTTCCTGTCGAGGTACGCGCCTTCCACAAAATCCGGCCGGATGGAAAACCACTCGGCCACGGAGATTCGCAATGAGAACGCTCAAGATCATCGAACACATCACGCTGGACGGCGTGATTCAGCACTCCGCCGATGACGACGATTTCGCCTACAGCAACTGGACCGCGCCGTATCGAAGCGCCGCAGGTCTGGACGCAATGATCGCAGCGTATGGCGAGACGTACGATCTGCTGCTCGGCCGTCGCACCTACGATCTCTGGTCGGGCTTCTGGCCAAAAGCGCCGAGCGGTCCAATGGCGGACGGCCTCAATGCGGCAACGAAATATGTCGCCACCCATCGCCCGGAAAGTCTTGAATGGGGCCCGTTCCATGGCCTTGGACCGGACGTCGTCGAGGGCGTCCGCCGCATCAAGTCGCAGGACGGCCCCGACCTCATCCTCCCGGGCAGCTCGACGCTGACATCGACGCTGCTCGAGCATGGGCTCGCCGACGAGGTCCTGCTGGCCGTCTCTCCGGTCCTGTTGGGCACGGGAAAGCGTTTCTTTGCGGAGGGGACGCCGCCACGCTCCTTCGAGCTCGTCAGCACGAAAGCATTTCCCTCCGGCATCATTTTCAGTACGTACAAGGTTGCCGGGCCCTTGAAAAGCCAGCCATAGGAGTCGCTCAAAATGCGCTTCATGGTGATGGCGATCTCGGGAGGATATGCAGCGCCCGGCGCGGAAGCAGTCGCGAAGATGATCGAGTACAACAAGTCGTTGCAAAAAGCGGGAGTCCTGCTCGCACTGGACGAGCTGCTTCCTCCTTCCACGGGAGCACGGATCTCCTACACGGACGGCAAGCCGGCGGTGATCGACGGGCCGTTTGCGCAGTCGAAAGAAGTCATCGGCGGCTACTGGATCATCCAGGTGCGCTCGCGCGAAGAGGCCATCGAATGGGCAAAGCGCGCACCGATGTCTGACAACGAGGTGATCGAAGTCCGCCAGGTTCACGAAGAGCAACGGACCCGGTAAGCTCGTACGGATGAGCGATGTCCATAAGTCGATCGAGGCCGTGTGGAAGATCGAGTCCACACGCCTCATCGCCGCGATTGCTCGTGTCACCCACGACGTCGGCATCGCCGAGGAGCTGGCGCACGATGCGCTCGTGACTGCCCTTGAGCTCTGGCCGGAGGAAGGCATCCCCGACAATCCCGGGGCGTGGCTGATGACGGCCGCGAAACGGCGCGCGATCGATTCTTTGCGGCGCGGCCGCATGCTCGTACAAAAACACGAAGAGATCGCCCGCGAGCTGGAGTGGCAACAGCAGCAGCTCGGAGATGCGTTGGAGCACGCGCTGGATCAGGTCATCGACGATGACGTGCTGCGGCTCATCTTCACCGCCTGCCATCCCGTGCTTGCTGTGGAAGGACGTATCGCGCTCACGTTGCGCCTGATCGGGGGCCTCACCACGACGGAGATCGCGCGTGCGTTCCTTGTCCCGGAGAAGACGCTGGGCCAGCGGATCTCTCGCGCCAAAAAGACACTCTCCGAGGCGCACGTTCCCTTCGAGACGCCGAGCGGGGACGAGTTGCGTCGCAGGGTGGAGTCCGTGCTCAAGGTGGTCTACCTCATTTTCAATGAGGGCTACACCGCGACCTCGGGCGATGAATGGATGCGGGCGGCTCTCTCAGAAGAGGCGCTGCGCCTGGGGCGCATGCTGGGGCAACTTCTCCCCGGCGAATCGGAAGTTCATGCGCTCGTGGCATTGATGGAGTTGCAGGGATCGCGCAACGCAGCGCGCCGAGGCAAAAACGGTGAGGCCGTCTTGATGCCCGATCAGGACCGCTCCTTGTGGGACTACGCGCAGATCCAGCGGGGAATGACCTCGCTCGAACAAGCGCAGAAACTCGGCGGTGGTGCGAAACCCTACGCGTTGCAGGCGGCCATTGCCGCGTGTCACATGCGCGCGCGGACCGCCGAAGAGACGGAGTGGGATCGCATCGTTCTTCTCTACGATGCCTTGCTGCAAATCAATCCGTCTCCGATCGTGGCGCTCAATCGCGCAGTCGCCGTCGGCATGGTTCAGGGCCCAGCCGCAGGACTCGACGCACTCGACGCAGCCGCCACTCTGGCCGGTGACTCCGCGCTGGCCGGCTACCATCTCTTTCCCAGCGTTCGCGGCGACCTGCTGATGAAGATGGGCAGACTGTCGGAGGCCCGTGAAGAAATCGCACGCGCCATCGCCATGACGAAGAACCTGCGGGAGCAGGAGTTGTTGGCGAACCGATTGAAGCAGTTGGAGAAGGCGGCCTCCTCCGTGTAGTTCGCTCCAAACGGAACAGGCCGCCTGCGGCCGCGCTCATGACGGGAAGTGGAGCCTGCGTGACTTGGCTCACGGAAGTCAGGACTCACGGAACTTAAGTTCCTGCAAAACTTTCTATAGGAGTCTTCGAATGAAGCGTGCGGCCTCTCTCGCTGTCCTGCTGTTTTTGGTTGTGGTGCCCCTAGTCGCTCAATCCTCGGCGCAGGGCAGTTTCAGTTTCAAAGGAACGGAAGGCCTTCAGACGATCGCCTTCGACGCTCTAAGCGACGGACGCTCTGCCTCGGGCTCGTTCACGCTGGCTGGTCCGACACTCGTCTCAGACGGCGATCTCAATGAGGAAGATCCCAAGCAGACGGTTCTGGTCAAGGACTTCACCATGAAGGTCACGGTCGACTGCGTGAGTGCACTCGGCACCCGCATGACGATGGGCGGAATCGTCAGCGATTCGAACGTCCGTTCGATGATCGGGCGCGTCGCGATCCTCACCGTCGAGGACAACGACCTCAACGAGAAGGATCCGACGGACCGCTTCACCTTCGGTTCGTACTGGGACAAGGACATCAGCTGGTTTCCGACCGACGCCGAGGTGAAGGGCGACGCCGGCTGGAGCATGTCGTGGTGGGCCACGGACGCGGAGCTCAAAGACGATGTGGGCTACATGATCTCGCGCACGCGCCAGGTCAATTGCCGCAGCTTTCCGGTCGCGACGTACGAGCTCGACCCGATCAGCGAGGGTCGCATCACCGTCAACAATAAATAGCTGTCAGCGGCACAGCGGCGGCTGGAACCTCCAGCCGCCGCTTGTTTTTTCATTCTCGGTTTTCGTGCGCATTGCTCATGCGCCAGCCTGCTCGTTCCATCGTCGAACATTCACGCCGAAGGCAAGCAGCCACAAGGTAAGCAATCCTTCCCCAATCATTCCGGGAGCCAGATTCCAGGGAGCGAGAGAGTTGGCGAGTGACGTTGAGAGAAAGGTCAGCCAACCGAGGCCGCCGATGGCCATTCCTACGCCCAGAAGCCGCGGGAGAAATGCCGACCTGACGATGAGATAGCCGATCAGGAAACAGTAGAATCCAAAGAAGACCAGACTGTTCAGCTCGATCGGCGCAAGATGAAAGAGCGTCAGGACGGACCAGGCGCATCCGGCGAGTCCAATGATCGCTGCAAGTAGAGAGATGCGTTTGTTGACCGGTTTGAACAGGTCATGGAAAAGCAGCGTTACCGCGACATAGGCCGCAGTGGCGACGAGGTTCGCGGCAAGTCTGTTGCTAGTGGAGCGCAGCGCGATGATTCCCGCCACAAACGTTAGCAAATAGAAAATGCCAGCAAATCTGGCCTTCAACCGCGGTGAAGTCTCCGTGATCGCTTCTGTCATCGTCGTGGTGCTCATACCCGCTCCTCTTTATGCGACTCGCTGAAATCCATCGATGACCGGGCTGGCCGGTGTCGCGTCAACTACGTTCTGCTGACGATTCCGCCGGCGTGATTTCACCCGCGCAAGCCAGAAAAACATTGCCCCGATGAGCAGAACGTGAGGTACGTACATGAGGTTCGAGTCGTTCAACCACTTGGGGAAGAGGCGCGCTCTGCTGGGATAGAACGAGACCAGGGCGAAGAGCAGCGCCAGAGACATCCGCCACAGATGCCGCGCGATACGTTGTGAGCCGAAGACGCCGCCACGCCTGATCATGCGAATGTCCGAGAAGGCAAACAACAGTCCTATCGATCCGAAGATGAAGTACATGCTCGGGCTGTAGCCGTCGTTCAGCCCGGTCCGGCTGGTGGCCGCCTGTATGCCCCAGGTAATGGCCGCCGCGCCAATTGCCAATGCCACTAATAGTGCGATGCGGTCGAAATTGCCTGCTTTGCGATCTTTGCGCCTGGCGACTGCCCATCCAGTGGCAACCAAATACAGTACGAGTACGCCGCCCATCACGTTGCCCCGATTCGGCTTGATGAAGATGGCCATGTAGGTGCCAGCCGCCGCTGCGCAGAGCAATGAGATGGAGAACACCATTCCGGCCGCGGTATGGAGCCCCGAGCCTTTGCGGACGGACATGGCCATGACACCGGCCAGCAGCCCCACAATGGCACTGCAGATATGAAGCATGGTCATAACGGAATGCATTGTGAGGATCTCCTTAGATCGGCTCGCGATTACGGCGCAGCCGCACGGCCGCGGCGAGAAACAGCGCGGCAAAGATCAGTCCGACCCACAGGCCTGGCGCGTTCAGGAATCGCCCGGGATCGAGTTGCGACAATCGACTAATGTCCCCATTTGCGCCTTTAGGATGACCTACAAACGCCTCGGTCATTGCGCCAATGAGGCGGTACCGCAGCATGTGCGTGAAATACACGGTGCCGAAAGCGATTTTCTCGACCGCGGAAACAGCCAGCAGCGGTAAGACAGCCCATAGAACCGGCGTGCGCCGCGCCCAGGCCGAGACGAGCAGCAGCCATGCATAGATCGGCGCAAACCAGAGCACATGAACGATCAGCCCATAGAGCATGATCAATAGTCCCTGAAAGAATCGAACCTCGTCCCACAATGGAGCGGGATTCATGGCATGCCCCAGCAGGGCCATGTTGCCCATCATCAGCAGGATGAATTGCGTGACGATGCTGAGCAGATAAGCGATCAGCGGCAGTACCACGAATGGAATGGCGGCCTTGGAGACCACTGTCGTGCGATCCGAAACAGGAAGCGACTTCCAGAACAGAATGCTGCGATCACGCCGCTCGCCGTAGAGCGCGTCCAGACAGTAAAAGAATCCGACGAGGAACGTGGCCAGCATGATCGGAGCCGGCGCCATGCTGAACGGCATCGCAATCGACGCGTGCCGTTTTGCGGGATCGAGCGTTGGAAGATTTCGCATTCTCTTCGCCAGGCCGATCGTGCTGAACGAGGTGGCGAACAGCACGACCGCGGCGACGATCAGCGGCGCGAGGTAGATTGAGCGGTTTTCCCACAATTCGCGCCGCACCGACCAATACAACGGACGGGTTTCCGCAAGGGGCGGAGGAGGCGTCTGTGATGAGATTTCGGTCATTGAGCCGCTCCTTGTCCCATGATCGCAACGAAAAGATCGGCGATCCCCGGCGTCCGCACCTCACCCATCGCAGCGAGTTGCTGCCGGTCGGCCTGGTCGAAGAGAAAAATGCTCCGGCCGAAGACCTGCCGCTCGTGAATCGGCCGGAGCGCGCGCGCCGCGGCGACGTTCTCCGGATTTACCATCACTTCGGCGTAGCGGGCCTCGAAGTCTTCCATGCTGCAGGCGAAGACGATGCGGCCGTGGTTGATGAACATGACGTCGGTGAGGACGTCCTGAATCTCTTCGACTTGATGCGTCGTCACCACGATGGTCCGGCTGCGATCGAAGTAGTCGTTGAGCAGGGAGTCGTAGAACTGCTTGCGCACCAGAATGTCCAAGCCGAGGGTCGGCTCGTCCAGCACCAGCAATCGGGCGTCGATGGCCATGACCACCGCGAGGTGCAGCTGCGTCACCATGCCCTTCGACAGCTCGCGCACCTTGCTGCTGCGTTTGACGTTGGTCTTTGCCAGAAACCCCTCGGCGCGGGCGCGATCGAATCGCGGATGGACGCCGGCCATGTAGTCGAGCACCTGCGAAACCCGGATCCAGCGCGGCAGCACGGCCACGTCGGCGATGAAGGCGACGTCACGCGTGATCTGGTCGCGCTCGATCCACGGATTGCGGCCGAGGACATTCAGCTCTCCCTGGTACGGCGTGAGGCCGAGAATGGCGTTGAGCGCGGTGCTCTTGCCGGCGCCGTTGGGACCGATGAGTCCGAGGATGCGGCCCTCGTCGACGCGGAGATCGATGCCGTCGAGGGCAACGGTCGAGCCGTAGGATTTGCGGAGGCCGTGCGCGTCTATGCATGCCATGGCGTCACTCCTCCTTCCCGTCCGTGCCGGGTTTCGCCGCATCGAGCAACTCCTGCGGCGTCAATCCCAGCCGCTGAATCGTGGCGTGGATCTGCGGCCAGTGCTCCTCGAGAAACTTCTGGCGCTCGCCCTGAAGCAGCAGATCGCGCGCGCCGGCATTGATGAACATTCCTCGGCCGCGCCTGGTCTCGACGAGCTGCTCGTCGGCCAACTCCTGGTAGGCCTTCAGAACCGTGATCGGGTTGAGCCGGTACTCGGCCGCGACGGTGCGGACGGACGGCAGCGGATCGCCCTCGTTGAGAACCCCGTCGAGGATCAGGGCGACGACACGGTCGCGAAGCTGGCGGTAGATCGGCTGCTTGTCGTTCCATTCGCGGTCCATTCTTGGTTCCAGATCGAACTGGTGATGTAGTTAACTACAACACCTAATCACAAGCAAGCTTTTTCTTTTGCGCTACGATCCGCGGCCCATGCCTCCCACCTACGCCAACGGCAAGATCTGCTATATCGAGATCCCGGCGACCGACATCCCGCGATCGGTCGCGTTCTATCAGGCCGTCTTCGGCTGGCAGACCCGGCAGCGCGGCGATGGCGCGACGGCTTTCGACGACGGCGTCGGCCAGGTGAGCGGCACCTGGGTGACCGGCCGCCCGCCGTCGGAGAAACCGGGCCTTCTGATCTACGTGATGGTCGACGACATCAACGTGACCATCGACGCCATCCGCGCGAACGGCGGCGAGATCGTGCAGCCGGTCGGAGTGGATGCGCCGGAGATCACGGCGCGGTTCCGCGATCCGGGCGGAAACGTTCTCGGTCTCTACCAGCAGCCGACTCAGGCTACTGCCTGAATCCGACGAGATACCGCCCCGTCTTCACCTTCACCGGATAGTGCGCATCGATCCATGCGGCGATTGCCGGGACCCGATCCCGGTTGGCGATGCCGTCGAGGGATCCGAGGATCTCCGTTCCTTCCAGGATCACGAACACCGGCGGATTGGAGTTCAGCTGGCGCATGGCCTCGGCGCTCAACTCGGGCGTCGACAGCATGGCGATGTCGGGACACCGCGTGGCCGGGCGGCGGTCGAGCAGGTAGTAGAGGGCGCGTTCACCCGAGAGGTCGAAGATCGGACCGGGGCCGGCGCGCTGGGAGAGCTCGGTGAGTGCGGCGAGATCGGCGGCGTTTTCGGAATAGGTGTAAATCCCCCGTCCGCGCGTCATCGGATACGGCACGAGTCCTTCGTGCCGCTGGCGGGCTGGCCAGCCGGCGATCAGCTTCGCGCCGAGCGTGGCGTTGTCAGCGATCTCGAAGTAGCGGAAGCCGAGGATCGCGGCGATCACCAAGGCGATGCCGCGCCAGATGTTCATCGGCTTTCTTGCAAGCGGTTCGAAGAGAAAGGCCACGACCGCGGTGCCGAGGAGCGGGATGGCGAAACGGGTGTGACTCCAACTGCATCGGCCGGCGGCGGTGCGGAAGAGGATGATCGAGAAGATGGCCACGATGGCGATGCGCATATCGCGCTTGCGCCACGCCATCGCCAGAAGGAGTCCGAAGAAAACGGGTGGCAGGTAGTAGCGCGCGGACTCCGAGGCCAGCCAATCCCAGAACGCGACAGGATGGGCGACCAGCGAAAGCGGCGGCAACGGTTTCGCCGGCAGCGACCAGACCGCGTCGATCGCCCGTGGGATGAGGATGAAGGAGTCGCGGAAGAAGTGGGGCAAGTCCGCGCGTGCGATCAGCAGCACCGCAAGCGGAGCAACGATCGCGGCGAGCGCGATCAGCGCAACGCGCCGTGTGTAAAGCAGGATGACGATCGCTGTCGCGGCGACGGCACAGATGCCGACGTCGAGGCTCCAGAGGATTCCGAGCGAGGAGGCGATGGCGGCGACGTAGAGCGCCATCGGCCGCCGTCGCGCCACGAGCAACGCCCAGACCGCGATCAGCAGCGGTAGCCATCGAAAGTAGGGAAAGACGGGCACTTCTCCCGCGCCGATCGCACAAAGTGACAGGAACACGGCGGCGAGGAGGCCCGCCGTCGTCGCCGTCAATTCCGCCGCGATCGGGACCAGCATCGCCAGCGCTACGGCATCGAGAATCGTTTCCAGCCGTCGTGTTTTCTTCGGAGAGGGCTTGCTGCCGAGGACCAGCGCATCGAGACCGCCGTCGGTGGCGAAACCGTGGAGGAAGAAGATGTCGCCGTACGGCCGGCCGCCATCGAGCATCACCGACGCGGGCGACAGATGCTCCCCTTCGTGAAACATCTCCATGAAGGTAAACGGATGATCGTGGGCGACGAACATGGCCACAAAGACGATGATGGTGGCGATGAGGGTGGCTCGTCGCCTGGCTGCCGGCTCTCGGCTGCCGGCTGTCTCGTTCCTGCTTAGAGCGAACGCGCCGATCGCGCTGGCAATCGTCAGCGCGAGGATGACGAAGTAGTCGAACCCTTTCGGATACTTCGCCACCGTCACCGCGCCGATGCCGCCGGTGGGAACGGAGAACCAGCCGATGCAGTGCGGCGCGACGGCGACGACGAAGAGGGCGCCGAGGACGGCGCCCAGGATCGGAAACGAGAACCGCCGCCGGGCCGGCGGCGGTCCAGCCGGCGAGCCGCCGGCGCTACGCTCGCCCGTCCTAAACCACATCCTTCTCCGGCCACTGTTGCTCGGGGTTGTAGTCGTGGGTCACGTTGCCGGGGGCCGGAGGTCCGCCCTTTCCGTTGCGCAGGCGGCTGTGGTGGTAGCCGTAGACGGCGTAGAAGACGATGCCGACCAGGAACCACTTCACGAATCGCCACCAGGACGACGGCGGCAGGTAGATCGCCAGGCCGATGCAGGAGGCCACGCCGAGGAGCGGCAGCAGGTATGGGCCGCCGGGCACGCGGAACGAGCGCGGGCGATCGGGATCCTTGATGCGCAGGATCATGATGCCGAAGCAGACCAGGATGAAGGCGAAGAGCGTTCCGATGTTGGTCAGATCGACCATGGCATCGAGCGAGGTGAACATGGCCGTGACGCCGACGCCGACGCCGGTGATGATCGTGCCGACGTGCGGCGTTTTGAACTTCGGGTGGACCTTGGCGAAGAACGGCGGGAGCAGACCATCGCGCGACATGGCGAAGAAAATGCGCGGCTGCCCGAGCTGGAAAACCAAGAGTACCGCTGTGTGGGCCACGACCGAGCCGAAGGCCACAACGCCAACCATCCAGTTGGGCATGGTGGCGTACTTCATGGCCATCGTCAGCGGTTCGGCCTGCTCGCTGGAGAGTTTCTTCACCAGGTCGCCGTACGGGATCATCCCGGTGAAGACCGCGGCGATGATGGCGTAGATGATCGTGCAGACCACCAGCGATCCGATGATCCCGATCGGCATGTCCCTCTTCGGATTCTTTGCCTCCTCGGCGGTCGTCGAGACGGCGTCGAATCCGATGTAGGCGAAGAAGACGATGGCCGCGCCGGTGATCACGCCGTGAATGCCATTCGGGGCGAAGGGGTGCCAGTGCGCCGGCTTCACGAACTTGAAGCTGACCAGGACAAAAAATCCGAGGACTACCAGCTTGATGGCCACCATCCCGAAGTTGAAGCGGGCCGATTCCTTGATACCCCACACCAGCACGATCGTGATCGCCGCGACGATGGCGCCGGCCAGGATGTTGAAGACGATCGGGATGCCGAAAATGTGCGGAGCAGCTGCCACGAGCTGCGGCATCTTCGCCGCCGCCGTGGTGTAGTCGATCGTCATCCATGGAGGGAGCTTGATGCCGAAGCCCTCCAGGAGCGTGTTCATGTAGTTGGCCCAGGAGATGGCCACGGCCACGTTGCCGATGGCGTATTCGATGATCAGATCCCAGCCGATGATCCAGGCGATCAGCTCGCCGAGCGTGGCGTAGGAGTAGGTGTAGGCGCTGCCGGCCACCGGCACCATCGAGGCGAATTCGGCGTAGCAGAGCGCCGAAAAGCCGCAGACGACGGCCGTGAGGACGAATGAGAGGATGAGGGCCGGACCGGCGCCGGGCCGGTGCGCGTCGCCGGCGGCGGCGGTGCCGATCGTGGCGAAGATGCCCGCGCCGATGATGGCGCCGATGCCGAGGGCGATCAGGTTCCAGGGGCCGAGCGTTTTCTTGAGCTGATGCCCCTCTTCCTTCGTACCGGCAATGAGATCGTCGAGCGATTTGGTGGCGAACAACCGGCTCATCAATGACATGTGCGGCGAATGATGGGCGCGGCCCGGCGAGGGGTCAAGTGCCGCGGCGTATGATTCGCGCCATGCGGATGGTCTCGGCACTCCTGGCAGCCGCCGCGCTGACATGCGCGACGCGCCCGCCGTCGCCAACCTGCATCGATCTCTCCGGCACGTACCAACTGTCCGGCCAGCCGATGCGCAAGGGGACGGGATCGACGGCGTTTGTCTTCAGCGAAGGAGCGGTATTGAACCGGATCGAGACGCTGACCATCACCCAGCCGGGTTGCCGGATCGAGATCCACGCCACGGGCGACGGCGGCAAGATTCATGACGCCGTGCTGCAGAACGATCTCAGTTGGACCGAGGACGGTGTCACGACGTCGTGGGCGCCGCAGAAGATGGGCTCCGCCATCCTGGCCGGCGCCTCCAGCCGCACGCGCACGCTGACGCTGCAGCTCTCCCCCGAACACGACATGCTCACGATCTCCTCGGAATTCGACGAGCGCGGCCTGGCGCTGCTGTTCATGCCCTTTCACGACCACGGCGCGGCCACGTGCGTGATGAAGCGCGTGAAGCTCTGAGCCGCTACAATTGCCGTTTTTCACATTCCCAGGAGGCCATCCATGTCCGCAATCGAAACCACCCGTTACCCTGACATTCGCAACTACATCGGCGGCTCGTTCGTCGAGCACGACGCCGGGCGTTATCTCGATGTCTTCAATCCCGCCGAGGGGAGCGTGATCTCGCGCGTGCCGCTGTCTGCGAGCGCGGATGTAGATCGCGCGGTGCAGGCGGCCAAGGCGGCTTTCCCCGGCTGGTCGGCGACGCCGATCAAGGAACGGGTGCAGGTGTTCTATCGCTACAAGGCGCTGCTCGAGCAGAACATCGACGAGCTGGCGAAGCTGGTCACCGAGGAGAACGGCAAGATCGACAGCGAAGCGCGGGCCGAGGTGCTGAAGTCGGCCGAGCTCTGCGAGTTTGCCTGTTCGCTGCCGCAGATCACCGCGGGCGAGGTGCTCGAAGTCTCGCGCGGCGTGGAATGCCGCGTCGAGCATTTCCCGGTCGGGATCGTGGCCTCGATCACGCCGTTCAATTTCCCCAACATGGTTCCGAACTGGACGATCCCGAATGCGATCGGCCTGGGCAATTGCATGATTCTGAAGCCGCGCGAGCTGGTGCCGCTGTCGGCCGGCCGCATCGCCGAGCTGTTGCGCGAGGCGGGGTTGCCGGACGGCGTTCTCAATATCGTTCACGGCGGGCAGGAGACAGTCGAGGCGATCTGCGACCATCCCGGCATCGAGGGGATCAGCTTCGTCGGTTCGACGAAGGTGGCCAAGATCGTCTATCGCCGCGGTACCTCCAACTTCAAGCGCGTCATGGCCCTCGGCGGGGCGAAGAATCACCTCATCGTGATGCCGGACGCGGAGCCGGAGATGACGTCGACGAACGTTGTCGCTTCGATGTCCGGCTGTGCCGGCCAGCGCTGCATGGCCGCCTCGGTGATGATGGCAGTAGGTAACAGTGATCACATCATCGAGCGCATGGTGAACATCGTGAGGGCGATGGTGCCGGGAACGCACATCGGGCCGGTCATTTCCGCCGCGGCCAAGGAACGCATCGAGGGATACATCACCGAGGCCGAGAAGATGGGCGCGAAGATCCTGGTCGACGGCCGCGGCTACAAGTTGAAGGGAAAAGAGAACGGTTACTACGTCGGCCCGACGCTCATCGATCACGTCACGCCGGACATGCGCATCGCCCAGGAGGAAGTCTTCGGGCCGGTGATGGTGATCATCCGCGCGAAGAATGTCGAGGACGCGGTCGGCGTGCAGCAGAAGTCGCGCTACGGCAATGCCGCCAGCATCTTCACCGAGAGCGGCGGCGTGGCGCGTTACGTGATGGAGAACGCCAGCGCCGGGATGGTGGGCGTGAACGTCGGCGTGCCGGTGCCGCGCGAGCCGTTCAGCTTCGGCGGCTGGAACGAGTCGAAGTTCGGCGTCGGCGACATCACCGGCCGCGGTTCGATCGAGTTCTGGACGAAGTCGAAGAAAATGACCACCAAGTGGAACAAGGAAGCCGGCGTCAACTGGATGTCATGAAGATCACACCGGAAACCGGCCGGTGACATAATCATCCACCTTCGATGAGCGACAAGAAGACGTGGGGATCGACCGTGATGGGCTGGTTCGTGGTTCAGGACCAGACTGCCGACTCCGGCGAATCGGAGGCTCCGGCGCCGGACGATGTCCCCTCCTCGACCGAGCAACCGGACCTGCCGGTGTTCAACACCCCGCCGCCGTCCGCGCCGGGAGGGAAGGTCGATTTCGAGCAGGTGTTCGAAGCGGCCGGCATCGATGAGGAAGAGCGGGGACGCGTCACGCGCACGCTGGAGCTGCTTACCTCGCTCCCGCCGGGCACCGACGACGCGGTCAAGAAACAGATCGTGATGGCGTCGCTCCGCGCGTTCGGAGTGCCGATCGAAAAGATCATCGAGGCCGGCGCACAGGAGTTGCAAGCGCTCGAGGCCTACATCCGCGCCGGCGCCGCGGATACCGAGAAGGTCACCGCGGAAGCCGATCAACGCATCAAACAATACGAAGAAGAAATCGTAAAACTGAAAACGGTGATGCAGGAGCGCGTGTCCGAACAGCAGGGTGTCATCGGTTCCTGCAACGAGAAGAAGCTCGAGGTGCAGAAGGTGCTCGAGTTCTTCGGACAGGAAGCGGTGGCGCGCGTCGTTCGCGATTCGCCGAAGCTGCACGAACCGGCACAGAAAAACTGAGGGACATATGGGACTGTTTTCCAGGCTGGGCAATCTGTGGAAGGGTTTTCTCTCGATCTGGATCTCGGACATCGAACAGGATCACCCCGAGATCGCGTATGAAAACGCGATCAACTCGATGATCGAGAAGTACGCGAAGCTGAAGAGCGCCACCGCGGCGATCATCCGGCGGCGCGAAGAGCTCGACGATCGCTTCAAGAAGGCGAACACCGAGTTGGCGCAGACCGAGGCCGAGCTGAACACCGCGGTGGAAACGAATCAGGACGATCTGGCGGTGGTGCTGATCCAGAAAAAGAATCAGCTGACCGCGGACATCGCCGAGATGCAAGCCGACCTCGAGACGGCGCGCTCCGATGCGCAATCGGCCAAGACGTCGCTGCTCAGCGTGCAGACGGAGATCAAGAAACTGCAGGCCGAGCGCGAAACGATGCTGGCCAAGATGCAGTCGGCGCAGGCGCGCATCAAGATTCAGGAACAGCTGGACGGTCTCTCGGTGGACGACGAGGTGCGCGCGCTCGACAATGTCCGCACGCACATCAAGAACACCATCGCCGAGGCCAACCTCGGCAAGGAGCTGTCCGATTCGTCGCTCGACTCGCGCCTGGCCGGTCTTCGTTCCCAGGTCGGCGACGTTCAGGCCAAGCAGGAACTTGCGGCCATCAAGGCTCGCAAAGCAGCAGCGGCACAGCAGCAGGGCCAGAAAACGATGTAGTTGCTCGCGATCGAGCGACTGGAGGCTTTTGTGAAACTCACTCCGTTTGCCAAATTCTTCGTCACCGTCGTCATCCTCGCCGTCGTCGGCTACGCGGCGTACCACTACAAAGGCCGCGACATCCGCAAGTGGGCGACCGGCAGCGATAAGACCACGACGCAGACCGGCACGAGTCAGGTCGGCAGCAACGACTTCGACGCGCTCAAGAATGCGCCCGCCGACCCGTCGCGCGACGCCGCGGTCACCGGCGTGGCCGCGGTCAGCGTCAACGGCGGCAAGCTGAACCGGCCGCTGGTGGTGGCGATCAACACCTGGGCCGGCCACTCGCCCGGCATCGTGTTCAACAATGGCATGGAGCCGAGCGACTCGTCGAACTATCGCCGCAAGTACGGTATGGACGTGAAGTTCGTGCTGATCGAGGACCCGGCGGCGAAGCTGGCCGCGTTTCGCAAGGGCGCCGTCGACATCATGTGGAACACGGTCGACAACTGGGCGCGCGAGGCCTCGATCCTGGCCGAGAACAATCAGCAGGCCAAGTCGGTGATGATGCAGGACTGGTCACGCGGCGGTGACGGCATCGTCTCGCTGGCGTCGATCAACTCCATCGAGCAGCTGAAGGGGCATCGCATCGCCTGCACGCAATTCACGCCGTCGCACTTCCTGCTGCTTTACCTGCTTTCGCAGTCGGGACTTTCGGCCGAGGACCGCGCCGGCGTGGAGAAGAACATCATCTTCACGCAGGACGCGCCTGCCGCCGCGGCGATGTTCAAAGCGAAACAGGTCGATGCCGCCGTGACGTGGGAGCCCGATCTCTCCGGCGCGGTCACCGCGCGCGGCGATGAAGCACACGTTCTCGTCTCCACCACCGCCGCAACCAACATCATCGCCGACACGCTCTGCGCGCGGCAGGACCTGATCGATCACGCGCCGGAGACGGTGCGCGACTTCATCCACGGCTGGTTCGACGGTATCGACATGATGAAGAGCGATCCCGCCAATTCGTACGCCGTGGTCGGCAAGGCCCTCAAGCTCGACACCGACACCGTTTCCGGAATGCTCTCCGGTCTCAAGCTGACGCCGTATGCGGACAACGCGCAGTTCTACGGCCTCTCCGGCGGCAAGGCGCATTACGACACCCTCTTCGACACCGCCTTCGTGATCTGGCGCAAGAAAGGGCTCGTGACGCGGTCGGTCGAAGCAAAGGATTGGGCCGATACGCGCTTCCTCAGTGCGCTCGCGTCGAACTACGGAACGCAGAAGGTCGAAGAGCCGAAGCTCGCAGCGAAAGCTCCGTCGAAGAATGATCGGGCCATCATCAACAAGCAGATCGAGATTCACTTCACGCCCGGCTCCGACGAGATCATGCCGGGCTCGTTCTTCGTCCTCGATTCGCTCGGCGACTCGATGACGTCGTTCGGCAACACCTATCTGCGCGTCGAAGGAAACACGGACGCCACCGGCTCGCCGACGAAGAACATGACGCTTTCCGAGCGCCGGGCGCTGGCGGTCAAGAATTACGTCGTGAAGACGTTCCCGAATATCGATCCCAATCGCTTCCAGACCATCGGCCGCGGCTCGACCAATCCGGTCGCCGACAATCAGACCGAGGCTGGGCGGCAATTGAATCGACGCACGGAGATCAAGGTCGTTCTCTCGACGCAGTGATGGCCGCGCATCGCAGGAACTCGATCTGGTCGATCCGCCAGCCGTTGCCGCGAGGCACGGCGACGATGCTCGCCTTCGTGATGCCGATCGTGGTCCTCGGCGCATGGTGCATCATCAGCTACGGGCATTTCGCGCCGAACGATTTCCTGCCGTCGCCGACCGAGGTGATCCGCGGAACGCTGCAGCTTTTCATCCAATACGATCTGGTCGAAGCCATCCTGGTCTCCACGAAACGAATCGTGTTCGCGTTCCTGCTGGCGTCGGCGGTGGCGTTGCCATTGGGCGTGCTGATGGGAGCGTTTTCCCCGATCAACAGCCTCTTCGATTCGATCGTGGCGCCGCTTCGCTACATGCCGATTTCGGCGTTCATCCCGCTTTTGATTCTCTGGTTCGGAATCTACGAGTCGGAGAAAATCGCCTTCCTCTTTCTCGGGGTGTTCGTCTACCTGCTGCCGGTTGTGGTATCGGCGATCCGCCAGGTTCCCGAGGAGCTCGTGCAGACGGCGTTGACCCTCGGTGCATCGAAGTGGCAGGTCGTTCGAACCGTGCTGCTTCCGGCCGCGCTCCCGGAGATTTTCGACTCGTTCCGCGTGATGAACGCCATCTCCTGGACCTACGTCATCCTGGCCGAAGCGGTTAATCCCGAGCATGGCCTCGGCTACATGGTCGAACTGGCCCGCACGCACCAGAAAGCGTCATGGTCATTCGCGGGGCTGATCGTCATCGGCGGCATCGGTTTGATTACCGATCAGGTCATTCGCATGGCCTCGGCGCTGCTCTTCCGCTGGAAGGATGTGGAGTGATGGCCGACGATCAACCACAAGCGGGCGAGCCTGGAACCGTCGCGGTTACCGTCGACTCGAAACCTGCCAAGGCGACCTACGTCGGCGAGCGCTCCGAGAAGCAGCCGCGGCTGCGCATCACCGACCTCGGCGTGAAGTACATCGGCCGCGACGGGCACGAGACCGAGGCTGTTCGCGAGGTGACGCTCGACATCGTCGACAAGCCCAATATCGGCGAGATCGTGGTGTTCCTCGGGCCGTCGGGCTGCGGGAAATCGACCATCCTGAAGGCGGTGGCCGGTCTGCTCGTTCCAACCCGCGGTGAGGTCCTCGTTGACGGCGTTCCCGTGACGGACGTCGGCCGCGATCGCGGGATGGTGTTTCAGGCCTACACCTCCTTCGGCTGGCTGACGGTCCGCCAGAATGTCGAGTACGGCCTTCGTCTTCAGGGAATCGACGCCAAAGAGCGCAGTAAACGATCGAAAAAGTATCTCGAAGCGGTAGGGCTGGCCGAGTTTGCCGACCGTTATCCGAAGGACCTGTCCGGCGGAATGAAGCAACGCGTTGCCATCGCCCGGACGCTGATCAACAAGCCGAAGCTGGTTCTGATGGATGAGCCGTTCGGCGCGCTCGATCCGCAGACTCGATGGGGGATGCAAAGTCTGCTCATCGACGTCTCGCGCACCGAGGACAACACCACGCTGTTCGTGACGCATGACGTTTCGGAGGCGGTCTATCTCGCCGACACGATTTACGTGCTGGCGCCGCGGCCGACCTCGATCCTGCATCGCGTCGACGTGCCGTTCTTCGAAAATCGGGACATGGCGCTGAAATCGTCGCGGGAGTTTCGTGCAGTGGAACAGAAACTCCTCGACTTTCTCTACGCGCCAGCCTCGTAGAATGATCCCGTGCCCGACCCTCCGAAAAAGAACGCTCCGGTTCTGCAGACGGTGACGCCGCAGCGCGCGCCGGCCACGAAGCCGAGCGCGCAGCAGAATCTCAACCGCGCCATTCGCGACACGGCGAAGGATGCGGTGAAGGATGCCGTTTTCGAAAAGCGTCCCTATCTCAAGCTGGCCTTCGCCAATCCGTACAACCTCTCGCTGCTGCTCGGCGGAGTGACGGCCTCAGTCCTGACGGGTAATCCGCTGCCCGCCATGTTCGCGCTGGGCGGAGAAGCTCTCTGGCTTCTACACGGCTCCGACTCGAAGTATCTGCGGCGCATCCTCTGGGATCCGCGGCTGGAGAAGATCCGCCTGGCGCTCGAAGAGCAGGATCGCAACCAAAAGATGAAGGACCTGCCGGAGAACGAGCAGGATCGCGTGCGCGGCCTCGTCGCACGCGAGCAGCAGATCAACAAACTGGCCGCGGCCAATCCGACATTCACCGGCGACCTGCTGCGCACGGAACTGGTGAAGACGCACAAGCTGGTCGAGTCGTTCCTGGAGATGGCGTTGACCGTCAATCGCTACGAGAACTATCTCGACTCCGTCGACGTCAAGGCGCTGGAACGCGATCGCGACCGGTGGCACGACCGGTCGTCAGCGCAGCAGGCCAGCGATCCGGAGCGCGAAATCGCCCAGAAAAACTTCGCGGTCATCCAGAAACGAGTCGAGCGCGTTCACGAGATCACCCGCTACCTCGGCGTGGCACGCGCGCAACTCGATCTCATCGAGAATTCCTTTCAGCTCATCGCCGATCAGATCGTGACCATGCAGTCGCCGAACGAGCTGTCCGGACAACTCGACGATCTTCTCGATGGTGTCGACTCGATCCGCCAGACCGCGATCGATACCGAGAAGCTGCTCAATAACCTGGAGAGCGTGTGACAAACCACATCCTTCCGAAGTGGGCCGATGAGTTGCGCCGCCGCTACCTGCGCGGTGAGGCGTCGATCTTCGTCCTGCACGGCAACGTGTACGACGCCGTGATCAGCGACGGACGCGTGGTCACGCTGACCGAGTTTCTCGGCCAGGTTCTGCTCGATCAGTCTAAGGAGACGATCGCGGTCTACAACGTTGCCACCGGCGTGCGCTTTCTGAAGCGCGATTCCTCGGTCAGCATCGATGACGCGCTGCTGTCCGGCGACAAGCCGCGCGTGCTGATGGCGCTGGAGCGGATGCTGACAAGCGGAACAAAGTCGGCCGTGATCCTCGAGTACGCGGAAGCCATCGCCCCCGCGGGCGATCCGAATTTTCAGTCCGAGGCCGATCGCGCCGCCGTGGTCACGTTGCATCGCTGGTCATTTCTCGAGGAGATCGAACGCAGCGACAACATCGTCATCCTCATCGCCGAGAACCTGACGGAGCTGGCGCCGAAGCTCGTTTCCAATCCGCGCGTGGCCGTGGTCGAGATTCCGATGCCCGAGCACGACGAGCGCAAGGCGGCCGCGCGCGTCGCCGACAAACGCCTCGCCGACAAAGACGCGGCGCGCTACGCAGAGATCACCGCCGGACTGAAGGCCATTCAGATCATCTCCATCCTCACCCCTCCGCCGGCCAGCGAAGAGGAGCTGCGCAGGCGCAAGGAGTTCATCAGCAGCATCCTTACCGGTCCGGATACCGAGGAGCGCGCCGCCAAGATCGCCGCGCTCACCGCGGGACTGAATCAGGAGGAGATCGCCAAGCTGATCGCGCCGGGCGCGCAGCCGGCCAGCATTCCGCAGGATTGCGATGCGCAGGCGCGCAAGGATGTCGACATCCTCATCGCGCGCCGCAAACGGGAGATCCTCGAGCGGGAGTGCTTCGGCCTGGTCGAGTTTGTCGAGCCGGCGTTCGGGTTCGATGTCGTCGGCGGCATGGAGGAGGTCAAGAAAGACCTGCTCGTCATCGCCAACAGCATCCGCAACGGCGAGCGAGCGCGCGTGCCAATGGGCGTGCTTTTCACCGGCCCGATGGGAACCGGGAAGACGTTCGTCGCCGAGGCCTTCGCCCGCGAGTGCGGGCTGACCACGATCAAGCTGAAAAACTTCCGCTCGAAGTGGGTCGGTGCCACCGAGGGCAATCTCGAGAAGATCCTCAACGTCATTCGCGCCCTCGGGCAGGTGGTGGTGATCGTCGACGAAGGCGACCGCGCCTTCGGTAACACCGACGGCGAAGGGGACGGCGGCACGTCATCCCGCGTCATCGCCCGGATCAAAGAGTTCATGTCCGACACGTCGAATCGCGGCCGGATTCTCTTTCTGGTCATGACCAATCGCCCGGACAAGCTCGACGTCGACCTCAAACGTGCGGGCCGCCTCGACCGCAAGATCCCGTTTCTCTACTCGCAGACGGCCGAGGAGGTCGAGAACATCGCCAAGGCGGTCGTGAAGAAGAATCAGGTGAAGACGGCGGTCGACTTCCCATCCATTCGCGAAACGTTTTCGCAGAAGCTGATCGGCTACAGCAACGCCGACGTCGAAGCGGTGATCCTGATGGCAAACGACGACGCCGCCCGCGCGGGCGCCACGACGGTTTCCGCGGAGAATTTCAACGGCGCCGCCACCGACTACTTCCCGAGCCGCGACAGCGAATTGCTCGAGTACATGGAACTGCTCGCGGTCTTCGAAGCATCGAGCCGGCGTCTACTCCCGCCGAAGTACGCCAGCATGACGCCCGATGAGCTCGACCTGCGGCTGCGCACGTTACGGGCGGTGGTTGGTTCGCGGCGCTAAGTTACTGGCGACGAGCTTCGAGCTCTGCGACGCGGCTGTTCAGCGTAGCGATCTGCTGCTTGAGCTCGACGATCTCGGATGCTTCAAGGGCCGATACACGCGCATCGAGTCGTGCTAATCCAGACTTGACCAACTGCAACTCCCCTTCGACGCTGGTCAGTCGAGATTCGACATTGGTCAGCCGGGTCTCGACATTGGTCAATCGAGTCTCGACTCGCGCCAGCCCAGCCTTGATCGCCTGCAATTCCGACTCGTGCCTGTCGGACCGTTCATACAAGCCATCAATCAAGGTGTAGACGTTGTTGAAACGAACATCAACTTGCGCCATGAGTTTCTCAGCCTGGCGCTCAAAAATGCGTTCGATATCCGGCACAACAAAGTCGTGATGGAACCGGGTCAGCACCTGAAGCATGTCGTCCTTCATGCGCAAGATCCTACCTCGGAATGGCCGTGGAATGACCCCACCCGCGTCGTTCTCACCCTCACCGAACAGGAGCGTGTCTACAACCGAAGGCGTGACGCCTAAAAACTCCCCTCCCTGTAGAGAACTCTCGCGAAGAACTCGCTAAACTCCCTGCCATGAAATTCGGCATCGTCGTCCTTCCCGGCTCGAACTGCGATCACGATGCGGTGCACGTCACGCGCGACGTCCTCGGTGCCGAGGTCGATGTGTTGTGGCACAAGGAGACGGATCTTCGCGACGCTGATTGCGTGATCATTCCGGGCGGGTTTGCGTACGGCGACTATCTTCGCGCCGGGGCGCTGGCGAAGTTTGCGCCGGTCATGGAGCCGATCCGCCGTCATGCCATCGCCGGAGGATTGGTGTTCGGCATTTGCAACGGCTTTCAGGTTCTGACCGAGGTTGGCCTGCTGCCGGGCGCGTTGATGAGGAATCAACACCTTCGCTTTCTCGGCCGCGATGTGTTCATTCGCGTCGAGGAGACCGATACGCCGTTCACGTGTGAGCTGGAGCGGGGCGCGATTCTTCGCGTGCCCATCGCTCATGGCGAGGGAAATTACTTCGCGGATGAAGAGACGCTCGATGAGCTCGAGCGCAACCGGCAGGTCATCTTTCGTTACTGCGATGCCGAGGGGCGCCTGACGAGCGAATCGAATCCGAACGGTTCGGCGCGCAACATCGCCGGCATCTGTAACGCCGCGCGCAACGTGATGGGCATGATGCCGCATCCGGAGCGATGCGCCGAGGCGCTGCTCGGAAACTCGGACGGCCTCGGCGTGTTCCGTTCGATCGCCGCGGCGATGGCGAGAGCTTGATGCGCTGGTTTGCGGCGGTGATCCTGCTGTTCGCGATCGCCGCGCGCGCGCAGGAATTGCCGGAGATCGCGCGCAGCCTGATGGAAGACGCCGAGCGCGCGCGAGAGACCAATCACATCGACGACGCCATCGCCAAATACCGCCGTGTCATCGAAGTCGCGCCGTCGCTGGCATCCGCGTACGTGAACCTCGGGGCGCTCTACTTCAAGCAGGGGAAGGTGGCCGAGGCGTACGACACGTTCGTTCGTGGAGTCGCCAGGGTGCCGTCCGATCGCACGCTTCTTTCGAACGCTGCCGCGGCGGCACAGCAACTCGGCAAGTCCGCGGAGGCGTTGAAGTACGTCGACGATGCCATCGCCAAAACGCCGCGCGATGCCGTGCTGCACTCGCTGCGATCGACGATCCTCCGTTCGCTCAACCGGAACGACGACGCGCTCGCCGCGATCACGCAGGCGACGCATCTGGCGCCCGATGACGCGAAGTATCAGTTCAGCCTCGGAAACATCGAGGCGGCGCTCGGCCGGAAGGATGCTGCCATCGCCGCGTATGGCAAGGCGGTCGATCTCGATCACAATTTCGTGCGCGCCTACTTCAACCTCGGGGCGATGTTGTTCGAGGCCGGCCGTTACGACGAGGCGCGCGATGCCTATCGCGTGGCGCTGGCGCCGATCGATCAGGCCTTCGCGAATCATCAGCCGGTCGAATACGTCAATGCCCGCGCCTACTCGAACCTCGGCGCGATCTATCTGAAACAGCAGAAGTGGGCCGAGGCGATCGACGCATATCAGAAAGCAGCGAGCATCGACGACGACACCGCCGCGCATTACAACCTCGGTTTCCTCTTCTTCACCACCGGCAAGATGGACCGCGCGCAGGACGAGTATCGGAAGGCGCTGGCCGGCGACCCGTCGCTGCCGCTGGCCTACCTGCACCTCGGAACCATCGCCTTCAAAGCAGCCAGGTACGACGATGCCATCAAGCTGCTGCGCGACGGGATGACGCATTTCGATGCAAGCTCGAGGCTCCCCGCGCTGCGTATGCTCGGCCGCGCCCAACTCATTCGCGGCGATCCTGTCGGGGCTCGCGCATCGCTCGAAGAGGCGGTGACGCTCAGCGCCGATGCCGAGTCGCTGCTGCTCCTCGGCCGCATTGCCCGTCACGAGAAACGTCTCGACGATGCGAAGTCGATGCTGGATCGTGCGCAGGCCGCCGCTCCGCAGAACACCATCGTCACGCTCGAGCGTGCACTCGTTGCCCGCGATGCGAACGATCTCGTCACCGAGCGTGCGGCGTTGGAAGCGCTTCCGGATCGTGCTCCGATTCGCGCCGAACTGGCGATCGTGACTGCCCGCCAGAATCCGAACGTGGCGAATCTGCGCGCGCTGCACATCACCGTGCCCGAGGTTACCGCGGTGCTCGACGCGCTCGATGGAAAACGCGACGTCGCGGTGAAGTCGCTGGCGCAGAGCGCCTCGCCGATCGCGCGCGGAGATGCCGGTCTGCTCTTCTGGCAGATCGGTATGCCGAGCGATGCCAAGTCGCATCTTGCGATGGCGCACAAGGCGTTTGCCGATTGGAACGAAGTGTCGCTGGCCTCGGGTGAGGTGGCACTTGGCGAGAAACGATACGACGACGCCATCGAGTCGCTGTCATCCGTTCGATGCGATTCCGAAGCATGGGGCGGCGTCGCCGGCGCAACACTCAATCTGAGTCTTGGACCGCGTGCGGAACTCTGCAGTCGCGCGAAAGAATCGCTCGCGACAGCGCTTCTGACGCAAGCGGCCGACGAGCTCGATCGCGCCGTCAAACGGCAGGACGAAGCGGCAGCGAAGCGCGCCCGCCAGCTCGCCGATCGCGCGGCCTCGGTCGATAAGCGCAAACAGTCGATTGCCTTCTTTCTCCGCGGAACCGCCGATCTCGTCTCCGGTGCCGACGCCTCCGCGCGCGAGTCGTTGGCGCGCGCGATCGCCGGCGACTTGCCGCCCGCAATCGAGACGATTGCGAAGAAAAATCTTGACGCCGCGCAGCCCGTGAAGGAGACGCAGGTCGAGGAGGCAACGTCTTCGCAGCCGAAGCACACGGTCGTTGTCTTTCTCCCCGACACGCCGGCCGAGACGGAGAAGAAACTGGCCGAGGCCGCAACCGCGATCGTCGGCAACCTGGCCTCGGCGTCGTCGTTGCCGTTGAAGACGCAGCTCTTTCGCCGCGCCGATGATGCGCGCGCCTTCATCGCCGCGAACCGAGACTCGGTCGGCGTGGTGATCGCCAATCCCGAATTCATCGCCCACGACTTCGCCCCGCGTTATTCGTTCACTCACGACGGTCGCGCGACCTACGAGCGCAAAGTGGTCGTGCCGATCCGCAGCAAAGTGAAATCGCTGGCCGACCTGCGCGGCAAGACCATCAGCGCCGTCGACGCCCTCGGCGACGACGGAGTCGGCGTCACCACCCGCGTCGCCGACGACCTCACCGCCCTCGCCAACGCCCTCTACGGCCGCACCGACGCCGCGCTCGTCTCCGAATCGAATCCGCTCCTCGCCGAACACGCCCAGGAGCTGCGCGTCATCCATACCACCGCCCCGCAGGCCCAGCCGATCGTCGCCTTCGCCCCGATGCCCGTCGCCGATCGTAACGCGCTCGACGACGCGCTCCGCGCCCTGCCGCGCGCGACACTCGCGCCGCTGCAATTCACAAGCGTCGTTCGCATCGGCGAGCCGCGAGTCGTTGCGAAACGCGAAATCCAGACCGTAACCGCGTCATCGCTGGGATTGAAACTCGATCCGCCGATTGCGGTGCCGCTTCGGATTTCGGTCGAATTGCCGCGGGCGGACATTCCGGAGGATTTGTTCGGACCGCCGTAGGCGCGCAAGAGGAGCGCTGGCGTCCGCGCCGGCTGGTTCGGCGTCGTCTCGACGCCGAACCGGCAAGACACCGAACATTCGCTGGTAACGCGGCGGCGAGGACGCCGCCGAGCCAGCCGCCGGGACGGACGGCGCTCCGTCGCGCTTCGCTTACGCCTCTCTCGGCGTAATCATCCTCACCGCATCGATCACATCCCCCGCCGACAGCGGCTTGATCATCACGTCCGACACGCCCGCCTTCTGAAACGCGCTATCCAGTTGCAGCAGCGTGTCGTCCGTCATCAGGATGATCGGCACCGGCCGCAGGCGCTCGTCGCGCTGGACGATGCGGACGAAGCCGAGGCCGTCGGCGGCGATTTCTTCGCCCTCGGCTTCGGGAGGGAGATCGAAGCCGCCGCGGATTTTGCCGTCGAGGAAAATCATGGCGGGCGATTGTTCGAAGGCCAGGTTGACGCCCTCGCGCGCGTTGCTCGTGCCGAAAACGCGGTAGCCCTCGCCCTGCAGCACGCCGGTCATCATCGCCAGCGCCTCGGGATCGTGCTCGATCACCAGCACGTTGATGCGCTTGGACGCGCTGCGGGTCATGCTGGCGGCCTTGAGCAGGTTGTCGATGCGATCGAGCACTTCGCGGGCGTTGAGCGGACGATCGGATACCTTTTTCTGCAGCATCGAAGCGATCAGTTCCTGCGTCGCTGCCGAAATGCCGAGGGATTCATCGATCGGTTCCGGCGAGGCATTGAGGTGCGCTTCGAGCACCTCGGCGATCGATTTCGCGCGATACGGCAGCGCGCCCGTCAGCATGCGATAGAGAACGACGCCGCAGGAGTAAAGATCGGACGCTGGCACAACCGCCTCGCAACGAAGTTGTTCGGGAGCCATGTAGTCAGGCGTGCCGGCCAGCTCGCGGCGTACGAGATCCTGCGACGTGGCGATGCCGAAGTCGGTGATGAAGGCCATCCGATCCTTGTTCAGGAGAATGTTCTCCGGCTTGATGTCGCGGTGAACGATGCCGAGGTCGTGGGCGGCGCGGAGACCGCGAAGGACCTGACGCATGATCGAGAGCGCCGTCTGCTCATCGAACGTCGAGCGGCGCGTCAGGTGCTTGAGCAGATTGTCGGCGTCGATGTACTCCATCGAAATGAACGGATAGCCCTCGGCGAACCCGAGGTCGAAACTCTGGACGACGTTGCGATGACGGATGCGGCGGGCCAGCTTCAACTCCGTCTTGAAACGCTCGAAGGCATCGGGATCTTCGTGAATCGGCAGCGAGAGAACCTTCAGCGCCACAACTTCGTCGATCGACTCGTCGATCGCGGAACAGACGTACCCCATCGCGCCCGATCCGAGAAAACGCTGGATGCGATAGCGGCGCGCGAAGACCGAGCCGGGGGAAAGCATCGTTTGCACCGCCAGCGTGTTCTTGCGCGACGATTCGCCGGTGTCCGATTTGATCAGCGTGGGGCTGGTCGCTTCGCCGTCAGGCACTTCCGTATCGTTGCCGACCACGGTCGACGACGTCAGCACCGGATCGTCGCTGTGCGTCGCCAACTGGTGCGCCGGATCGCGCCGTCCGCACTGGCTGCAGAAACGGTCGATCGGGCGCACGGCCGCACTGCAGCCGTAGCACACCAGGTCGTAACCGTCCGCGTTTTGGACCAGGTCAGCCATCGATCTCCATCGCGACGACCATGTTCGGAGCGAGTTTGGCCAGCGTCGGAATCGAGGCGCGCTGCCAGGTGACGTTGCGGTCATACTGCAGCACGATGTGATAGGCGCTGCTGCCGTGCGATTTGCAGCGCGTGATCCAGCGAACGAGCGTGAGGATGCCCGAGCTGTTCATGAAGTTGAGGTCGCGCACATCGAGCTCGACGCTCTTCAGGTTGCGGCGCAGAGCCTCTTCATCGACCAGCGTCCAATAGGGATTGAGCACTTCGCCCGGATCGCGCATCTCCACCGCTCCGGCCATGGTCATCCGAAGCGTGTCGCCATCGAGTAGCGGCAGGATAGTCAGCGTGTCCACCCGGAGCGGCGGAACGAAACCGCGTTCGCTGCTCATGCCGCCTCCAGTTTGAAGATGGCGTGGATGGAGACTTCGCCGTCGTTGACGTCGAGTCGCAGCCGCGCGCCTGCTTCGAAGAGGATGCGGATCAGTCCCAGCCTGCTCTGTCCTTCAGTCATCGCCGCCTCTTCCATCTTCTTCAGATACACAGCCTCGGGCTTCCCCGACTGGATCAGCGCCAGCTCGCGGCGGAGCGTGTTGATGTGGTGCGGCTCGGCCTTGTTCTTCACGCAGACGTCAACCTCGTTGTCGGCCTTGGCGATGGAGATCTTGAGATAGCCCTCTTCCTCCGAGGCGTACTTGACGGCGTTCTCCAGCAGCTCGGAGGCGGCCATCGAGATCTGCTCGGCGCGCTCCTTGTCGGAGAGGCCGATCATGAAAAAGCTGGCTACGAATCGCCGCACGCAACTGATGTACGTCCATCGCGGTCCGAACCGCATCTCGACGTAGTCGGAAGTAAGCCGCTCCGTGATCATCTCAGCTCCTTTTGACTGCCATCAGGCTGACGTCGTCCCGCGGCGTCTCCGCCCATTGCCACGCGGCCGCGGCGATCGTAGTGACGATCACCGCCGCCGATTTGTCGTGCAGTTTCTGCAGCTCGCCGGTCAGGCGATCGATGTCGTAGCACTCGCCGGTGCTGCTGCGCGATTCGGTGACGCCGTCGGTGTGCAGCAGCGCGATGTCGCCCTGTTTTAACGTGATCGTCCTGTCGATGGTCAGGTGCTCGACGTCGTCGGCGATGCCGAGCCACAAGCCGTCGGTCGGCAGGCGGTCGACGGTGCCGTCGGCGGCGCGATAGATCAGCAGATCGGTGTGCGCGCCGGCGTAGACCAGCCTGCCGTCGTTCTCGATCCGCGCCACCACCATGGTCATGAACCGCTCTTGGCCGAGGCGCTTGAGGTTGTAGAACATGGCCCGGTTCATCAGCGAGATGAACTTCGCCGGCGAGTGGTAGTGACCGTTCTGCTCGCAGAGCATCGTGAACATCGACTGGGCCATCATCATGATCAGCCCGGAGGTCACGCCGTGGCCGGTGACGTCGCCGACGCCGATCCAGGCGCCCCCGTTATTGCGCCGGAATTCGTAGAAATCGCCGCCGACCTCCTCGGCCGGCAGCATGATCGCGGAGATGTCGTATCCCGGCATCTCGAACGTTCGCGGAAGGACCGAGGTCTGGATCGAGCGCGCCAGCGCCATCTCCTGATCGTGCCTGGCCAGGATCTCGGCGTCGCGCGAGCGGATCTCGGACAACATCTCGTTGAAGCCGTCGATCAACAGCCCGATCTCATCGTCCGCTTCCTTCTCCACGCGCAGCGTGTAGTCCTTCTCGCGCGAGACGCGTTTCTCGGCATTCAGCAATCGATGAATCGGCCGGGTGATGGCGCGCTGGAAAAGCCCCGCCAGCAGCAGCGCCAGAAAGGCCGCGCCGACGTAGATGCCGCCGGCAATCTGAAGCGTTCGCGTGCGGCGGACGGCCAGCTCGCTGAGATCGGAGCGAACGGAGACAGTGCCGACGCGCGCGCCGTTGAAGAGGACCGGACGCGCGACGCTGATGTGCTGGGCGTCGATCCAGTTCCCGTCGCGCGGCATCGGCCCGGCCTTGTCGCCGTTCTTCGCGCGCGCATACGTGGCGAACAGCTCGCCCTTGCTGTCGTAGATCGCCGCGCCGGTGATCTGCGGCTGCGCGCGAAGCGCCGCCAGCGTTTCCTCCGCCGTCTGCCGGTCATTGAACGCCACCCGCGACGAGGCGTTCTCGCCGATGATCCCCGCCAGCGTGTCGACGTCGCGCAGCACCTCATCGCGAAACGTCATCCGGTCGTAGGCAGCGAGCGCCCCAAGCGTCAGCAGCAGCGCCGCCAGGCTCGTCAGCATGAACCCGGTCATCAACTTGCTGCGGATCGAGAGATCGCGGAAGTGGCGCATGTTGGGTGTGTGCGCAGTTTATCGCGAGCGGAGCGAGGGATCTGACGCCCCTAATCCGGTGAGCACAGACAGGAGTGTCGATGCCAGGAAGCCCCCTCGATGCGCCCGCCTGACCGGAGGACCATTCGCCCTCACGACCCGACGGATAACCTTGCCATGACGCAACCGGAAAGAGCCAACCCGATATCCGTCATGGTGCCGTTTTCGCCGTGAGGAAGGGCGGGGCTCAATAGCAGGTTGGGCGTCGGAAGTTCGCGCGAGGCCCATCAGCTATCATGCACCAATGACCAACTGGACCGCCGTGTTCGTCGAGGTTCCGGAGGGCTACGCGGCCTTCGTCGAAGAGCTGCCTGGGGCCAACTCACAGGGCGCGACACTCGATGAGGCCCGCGAAAACTTGCAGGAAGCCATCGAGCTCGTACTCGAAGCGAATCGTATGCTGGCCGAAGAGGCTCTCGCGGGAAAAAGCGTTATCCGAGAGCAGCTTCCGGTCGCCGGATGAAACGTCGTGACCTTGTCCGACACCTGGAATCGCACGGTTGCGAGTTGCTTCGGGAAGGCTCGCGCCATTCGGTCTTCGTGAATCGCAGCAAAGGGAAGGCGTCAAGCGTTCCCCGCCACTCCCAAGTTAACGACTTCACCGCAAGAGGAATCTGTCGCGACCTCGAAATCCCCGAGCCATAACCGCCGCCCAACTAGTGGTTGCACCCGACTCCGCCCGCTGCGTTGCTGCTGCGCAGAGCCCCCTCGATGCGCCCGGCTGACCGGACGACGATTCGCCGTCACGACCCGACGGATAACTTAGCCATACCCGCAACCGGAAGAGCCAACCCGTTCAACAGGCGCGTGTTACGATCGGGTCGATCACGAGCCCATCGCCCGATATCCCTATGTCGCCGTTTTCGCCGTGCGGAAGGGCGGGGCTCAATAGCAAGTTAGCCCTCTGATCATGACCCGCGAACCTCGAAAGCCAACGGGAGAAGTCGGCCCCATCTCCTTCGGACCCACGTCAACCGAGGTGTCGTTCTCGCCCGTCGCCTTTCCATCAACAAAAGCGCAGATCGAACGATTCATTGCTTCCCCATTTGTCGGTAACGCGTTGCAGAAGAAGCGCTTCATGTTCGACACCGTCTACTCGCTTCACCAGAATCCGACGGACGATTTGGACTTCACGCTTGTAACCGACCGAGGAACAAAGTACCTCGAGCTCATAGAGCTGCATTTGCGAGAAGTCGGACAGGAGTTGACGTCCGGGCAGTTTACGTACGAGCCCTACGCGGTTGCCGGACTCGCGTACCAAAAGATCATGAGGAAGTCCCAGCGGTATCGCGGTGCGACCCCGCATGGCATCATCCTGCTCACGTACGTAACGCACTGGCAGTTCTGTTTTTCCAATCCTGTTTTCTGGCTACTCGCCTTCAAAATGAAGCAAGCTCCACCAATCTTCGAGCAGGTATTTCACTTCAGTTGGCAGGACTCGAAAACGTTCGAATTCTTCTTGCTTCACCCGACGGAGCGAGATTTCACAGATTTCGACCCGGAGGCATTCCGTGATAACCGCACGACGATTTTTAACCCTCGCGGGTGGCAACTAATGTGATCGCGCGCGAGCTAACTCTGCGCTGCACTGGACTTGGAGCCGTGCGTTGCTGGGTCCCAAGTGCGGTACCGTTTCCCGTGCGGCTCCAAGCCGGTGAGCTGGGAACGTTAGCTCGACGCATCCGCAAACGAAACTCAGATCAGCCCCAAAACGATAGCCTCACGAAGCGAAGGCGCGATCTCGATCTGCTCGGGACGCCGATAGTGGTCACGTGCGGCTCGGAAGGCTAGTAGACGATCTACAATACTCACGCCGAGAACCCGCCGTATTGCCGAGCCGCGCCAAGTGCGTTCCGTCAAATGTGAACGGAGTAGCGAAATGTCGCTTTCCGTAAACTCCGCACGAACAAACTCCGCGGCCCGGCGCGCTGTGCGAAAAGCATCCTCGAACTCTGTCTCGCCACTTACCAGCACTCCCCCCTCCATGTGGAACTCGCTTCTCCATAGCTCTGTTTCCGTTGCTCCGCCAAGCGATACGAGATCCAAATCCCGATCCTCTTCCGCGCAAAGCGTGTGGCCAACGATCTCCGCGCAAAATCTCGCTGTACATAAATCAGAGCGTTTTGCCAAATCGTCTAGCATGGCCACACCGACGATTTTGTCCGCCGCCGCTTTCGCCGCCACAAGCTTCGCCCAGTGTTGCTGTCGCTCGAAGAACTCGCGATTCCAGAACAACTCGTACGCTATAGTTCCGACTGAATACAGGTCGACTCGGCGATCATATTTCTCGCCCATCAAGTATTCCGGGGCCGCATAGCGAATTGTCCCGAGAAATGCGCCGGTGCTAGTCTGCTCCGGCATATTACTGCTGCGTACAACGCCGAGATCTGCTAGTATCGGCACGCCATCGCATAAAATCACATTTGCAGGTTTGATATCACGGTGGATGACATCGCGTGAATGTAACGCGGCGACACCGTCGGCGATCTGGCCCAACAGTTTTAATGCATTGGTCAGTGGAATGGGGCTAACGCTCTTCCGATGGCGTGTTAAATACTCCTGCAGGGTTTCGCCATCATAGTAACGCATAACAAGCGCCGGCTTATTGGTGTCATCAAATAGTGCAGCCACTATATGCACGACGTTAGGGTGTCGGACCGTGCGCCCAATTTCAAGTTCTCTGAAAATGCGTTCTAACTGCCCAGCCTCCCGCAAGACCCACGGCTTGTACATTTTGACCGCAACGCTCGACCCTGCAGTCAGGTCGTCATGGTCCCGGAGTAGCTCGCCTCGCATGACGGTACCACTATGTCCATCGCCAAGCGGAGCTACAATTCGTATATCGTCCCACTTTAGAGCACGTGCCATGTAACCAAGATACGATATGCAGCGCCAGAATCAAGCACGAGTCATATCTCTCAGAAAGGCCACCAGCCATGAGCGACAACGCCTTGACACCTACCTCCAGAACCGACTGGTCTAGGGTTGCAGCACTCTCCGATGCGGAGATTGACATCTCTGACGTCCCACCCCTGGACGACGCCTTCTTCGCCCGAGCGACAATTCGTATGCCGAATCGACCTATGGCGGAAGTCACTCTTCACATCGACCCTCTCATTCTTCGCTGGTTTCAGAGTCAGAGCACGCAGTACGAGCGTCTGATTAACGCGGCGCTACGAATCTACGTCGAAGCGCACTCCTCGTACGAGCCTACAGGCAAAGGCGCCTAACGTAACTACTCCAGCGCCGCGTGCGCAAAGCTCCCAATCACCGCCGGCTTGATCTTCCAGATATCCCGCGCATACTCGGCGATCGTGCGATCGGACGAGAACTTCCCCATCCGGGCGATGTTCAGCAGCGACTTGCGATTCCACTGACCGCGATCGAGCCACGCTTCGTCGACGCGCTGCTGCGTTTCGAGGTACGGCGCGAGATCGGCGAGGTGGACGTACTCGTCGCTGGCGCTGAGGAGCTTGGAGACGATGGGACGGAAGATGTCCTTGTCCCCGCGCGAGAAATGGCCGGCGGCAATCGTGTCGACCACGCGCCGCACGTTGGTGCTCGCGCCCATGTAGACCTCGGGGTGATAGCCGTCGCGGAGAAGCGCTGAGACTTCATCGGCGCGCAGGCCGAAGATGAAGATGTTCTCCTCGCCCACTTCGTCGCGGATCTCGATGTTCGCGCCGTCGAGCGTCCCGATCGTCAGCGCGCCGTTGAGGGCCAGCTTCATGTTGCCGGTGCCGGACGCCTCCTTCCCAGCGGTTGAGATCTGCTCGCTCAGTTCCGCGGCCGGAATGATGGCCTCGGCCAGGGTGACGCGGTAGTCGGGGAGGAAGATCACGCGCATCCAGTCGCGCGTGCGCGGGTCGGCATTCACCACCTCGCCGACGGCGTGAATCAGCTTGATGATCAACTTGGCCATGAAGTAGCCCGGCGCGGCCTTGCCGGCGAAGTAGAACGTGCGCGGCACCAGCGGCTGCTCGCCATCCTCGGCCAGTCGCCAGTAGCGGTCGACGACGTGCAGGATGTTGAGCAGCTGCCGCTTGTACTCGTGCATCCGCTTGACCTGCACGTCGAACAGCGAGCTCGGATCGACGATGATGCCGGTCAGCTCCTTCGTCAGATGCGCCAGCGCAAGCTTGTTGCGGCTCTTCACCGAATGCAGCCGGTCGAGAAGTCCGGCATCGTCGGCGAAGAGCTCCAGTCGCCGCAGCTCATCGAGATTGCGGATCCAGCCGTCGCCGATCGCCCGCGTGATCAGCGACGCCAGCGGACGATTCGCGTGCAGCAGCCAGCGGCGCGGGGTCACACCGTTGGTCTTGTTGTTGAAGCGCTCGGGGTAGAGCTTGTGAAACTCCGGCGCCAGCGAGGTCTTGACCAGCTCCGAATGCAGCGCGGCCACTCCGTTGATCGAATGGCTGCCGGCCATGGCCAGGTTCCCCATCCGCACGTTGCGGCGGTCGCTGTCGTCGATGAGCGAGACGCTCTGCTGCATCGCCAGGTCGCCGGGAAACCGCCGCTCGACCTCGGCCAGAAGTCGCCGGTTGATCTCCTGCATGATCTGCAGATGTCGCGGCAGCAGCCGCTCGAGGAGATCGAACGGCCACTTCTCCAACGCCTCCGGCAGCAGCGTGTGATTCGTATAGCCGCACGTGGCCACGGTGATCGCCCACGCCTGCTCCCACGGCAAACCGTAGTCGTCGATGAACATCCGCATCAGCTCGACCACGGTGAGCGCCGGATGCGTGTCGTTCATCTGGATGGCCACCTTCGACGGGAACTCATCGAACGCGTCGTGCGTCTCGCGAAAGCGCTTCACGATGTCGCGCACCGAGCAGGCCACCAGGAAGTACTCCTGCAGCAGCCGCAGCTCGCGTCCGCGATCGACCAGATCCGAGGGATAGAGGATCTTGGAAATGGCCTCGGTGTTGATCTTGTGCTGCACCGCGGCGATGTAGTCGCCGGAGTTGAAGATGCCGATGTCGAATTCGTCGGACGAGCGCGCCGTGTACAGCCGCAGCACGTTCACGGTCTGCCCGCCGTAGCCGACGATGGGCATGTCGTGCGGCACGCCGACGATCACTTTGTAATCGACCCACGACGGTTTGTAGACGCCGCCGATGGTGGTGTGGGCGATGGCGCCGTAGACGGGGACGACGATCGCTTCATCAGCGCGATCGACCAGCCACGGCGAGCCTTCCTCGTCGAGCCAGTGATCGGGCTTCTCGTGCTGATAGCCGTTGACGAAGGTCTGTCGAAAGAGGCCGAACTCGTAGTTGATGCCGTAGCCGAAACCCGGCAGATGCTGCGAGGCCAGCGAATCGAGGAAGCAGGCCGCCAGCCGTCCCAGACCGCCATTGCCGAGGGCTGCGTCGTGCTCGAGAGCGCGAAGTTCTTCGAGATCGGAGCCGAGCTCCGCGATGATCGACTTGGCCTCGTCGTACAGCTCGAGGTTGGTCAGATTGTTGCCGAGGGCGCGGCCCATGAGGAACTCCATGGAAAGGTAGTAGAGCCGCTTGGAATCCTGATCGCGATAGCGCCGCTCCGTCTCGCGCATGGCATCGAGCATCGGCCGGCGGACGGCGATGGAGAGCGCGTGCAAGCGCTCGCGCATCGACGCCTCCTGCCAAACCTTGCCGCAGGCAAATCGGAGAAAGGCTTCGATGCCCTCGCGCAGATGCACGAAGCCGCGGGAGACGTTGCTTTCAGATGGGGAAGCTACAGGACGCATCGTTCGTATTATTGCGCGGCTTCGCCGCGCGTTGTCTGCGGCTTTCGCCGCGTTGTCGGTTATCTGCGCTGCGGCGCGTAGGCAATCATCGATGTACGCCGAGCCTCGACAATCGACCACGCGCGCCGCAGCGCGCAGACAACCGACAACGCGGCGATAGCCGCAGACAACGCGCGAAGCGCAGTTACATCCCCTCGAACAACTTGTAGATCCGCTTGTACTCATCCGCCCAGCTCGTCGGCTCGACGAAGCCGTGGTTCTCGACCGGGTACGGCGCCAGCTCCCAGTTTGTCTTGCGCAGCTCGATCAGACGCTGCGCCAGGCGGACGCTGTCCTGGAAATGCACGTTCGTGTCGACCATGCCGTGGCAGATCAGCAGCTTCCCTTTCAGTCCCTGCGCGAAGTAGATCGGCGACGACTTGCGATAGGCCTCGGCGTCGCTCTGCGGATTGTTGAGGATGTTGGAGGTATAGCCGTGGTTGTACGCGGCCCAGTCGGTCACCGGGCGCAACGCGGCGCCGGCGGCGAAGACGTCGGGCGTGGTGAACATCGCCATCAGGGTGATGAAGCCGCCGTAGCTGCCGCCGTAAACGCCGATCCGTTTCGGATCGACGCCATGCGCCTTCACCAGCCAGCGCGCGGCGTCGACGTTGTCTTCGAGATCCTTCCCGCCCATGTGCCGGTAGATGGCGGTGCGCCAATCGCGACCGTAGCCGCGCGAGCCGCGGTAGTCGATGTCGAGGACGAGAAAGCCCTTCGACATCAACAGGTGATGGAACATGTACTCGCGCGCGTAGCTGGACCAGAAACGATTGACGTTCTGCAGATAGCCGGCCCCGTGGACGAAGATCACCGCGCGGCCGCCGGCTTTCCAGTTGGCCGGCTTGTAGACGCGCGCCGGAACGTCGACGCCATCGCGCGCGGGAACTTTCACGATCGGAACGTCGAGCCACTTATAGTTCGCAAACTCAGGTGCGGGTGACGTCGTTACGCGCTTGCCGCTGACGTAAAGCTCGGGCGGCTTGTTCGTGTACGAGTAGACGTCGGCGATGGCGTTGCCGTCGGGCGAGACCACCGCGCCGTTCTCACCATCCATCGTGGTCAGTTTCGTCGACGCGCCGCCGCCGACCGGCATGCGGTAGAGGTGGCGGACGAACGGGCTCTCTTCGCTGGTGGTGAGGTAGAACGATTTCTTGTCGTCGGAGAGCGTCACCGAGTCGACTTCCCACTTGCCGCTGGTGAGCTGCTTCGGCGTGCCGCCGGAATGCGGAACCGTGTACAGGTGCATGAAGCCGGTGGCCTCGGAGAGGTAGTAGATGGTCTCGTTGGTCGCCCAGCCGAACGACTGCGCGTCGGCGAAGCGCAGCCAGGCGTCGTCATGCATCGTGAGGATGGTGCGACCCTTGGCGGTAGCCGGATCGAAGTCCATGAGCCAGGCGTCTTTGTTATCCGAGGAGCGGACGACGACGAAGGCGTGCTTGCCGTCCTCGGACCAGACCGGCGCGCGCAGAACAACCTCGCGTTCTTTCGGCTCCGCCTTCTCGGTCTTCTGCTCGGTTCCTTTTCCCTGATCTTCGGTGGTCTTCTGCGGTTCCGGCGCGATCGGTTTCAAACCATGATCGAACCACTTGACCTCACCGTTCGCGGCATTGACGACGGCGATGCGCGACGGTGGCTGGGTATCGCCCACCTTCTCGCGGCTTGGAATCGTGTCCGTATACACCGCCTCGGTGATGTAGTTCGGGACGATGGTCTTCTTCGCTTTGTCCGATTCGTTGTTGACGACGAGCACGAGATACTTGCCGTCCGGCGTCAGCCGCGCGTTGACCACGGTCTGCTTCTTGTCGAGCTTGAACGGCTTGATGGGATGCTCGCGCTTCCGCTTGGCCTCGTCCTCTTCGCGCTTTTTCGCACGCCGGTCGATGATGTCGAGCAGCTTCCGCTCTTCGCCCTTGATGTACTCCTGGCTGGCCGTGCCCTTCTTCGCGGCGTCGTCCCACAGCGTGACGTTCGGACCCTTGTCGTCCGGCGCCACGATGTTGGTGAGTTGCGTGAGCGAGCCATTGGCGAGATCGATGGCGAAGACGTTGTTGGCGCGAACGAACGTCACGCGGTTCTCGTCAAACGTGAACTGCGGCGCCGACTCGACATCGTTGGTTTGCGTCAGAGCCCGGCGCTTGCCGGTGGCGGAATCCCAAAGATAGATGTCGCCATCATCGAGGTAGACCGCCCGATGTTTGTCGCGCGTCCACTGCGCATTCGCGGGAGGTGCATCCTTCTTTTCGTCATCGCTGAGCTTGCGAAGCCCGCTGCCGTCGCGATTGACGACGTACGTGTCGCGATCGTGCTCCAGCGTGTCGGTGTACAGCTTCCACGAAAAGTAGACGTGCTGCCCATCCGGAGCCCACCGCACATCTTCCGGCGACCAGCCGTAAAGGCCCGGCCCGCGCATGATGTTGTCGATGGAGAGATCAAGCTGCTGCGCCGCCGCAGCCAGCGCAACGGCAACGAAAAGAAGAGCGACGGCGATCCGTTTCATGGCTGCGTATCGTATTCCAGCGTAGTGCGGGCGTCCTCGCCTGCTACCGTCGGGCGTCCCGCCCGGCGGTGAGTCGTAAATCAATTTGCAATTCGTTGTTGAATCCCAGAAACCCCCGCCGGGCGAGGACGCCCGTCGGTTGCAGGCGCGGACGCCTGCACTACGCGTGGAGCCTTGTCCGAATCGCGCGTAACCGCTCGACCGCATGCTCCATATCGGCGTGGACGCAGATCGTGTCGAACGGGATCGCGATACGCGAGCCGTCGCGCGCGGTGACGGTGCCTTCCTTCGCCAGCATCGCCGCCTGCGCGGCGGCTTCGTCGACGCTGAGGAGCGAGCCGGGCTCGCTGCGGGCGACGAGGGAGCCGTCCGGGTTGTAGCGGCGGTCGGCGAAGGCTTCGCGGATTACGGGGGTGCCGGCGGCGCGGGCGGCGGCGGCCATCTGGGACGAGTCGGCGCAGACGATCGGGAGGGTTGTATCTACGGCGCGAATCGACTCGATGACGATTTGGGCCAGCGCGCGGTCTTTGTGTGCGTCGTTGTAGAGCGCGCCGTGCGGTTTGACGTGGTTGAGAGGGCCGGCGATGTTGCGGAGCGCAGCGATCTGCTCGATGAGCGTGGCGCGAAGTGCATCCGGTGGCATCGTCATCGACTTGCGGCCGAAGTTTGCGCGATCGGGATACGAGGGATGGGCGCCGATGCGCGTACCGAGCTCGCGGGCGCGGCTAACCGCGTGCGTCATCGAATCGACGTCGCCGTAATGCCCGCCGCAGGCCACGTTCGCTGAGGTGATCAGCGGCCAGATCTCCGGTTCGTCCGGAGCGCCTTCGCCGAGGTCGGCGCTGAGATCGATCACAGTTCCGCTCCTTTCGTTTCGGGAAGCAGCCACACCAGGATGCCGCCGAGCGCAAAGAAGAACGCCGCGCAGGTGATCACCAGCGCGAAGCTGTACGTCTGCGAGGCCCGGCCGATGAGCAGCGGCGCCGCGGCCGAGGCCAGGCGGCCGCCGTTGTAGCAGAAGCCTTGCGCGCCGGCGCGGATGCGCGTCGGGAAGAGCTCGGCCAGCATGGCGCCAAAGAGCGAGAAATAGCCGTGGGCGAAGAAGCCGAGCAGTGGGCCGAGGGTCAGCAGCAGCATTGGCGTGCGCGCGTAGAAAGCGAAGAGCGGGACCATCAGCGTCGCCGCGATCATGAAGAAGGTGAATGCGGGACGGCGTCCGATGCGGTCGGCGATCCAGCCGAAACTGATGTAGCCGATGAACGCGCCGGCCTGCAGCGCGATCAGCCATTTCGCCGACGTCGTGACCGTCAATCCGGCGCCGCCCTTGGCGATCGGCGTCGCCAGGAACGTCGGCAGCCACGACGTCACGCCCCAATAGGCGACCAATACGCTGCTGGATAGGAGCGTGGCGATGGCGGTGCGGCGGATGAACGGCTTTCCGAACATCTCGGTCCATCGCGACGCCTCGGGTGGCCGATCGCGCCACACCACTGGTTCTTCGACGCTGCGGCGAATGAAGAACGCGGCGATTGCCGGGAGCGCGCCGATGAGAAAGAGCACGCGCCAGCCGTAGCGGCCGAGGATCAGCGCCGAGGTTCCGGCGGCGATCATCGCGCCGATGGCCCAGCCGGATTGCATCAATCCCATCGCCTTGCCGCGATGTTCGGCCGGCCACGTTTCCGCCACCAGCACCGAGCCGCACGACCACTCGCCGCCCATGCCCAGGCCGACCGCGACGCGCCAGGCCACGAGTTGCCAGACCGCGCTGCTGGTCGCCAGTCCGGCGGTGGCGGCGGAGTACAGCAGGATCGATAGTGACAGCGCGCGCACGCGGCCGAGGCGATCGGCCAGGCGGCCGAAGGCCATGCCGCCGGCGGCACCGGCGATCAGCGCCACCGAGGTCAGCGCGCCCATCGTCCCGTTGGAGAGGTGGAACTCTTCGCGAATCGGGATGACGGCGAAGCTGAAGAGGAGAAAGTCCATGGCGTCGAGCATCCAGCCGAGCTGCGCGGCGAAAAGCGCACGCCACGCACGGCGGTCGACGTCGAAGATGGACGACATGCGGCCGCAGTTTAGCGTAGCGCCGTCGGCTCGACGGCTGGACCGCCAGCGGCTCGCTGGCAGGTTTCTCGTCGGTTGCCGCCGAGCCGGCGGCGCTACGCTTACGGCGCTACGCGCGCAGTCGTTGCAGCAGAAACGTCTCGATCCCGAGGTCCGCCGGGATCCCGCCGCTCTTCCGCTTGATCTCGAGATCCGCCAGCGCGGCCAGCGCCCGGAAGAGGCTCGCCTCGGTCTGGTTCCGTGCGGCTTCCCATTTCTTGTGAAGCGGGAAGGGATGCGGTTTCTGTCGCACCAGGCCATTCGCTTTGAGCGACTCGCCGAGGCGGTCGGCGAGCGTGTCTTTGAAGCGGTTGTAGTTCATCGGCGCCTTGAGATCGATGCGCTGCGTTCTGGCGAAGGAGACGATGCCGATCATCTGGCGGATTTCGTCGGCCAGCGGGAAGAGGAACTTGCCGTACTGGATCTCGATCGGCGCTTTCGGATCGTCGCGCCGGGCCTGGGCGACGAGATCGCGCAGTTTGGCGATCGCTTCGACGATCTTTCCCTCGGTGAAGAGCGAGCCGAATTCGTAGCGCGCGCCCCCTTCGACGGTGGCCACTTCGCGCTCGACCATCTCCGCGGTGACGCGGCCTCCGGCGCCGGCCAATGTCGCCAATCGCTCGGCCTCGGAGACGGCAATGCGAAGGTCGGGGACATCCTTCGAGAACTTGTCCGCCAGCAGCCGTTCGATGCCTAGGCGTAGACGGAGCACTGCCAGCGCCTTGCCATCGAAACGGACCCGCGCTTCTTCTGCGACCTCGGTGATGGCGCGATCGAGTGCGCCGGCGAACGTATCGCGCGTCAGATCCATCACCACGACCGCACCGTTGCGATCGATGAGATCGACGGTGGCCGATTCGCGCGGCACTTCGCAGCTGCGCATCAGGAGGTAGGTGTTCGGCGCGCCACCCCGATTGACGGCTTCAATCAGCAGCGCGGCATCGTCTTCGCCGCGCGACGCTTTCTTTCCCGTGGTGCGGCAGAAGGCCAGCATGTCGGCGAGCACCGGATCGAGCGCGACGCCGAGGGCTGTGGCGATCTGCTTGTCGGTCATTTCGAAATCGGCGCCGACGAGACCGAGGACGTGGAGCAGCTTCGCGGCGGACGAGGAGCGCTTTTTGTCGGTCTTGGCCGATTTCCAATCCGCAATCGATTTGTCGTAGAGCGACGCCAGTTCTTTCGCCGAGACAAACGCGTTCACCTCGGAGATGAGGATCAACCGCCCGGAGCCGAAGAGCGACATCGTTCGATATGAATCGAGAATCGCCGCCAGCTCGCTGCCGGCTTCGTATCCCTCGACCGCCAGCCCCGGCTTCTTGGCCACGATGGCGTCGCGCAGATCGCGAAAGGCATCCTCGGCTAGAAAGTCACTCGATCCGCCGACGAGGATCACCGGCGGGATCTTTCCCTCGGCGATCTGGGCGAGCACGGCGGTGAGAGGTTTGGGCATGTCGGAAAGGCGGAATGTTGAATGTTGAATGGTGAATGTTCAATGTTGAATGAAGGACCAGAGTCGGCCGAAGCAGGAGGCACATTCAACATTCAACATTGAACACTCAACATTCAACATTTAGAAAAACAAAAAGGGAGCGCGAACTCGCGCTCCCTTCAAAGTTACCGACTGAAAATCACTACGAAAGGAGCCCCTTCTCCTGCAGTTCCTGGCAATCGATGCAGAACGGCGTCCAGGGGACGGCGGCGAGGCGCTTGTCGCCGATGGTGGCGCCGCAGTTCGTGCAGGTGCCGTAGGTGGCATTGTCGAGCCGGCGGAAGGCCTCATCGATCTGCATGAGGAGATTGCGCTCGCCGTCGGACAGCGAGAAGTTCAGTTCTTTCGAGTAAGCGCTGGCGGCCTTGTCGGCAAGATCCTGGATGCCGTCGTCGGTGTTGTTGCTGGCCTGCTTGTCGCGCTGAAAGGCATCGAGAAGCTCGTTCTGCTTCTTGCGAAGCGAGTCGATGTGATCCTGATACGGATTCGCTTTTTCTTTTGTCTTGACCATCGCTTTTGCCATGTTCGAGCCTGGCTCTCCTTACTTGTGGTACGGAATGTTCCGCATCAACGTGCAGGCGCGGTAGATCTGTTCCAGCAGTACGACGCGGGCCAGCTGATGCGGGAGGGTCATGGCCGAGAGGCTG
>Ga0157378_10000280_pt1 | contig 49585 bp, 45 predicted proteins | sample M65metaG_FD_115309 | JGI IMG/M metagenome (GOLD analysis project Ga0157378, IMG submission 115309) | Miscanthus rhizosphere microbial communities from Kellogg Biological Station, Michigan, USA - M6-5 metaG | ecosystem: Host-associated > Plants > Roots > Rhizosphere > Soil | place: USA: Michigan... | reverse complement strand
CTTGCGGCATCAGCCGCCAGGATCTCGATCGCCTCAAGCTGATCGAAGAGCACGAGGGCGAATACCGCGTCGCCGCCGGCGCCGACATGCGGACGCAGGAACTGGCGCTGCTGCTGAATGAGGAGCGCTAGCCGTCATCTTTTCGGCTTCCTTCCCGCCGATCTGGCAAGGCACCTGCGCGCGCAAGGCGTGAACGTTCGTGACGCCGAGGCGCGGCGGGTGATCGCGCATGTCATCGCGAACGGCCGCGAGGGGTTTCCGGAATCGCGGCCGGTTCCTCGTATCGTCGAAGAGGCGGTCGAGAAATTCACCACGCGCACTCCGCTCGAAATCGTCGAACGCGCTACCGATCCGAGCGACGGCTTCGTGAAGTACCTCTTTCGGCTGCCTGACGGCGCGCTGGCAGAGGCGGTGAGGATTCCGTTGGAGGCAGCGGGAAAATTCACCGTCTGCATCTCCAGCCAGGCCGGCTGCGCGATGGGATGCTCCTTCTGCGCGACTGGAAGACTCGGGCTGATTCGCAATCTCGAGCCGTGGGAAATCGTGGCGCAGTGGATGGCGGTGCGCGACGAAGCGCCGGGCATCGTCACCGGCGCGCTGTTTCAGGGCCAGGGCGAGCCGCTGCACAACTACGACGCCGTGATTCGTGCCGCGGAGATCCTGGCGCATCCGTGCGGCGGGCGCATCGCCGCTGGCAACATCACCATCTCCACGGTTGGACTGGTCCCACAGATTCTCCGCTTCGCCCGCGAACATCAGCCGTATCGCCTGATCGTCTCGCTGACTTCGGCGATCGACGAGCGGCGCCGCTCGCTGCTGCCGTCGGCATCGGCGTGGCCGGTGCGCGAGCTGGCCGCGGCGGTGCGGACATATCAGCAATCGACCGGCGGACGGGCGACGATCGCCTGGGTGGTCCTCGGCGGAATCAACACCGGCGCCGATGAGGTGTCGGCGTTGCGGGCTCTGTTCGATGGCGTACCGCTGCGCCTGAATCTGATCGACGTCAACGATGCGCGTCCGGACGGCTATCGCCGCGCCACCGATGCGGAGCTCAACGCATTTCGCGATGAGCTCCGCACCCTCGGTGTTCCGATCGTGCGGCGTTACTCAGGTGGCGCAGCGACGCACGCAGCCTGCGGGATGCTGGCGGCGTTAGCGGTTGCTCACATCCCGCCTGAATCATCCGCCGACGGCCCGTAGATCGACGGCACCTTGCCGCCCATCGGACGAATGTAGGCGCTGAGCTGGCCGCGGTGATGAACGGCGTCGAGGAAGAAGCCCCAGAAGATGTCGCCGACGGTGGCCTTCCACGCTTCCTGACCGCCGAAGAGGAAACGCCCCTCGCCTTCCCATACGGCATCGTCCATCGAGTTCATGACAGCGCGCAGCTTTTCGGCGTTGGCCTCGTACGCGGCGACGATCTCGTCGAGCGATGACGGGCGCGGATTGGCCGCCCAGTTGATGTCGCCCTTCTCGTCGACTTCCGCCAGCACGCGCAACTCCTCGGCCAGCTGCCACGCCAGGTCGCCGGCCGCGGGCGAGCGCTCGTGCGGCTTGTAGTCGAGTTGGTCCGCCGGCAACGCCTTCAACACACGAACAAACGCCGGCTGATCCGGCTCCCAACGATCCATGTAGAACTTGCGATTCGACATAAAGTAATGCTCCTTCGAGGAGCGATTTTATGACGATGCAACGCCTCGTCTTTGCAACCATTCTTCTGACCGTTTTCGGCTGCCGGTCGACGATTTCTGTAAACGATTGGCCCGCCTACGCAAATGGAGGCGGAACGCGGTTTTCGCCACTCGCCGGGATCGATCGATCGAACGTCGCGCGCCTCAAAGTGGCGTGGACATTCCACACCGGGGAGAGTTCGTTCGCCACCGACGCGGAGCAGAAATCGACGTTCGAGGTGACGCCGATCGTGGTCGACGGCACGATGTATCTCAGCACCGGATTCAACAAAGTCATCGCCCTCGATGCCGCCACCGGAAAGGAACGCTGGACCTTCGATCCGCACATCGATCGCAAAGGCGACTTCTCCGAGGTTACGTCAAGGGGCGTCTCGTATTGGGAGAAGGGGAAGAGGATTTTTGAGGGGACCATCGACGCGCGGCTCATCGCGCTCGACGCCGCCACCGGCGAGCCGGCCAAAGAGTTCGGCGTGCGCGGAACCGTCGATCTGACGGAAGGGATCGACCATCCGCGCTGGGGCGACTATCAGGTCACCTCGCCGCCGGCGGTGCTCGGCGATCTGGTCATCGTCGGCACCTCGATCGGCGACAACGGCGCGGCGGAGCTGGAGCGCGGCGTCGTGCGCGCCTACGACGCGCGAACCGGCGCGCTGCGATGGAGTTTCGATCCGATCGCGCACGAACAGCACAGCGGCGCCGCGAACGCGTGGGCGCCGATCACCGCCGATCCGGAATCGGGGATGGTCTTCGTGCCGACGAGCAGCCCCAGCCCCGATTACTACGGCGGCCTCCGCCTCGGGCAGAACGAATTCGCCAACAGCATCGTGGCGCTTCGCGCGGATACGGGTGCGGTGGCCTGGCACTTCCAGGTCGTGCATCACGATCTCTGGGATTACGACATCGCCACGCAGCCGGTGCTGGTGGAGGTGCACGGAATCAAAGCCGTCGCCGTCGGCACGAAGATGGGGCATCTCTTCTTCTTCGATCGCGTCAGCGGCAAGCCGCTCTTCCCGATCGAAGAACGGCCAGTGCCAGCGAGCGACATCGCCGGCGAAGAAGCGTGGCCGACGCAGCCCTTTCCAACGATGCCGCCGCCGCTCGTTCCCCATCAATTGAAGGCGGACGATGCGTTCGGTGCCGACGATGCCGACCGCACCGCGTGCCGGGCATTGATCGCGTCGCTCCGCAGCGACGGCATGTTCACGCCGCCGAGCATCCGCGGCACGCTGCAGATTCCGGGCAACGTCGGCGGGATGAACTGGGGCGGGATGTCGTACGACCCGTCGCGGCACATCCTCGTGGCCAGCACAAACAACCTCGCGGCGATGGTGCGCCTGATCCCGCGCGCCGATTACGACGCCGACCGCGCCCGCAGCAAGGGCGAGCGGATCTTCGGCGAATACAACGGCATGCGCGGCACGCCGTACGCGATGTACCGCACCATCATCGTGTCGCCGAAAGGCGTTCCCTGCACGCCGCCGCCCTGGGGCCAGCTGACGGCGATCGACGTCGATCGCGGCGCCGTCCGCTGGCAGACTCCGTTCGGCACCGTCTCCCGCATCCCCAACCTGCCGGACAACATCGGCTCCCCCAACCTCGGCGGCTCGATGACCTCCGGCGGCGTAGTCTTCATCGCCGCGGCGATGGACGAAGTCTTCCGCGCCTTCGACGTCGAAACCGGCAAGGAACTCTGGCGCGCGACGTTGCCCGCGAGCGCGCAGGCGTCACCGATGACCTATCGCGCCGGCGGCAGGCAATTCGTCGTCATCGCCGCGGGAGGGCACGGGAAGCTGCACACGAAGCGCGGGGATGCGGTGGTGGCGTTTGCGGTGAAATGAGAGGTTGCGGCGGGGTCTCGCGGTTGCGCGGTCTCGCGGATTTAGACTGCCGCGGAGCGGCAACAGAAGGTAGACCGGAGTGCTTGAGCGAAGCGAGAACACCCCTGGAACGAGACGCCCCCACGATTGTGCCGCGTCAGCGGCACCGGAGAGATTGATCCATCCGGCGCTACATTGCCGTTCCGGCTTTATACCCATAAACTGCTGCGTCCTATGGCGATCTTTCACTTCAAGCCGACCGGAATCGAACCGCTTTCGAGCACATCGTTTCAGTCAATGAAGCTACTCGAACGGAACGATCTTCAAAGACTCTTGCGCGATCGTCTGGACGTAATCGTGCCCGATGCGATGCTGCTGACAGAGGAGTTCGGAGAATGGGATGACGCTCGCCGGCGCATCGATCTGCTGGCGCTCGATCGCGATGCGAAGCTTGTGGTCATCGAGCTGAAGCGAACGGAGGATGCCGGTCATATCGAATTGCAGGCGCTTCGGTATGCAGCAATGGTCTCAACGATGACATTCGAACAGGCGGTTGATGCTCACGCGGCGTACCTCCGCAAAGTCAATCGCGACGATGACGCGCGTGTGGCGATTCTGGACTTTCTCGGCTGGTCGGAATCGACCGACGATGTGTTCGCCCCCGACGTGCGCATCGTTCTCGTTGCCTCCGACTTTCAAAAGGAGATCACAACGGCTGTCTTGTGGCTCAACGAGCGGGACCTAGACATCCGGTGCGTCCGCATGCAACCGTATACCTTCAACGGCGAGGTTCTGGTCGACGTGCAACAGGTAATTCCCCTTCCTGAAGCTGCCGAGTATCAGATTCGCGTCCGCGAGCGTGAAGAGCAGCGACGCGTAACCGCCGCAATGACGGGAGAACGCGATCACACAAAGTTCGACGTGACCGTTCAAGGACAGACGCATCGCGCTCTCAACAAGCGGCGCGCGATTCTTACTGTGGTACAGGCTCTTGCCGCGGCCGGCATTTCGCCCGAAAGCATGGCTCGGGCCGTGCCGTCGCGAGGTGACCGGTTCATTGCCTCAACGCTCGGAGAGCTCGATTCTGAATCGTTCATTAAAGCGGTGACGACTGATCGTGCTGCTCAGAGTCGAACGTTCGATCCTGCCCGCTGGTTTTGCGGTGACGATGAACTGGTTCACTTCGATGGAAGAACGTACGCCGTTTCAAATCAATGGGGCACCGGAACTGAACAAACTCTTCGCGATCTAACATCACAATTCCCACACGCGAAGGTAGTCGTTGAAGCACATGATTCGGCGTTGGCCGTAAGGTAGTTAGAACCTTTCAACAGCGCGGCCAATGCGAGGAATCGCCAGCTCGGATAACGCGGGTCATTCGTTTGAGCCGCGCGAACGCGGGCGGGCGGTCATCGCGCAATCTGCGACTACCACCTCCCGCCAACCGTCGCGTCACCAGACGACTCGCGCGATCCAAGCCGGGGGTTCCTCGCGTCGCTCGGAATGACAGGATCGCCTCTGTGTCTCTGTGGTAATTATTTTCGAACCCACTCGCGCAACTCCTGAAACAGCGCCGCCAACGAATCCGCCTGGTAATTCGCATTCAGCCCACTCGGATTCGGGAGTATCCAGATGCGGGCATTGCCGATGGTCTCCTCCTGCAAGCCCATCGTCGCCTTCGGCCGCGAGAAACCGGTGCGATAGGCGCCGATGCCGACGATGGCCAGGACGCGCGGGCGGTAGCGGCGGACTTTCGCGTCGAGGATGCGCGCGCCTTCGACGAGCTCGGATGGTGTCAGCTCCGCCGCCGTCGCCGTGGCGCGGGCGACGACATTCGTAATCCCGCAGCCATGCCTCAGCAACTCGCGCTGTTCGGAGGGATGGAAGAGGCGCGGCGTGAAACCAGCCCGGTAGATCGTCGGCCAGAAGCGGTTGCCCGGACGGCCGAAGTGTTGCTGGACGGCGGCGGTGTAGAGGCCGGGATTGATGCCGCAGAAGAGGACGTTGAGATCGCGGGCGATGACATCGGGCAGCGTCGTTCCAAACGCCGCCGCCAGATCGGCTTTGGCCGGCTTCATTCGATGTGCACGACGCCGTCGGCGACTTTGGGGAAGCGCGTCAGGACGGCGGGATCGTGGCCGGGGATGATGAATCGCGGATCCTTGACCAGCGTTTTCATTTTGTCCTGCGCGGCCAGGTTCGAGGCGGCATCGAACGTCTGCGCGATCGGCAGTTGTTTGTCGAGATTCTCGTAGAGATACATGTTGTCCGAGGCCAGCACGATCGGGCCGGGCTTGGCGGCGACGGCGACGTATTGCGACGCCCACGTGTGACGGCCGCCGGTGAAAACGCGGACGCCCGGCAGAATCTCGCGGTCGCCGTCGACGAGATGCAACCGTCCCTCGGTGTTGGCGCGGAGGAGGTAGGCCATGTCTTCGAGCTCGATGCCGCCGTGTTTCCCGTCGGGCTGCCAGGCGTCGGCGGTGTAGTAGCGGTACTCGTCCTTCTGAATCCAGATCTGCGCCTTCGGCAAAAGATCGGCGCCGTCGGCGTGATCCCAATGCGCGTGGGTGAGGATCACGTCGGTCACCTCCTCCGGCTTCACCCCCGCGCGCGTCACCGCTTCGTCGGGACGGACGAAATCGTTCACCTTCCAGCTCTTGAAAAACTGCGGCCGGTAGAAGCCGGAGTCGACGACGATGTTGTGCCCTCCGCCGCGAACCAGCCACACCATCATGGCGATGTCGATCTTGCGCGATTCGTCGGCGCCTTTAATCAGCCCGTTGACCGGGAAGCCGGGGATGGTGGCATAGCGGATGGCGTAGACGTCGTACGTCTGCGCGGCGGCGATGTTGGCGAGGAAGGCAATGGTGATGACGAGCAGGATGCGGCGCATGGGATCGCATTGTAGAGGAGCGCTGGCGTCTCGCCGGCTGGCGCGGCGCGCGTCCTCGCCGCCGTGTGCTTGGCAAGATGTTGGTGTCCGGCGGACCGGCGTCGAGACGACGCCGGGCCAGCCGGCGCGGACGCCAGCGCTCCTCTGCGCTGCCTTTGTTGTCTCTATTTCTGCATCGTGATCCGCCCCTCCCACACGCCCCGCTCCTCCTCCGCCGTCGCGCATTCGACGGTGAAGGAGCCGTGTTTGGGATCGACAGCGGCGTTGAGCTTCGTCTGCCACTCTGCCGGGTCGCCCGGGCCTTCGACCATGATCAGCCATTCGAGATTCGGCAGCGGGCGATGGCGCAAGTCGTTTCGCTCGATTGCGCCTTGGGCGTATTCGATATCGGTTCCGGAAACTGCGGTGTAGCGGACCTTCAGCAGGACGTCATCGTGCATTGCAGTGGCCTCGGGCGCGTGCAGCGCCAGCAGGATAAGAATCGTAATCATCGTTTGATTGGTGCAACGGGAAAAGAGAGCGCGGAGGATGCGCTGGTGTGGGAGGCGGAAGGGTACAAAAAAAGCGCCGCCGGCGCAAGGCCGGCGGCGCGTCGAAAAGCAAACTACCGATCGTTGAAGAGCTCGATGAACTCGTAGACGAAATTGCCCGTGCCGAGGGCGTCGGAGAACTCGTTGATGAAGACGCCCTTGTTGCAGGTGGTCAGGCCGCCGGTGCCGGGCGTGCCCGACGTCGAGGCGCGGTGGAACCAGCTGCTCAGCGTTCCGACGGCGCCGCAGGTGGCGCGCTCGAAATCGAAGCCGGCGTTAGTGTCCATCGCCACCGTCGGGCCGTCGACGGTGGTGGCGCCGCTCTTCAGCGTGTAGGTCTCGCTGCCGTTGATCTGCGGCATCGTATCGGCGGAGTTGATGTAGACCACATTCGCGCCGAGGGTCACGCCCCAGAAGGTCTGGAACGCGGCCTTCGTGGCGTTGCGGGCAATGATCACATAGCCCTTCGAGGGGATGGTCGTGCCGGCCGGAATCGTGTAGTTCAGGGTGGCATTGGCCTGGATCAGCGTCCAGCCGCCGATGTTGACCGGGATGCCGTTGCTGACGGTGACGTTCACCGTCGTTGAAGTGCCGACGTTGAGCGCAGCGTCGTACGCCTTCGAGGTCAGCGAATGCGAACCGTTGGTGGCGGTGGTGGTGTCCCAGCTCCAGGCGTACGGCGAGGTGGTGTCGGTCGATTTCAGAACGCCGTCGAGGTAGAACTCGACCTTGGTCACGCCGACGTTGTCGGATGCCGAGGCGGTCACTGAGGTCGTGCCGTTGACGGTGGCGCCGTTGAGCGGCGCGGTAATCGACGTCGTCGGAGGAGTGATGTCTCCACCGCCGCCGGCGTCATCGAGCGTGAAGCTCAGCGGCAATCCGGACGCCACCAACTCGTTCGGACCCTGATGGACCAATCCATCCGCGGAGACCGTAAACGTGCCGACGCCGGTGGTGGTGATCTTGATGTTGCCGACGCAGTAGCCGGAGTGGCTCATGAGCGTGGCGCCGGGATTCCCCTCCTCGGTCTGCAGCACGTAGGCGGGCGGCGCGGTGACGCAGGAGGACGACGCGCCGAGAAGCACGTGGTCGACGACGTCGATACGCGGCAGATCCCAGCCGGTCGATTCGCCGTCGCCGACGCCGATGATGGCCACGGCCGGCCTGGCCATGTTGAAGTACGTCGGATTGGTGCTGCTCTCGCTGCCGTGGTGGTTCACGTGCATCACGTCGATGCCGCCGGCGCTGATCAGCGGATGCGCGCCGCCGGGCGAGATGGCGGTGATGACCGGCGTCTCCATGTCCAGCTGCGACGTCGAGCGGCCGGTGCAGGCATCGGAGCCGCCGCCCATGTCACTGGCCCAGATGTAGTCGAAGCCGCCGTACTTGATGAGCAGGGCGATGGAGCGGTCGTTCTCGTCGGTCACCGGCACTGAGCCGCCTCCGATGATGGAGCCGTTGCGGGCAATGCAGGTCATCGTGGCGCCGCTGCCGAGGTCGATGACCGTGCCCACCGGCATGGCGATCGGCGCGCCGGCGGTCGTTCCGGCCGCGGCGGCGTTCCACTGATCGACGCACGACGAGGCGTACGACGAGCCGTTGTTGTACTGCTTGATGTGGACGTTGTAGCCGGCGTTGATCACCTCATCGAGGCCGCCGGTGTGATCGCAGTGCTGGTGGCCGCCGATGATGTAATCGAGTCCGTTGGCCGGCTGCACGCCGATCGATTTCAGATACGGGACGACGTAGGCCGTCCCTTTGCCGGTGTCGCCGCCCTCCAGCAGCACGGTGATTCCGGTGGGACCTTTGATGAAGACCGAGCCACCCCAGCCGACGTCGATGTAGTGGATCTCGAGATTCTGCGCGGCCAGCGGGAGAACGACAAGGAACAGGCATACCGGGAGCAGGGACTTGAAAAGTCTCATTCTTTCTCCTCTTTGATGCGTTTGTCGGTGGGGAGCCGTGTGGCGCATCGCACGGATGTGCGGGTGATGAAGCTGAATTTTACTCTGGTGCGGTGGGATTGCGGACAAAACGTAGGTTGGACTCTCCAGTCCGACCCCCTGTGAAAACGCCTCGTCGCTGGGATTCGGAGCGCGAATCAACCGTCCGCGGGTGAAGCCTCAGCGACGAGGAGGTATTCAAAAGAGGTCGGACTGGAGAGTCCGACCTACGTTTTGTGCTCGTCACTTCTTCGCGATCGTCTTCGCCAGATACGCCCGAATATGCTCGTGCGTTGCCGGCGCGGCCCAGACCGCGTCGATCTCGTCGGCTGAGGCGACGGCGATGTGGGAGGCATCGCGGAGGTAGGGCTCGCGAAGCTGGCGCTTGGTCAGGCGGAAGGCGTCGCGCGGGATGGCGGCCAGCGTCTTCGCAACGGCATGTGCATGTGGGAGCAACTCGTCCGCGGCCGGCGTGTCATCGATGATGCCGATGCTCTTCGCCTCCGCCGCCTCGATCGTCCGGCCGAAATAGATCATCGACTGAAGATGCTGGCGCGGGATGGCGTAGCGGACGATGGCCAGCGCGATCGCCGGAAAGGGAACGCCGACCAGCAGCTCCGGCACGCCGATGCGGCCGCCGGTCATGAGCCGGTGGTCGCAGGCGAAGGTGAGGATGGCCCCGCCAGCGATGGCGTGACCGTTTACCGCGGCCACGACCGGCTTGGGAAAGACGAAGAGGCCGCGCAACGCCGCGTCGAGCGCTTCGACGAATGTCTGCACGTAATCGCCGCCGGCGCTGATCATGCGCGGCAGATCGACGCCGGCGGAGAAGATCGAGCCGCTGCCGGTGATGACCACCGCGCCGACGGCATCGTCCGCCGCCGCTTCCTCGAACGCCTGCAACATAGCCTGGCAAAGCTCGAGATCGAGCGCACTCGCTTTCCCATGAGCCATGCGGATGGTGAGGATGCCGTCGGTGAGATCGCGTTCGAGCATGGACGAATGATAAGGGTTGTCACTCGTCGCGCGCTTTGAGCCGGGCGATCCGCTCCGCCACCGGGACGCGCGCCAGCTCCACGTAGCGCTTCACCGCGGGTGCCTCGTTTCCGTGCAGCTTTTCGGGCTGCGGCGCATGCCAGAGGTGGACGATCGGCAGGTATCCGTAGCGGGTGGCGCGAAGTGTCTCGGCGCGCTCCCAGAAATCGAGATCCTCGCCGCCCCAGCCGACGAACGCTTCATCGAATCCGCCGATGGCTTCGTAACCGGCCCTGGTGATGGCCACACTGCCGCCGTGCAGATTCTGGATGACCACTTCGCTTCGCTCATCGGCATGGAGCTGCTGATCGTGGAGCACGCGAAGGGTCTCGATTTCGGTCAGATAGAAGATGAAGCGCTTCAGGTCGATGGCCTCCCACCCTTCATCCGCCCGCGTGACGACCTCGGCGGCATATCGCTCCGGCACGAGCATGTCGTTGTCGTGGAGCACGAGGATTCGCCCCCGCGCCGCTGCCGCCCCTTCGTTGAACGTCTGCGCGCGTTTGTACGGATCGCCCTCGGCCGCGGGCTGATGGAGGTAGCGCACCCACGACGGCAGTTCGTGCTCGACTTCACGCGCGTGGGCCTGCTCGATGACGATGCATTCGATCGGCACGTCCCGCTGCGCCGCGATCGAGCGCAACGTCAGCAACAGCTGGGGCAACCGCGAGCGGCCGCGATGACCGATGAGAAAGGTGACCTCGGGATGAGCACTCTCCTTCACCGCATCGGCGAACCCGATCGGCCAAGTTCGCAGCGCCGCGCGCAGCAGCCGGACATCCGCGCGCGGCACGAAACGGCAGTAGTCGACCGGCGAGGTCCACTGCCATTCGCAGCGGACGCCGGGGCCGTCAGGATTGACGGTGATGATCTCGCTGCGGTTGTGAATCAGGTCCCATCGCCCGCGGATGCCCCGCTCGAAGCGCCGGCTGTCGTATGCGAGCGCGCCGAGAAATTGTCGCAAGGGCATCGCGAGATTCTAAACTCCGGAGCCCTTCCTGGCCGTCGAGTGGAAAACGCTCCAGGCTCCGTGATGCACCTCGCGCCAGTACGGCGACACGACGTTGCCGCGCACGATCAGGTAGTCGGCCTCGGTGGCGATCTGCCGGCCGGCAGCGACGTCGCCGGCGACGAAGGCGTTCCAGATCGCGAGGCGCTGCCGCAGCGAGGCACTGACGATGAGCACTTCGTTCGTGAAAACCGTCGGCAGCCACACGCGACGCTCGCCGACCATGAGGGTGTAGAGCACTTCCTGCGTCTTCAGGCACTGCGGATCGACCACGATGGACCGCTGCGGGGTGTGATCGCGAATCCAGATCAGCGCGTCGTGATATTCGGCCGGGATCACGTAGGCGTGACCGGCCGGCTGCCGGGCGCGATACCAGGGAAACTGCAGCACGAACGCCGAGGTCTGCACCAGTCCCAACGCGATCACGAACGTTGCCGCCCAGACGCGCCAACGGCGAAGGCGCTCCAGCGCCGGTGCGAGCAATCCCGTAAACGCGATCGCCACCAGCGAGCCGGTCTTCATCGAGAAGTCGATCATCGATCCGGCGCTACCGGTCGTGTAGAGCAGCGAAGGGACGGCGATGGAGACGACGATCAGGACGTGAAAGATGTTCCATCGCGGACGTCCGCCGCCAAGGATCACCACCGACCAAAGCGGGAGCAGGCCGAAGAGGACCATGCGAAAGAACTGGCCCCGATCGAATCCGAACGCGATGTGCCGCGATGCGCCGCTGGCCAGCAGGCCGATGGCGAAGAAGATGCCGGCGGCACAGGCACCGGCCAGAATCGCCAGGCCGAGGGCGACCAGCGGCCGGCGGACCTTGCCGAGCAGCGTCCAGACCAGGAGCGTGAGGCCGAGAGAAAAAACGAGCGTGACGCTGTAGCCGATCGCCAGCGCCAGCGCGGTCACGCCGAGGAGCAGATCGCCCAACCGGCCGTCACGATTCCAGCGATCCAGCTCGATCAGCACGAAGAGAGACAGCACCAGCGCGAAGGTGTTGTTGCCGAAGATCAGCATGCTGGAGAGCGGCGAGAGCAGCAGATGATTGCGCGTCGGGAGGGCGAACCATCCGATCGGAAATCGCGTCGCCGCTACCTGATAAAAGTACGTGGTGAACGATGCGAAGACGACGATGGCCGCGGCGCGCAACGCATAGCGGCCGTTGCTTTCCGCGCCAAACCACCGCGCCGTGACGACGATGGCGTGAAACAGCAGCGCCGCCATCAGAAGATTGGTCAGAATCAGGGCGTTCGCGCTGGGGATGGTGGCGCCGAGAAAATCCGACAGCATCGCCGGCAGGGAGAAGTAGAGCCAGTGATAGCTGAAGCTGCCGCCGCCATCGATGTATGACAGCGGCAACATCGGCGAGAGGCGGATCGTGGAAACGACGGAAGCGAGATTGCCGAAGTCAACGGCCAGCAGCCCGTAGTAGCGCACCTCCGATCCGACGCGGACGTCGAAGCCGAGCCAGACCAGCGCGAAGATGAGCGGCAACACCGCGAGGACCGGAATGGCCAGACGCCGAAGGCGGAGCTCTTCCAGCAGCTGACGCGGCGAGCCAAAGCGCAGTGCCACAAATGTCAGCGCCATTGACGCGACGACGTCGGTGACGACCGGCATCCCGATCGCCTTCCGGGCGAAGTACCACGGCACCGCCAGGATCACGACGACCACCGACGCCGCGGTGATCCGCAACTCCGCGGGCATGCTCCGCACCAGCGGGACGCGCGCGGCGATCACGACCGCCGGCAGCAGAAAGAAGGCGACGAAGAGCATGAAGACGCCGGCCGCCGCGAGTCCGCCGCCGAGGTAGACCAGCACGCCCAGAACGATGACGGCGAGGAGCGCGTTCTTCACGGTCTCCACGCGAACATCGCCTCGATCACGCGGTCCTGATCATCAATGGTGAGGTTGTTGTAGAACGGGAGACGCAGCAGCCGGTCGCTGACGCTCTCCGCCACCGGGCAGTCGCCGGCGCGCCCGCCGAATCGCACTCCCATCTCCGAGGCGTTCAACGGCAGGTAGTGGAAAACGGCGTTGATGCCTTGCGCGCGAAGGTGGCTGATCATCGATTGGCGTTCCTCGAGCGACGGGAACAGCACGTAGAACATGTGATAAGGCTGCTCGCAATCGTCCGGAACGACCGGCATCCTCACTCCCCGTTCTTCACACCACCCCTTCAGCTCCTCGGCGTACCGCTCCCAGATGCGGCGCCGTTTCGCCTGGATCTGCTCCGCCATCTCGAACTGCCCGAGGAGATACGCGGCCAGCATGTCGGACGGGAGATAGCTCGAACCGATATCGACCCAGGTGTATTTGTCGACCTGCCCGCGAAAGAAGCGCCCGCGATTGGTCCCCTTCTCGCGAATGATCTCGGCGCGCTCGACAAGGGCGGGATCGTTGATCACCAGCGCTCCCCCTTCGCCGCAGTTGATGTTCTTGGTCTCATGAAAGCTCTGCGTGGCCATGCGCCCGAACGTGCCGAGGAGCTTGCCGCGATAGGTGCCGAAAAGGCCGTGGGCGTTGTCTTCGATGATCTCCAGCCCGTGCCGCCGCGCGATGTCGACGAGTCGCTCCATCTCGCACCCAACGCCGGCGTAGTGCACCGGCGCGATGGCCCGCGTCCGCGGCGTAATCAGCGATTCGATCTGCCGCTCGTCGATGTTGAGCGTGTCCGGACGGATGTCGGCAAACACCGGCTTCGCCCCCCGAAGGACGAAGGCGTTGACGCCGGAAACAAACGTGAACGACGGCACGATCACCTCGTCGCCGGCCTGGAGATCGAGCAGGATGGCCGCCATCTCCAGCGCGTGCGTGCAGGAGGTGGTGAGAAAGACGCGCGCACCGCCGCCGAAGATCGATTCGATCATCGCGCTCGTCTTCCGAGTGAACGCGCCATCCCCGGAGATGTGCCCGTTGTCGATGGCCTGCCGCACGTACTCCAGCTCGCGGCCTTCGACCGAGGGTTTGTTGAAGGGGATGGAGGTCGTCATCGGCGGCACAGAGATTACACTCCTCCTCAGTGGCTGCGTCAGTTCCAATTCTGATCGAGCGTCATCAGCCGAGCGACCTGGCGGCGCTTGACGAGGCCTGGTCCGATTCGTCCACCTTCGCGTTTCTTCCGGAGAAAAGCGGTGTCGCCGAGGAGTGGATTCGGAGCTCTGTCGATGCGTTGCCGGACGATCTTCGCCGCGATCACTTCGCGCTGCTCACCTCGGGATCGACCGGCCGACCCAAGCTCGTCATCGGCAACAAACGCCGCGCGGAAGCGCTGGCCGGGCTGCTGCACGAGGTGCAGAACAGCGAGCCGGTGACGATGACGATCGCGGCGCTGCCGCTCACGTATTGCTATTCATTCGTCAATCAGTGGTTGTGGGCGCGCCGGATGAAGCGGCGGCTGGTGCCGACGCGCGGGTTCGCGCATCCGGATGAATTTCGCGATGCTCTTCGCGCGGCAAATGCGGCCATGCTCTGCCTCGTGCGCGTGCAGCTGCCGCTGTTCCATGATGTGTTCGGCGACGAGACGTTCCCCGGAGTGATCCGCGTCCATTTCGCCGGCGGAACGTTTCCGCAGGCGCAGCTCGGCGAGGTGCGGCAGCGCTTTCCGTCGGCGGAAATCTTCAACAACTACGGCTGCGCGGAGGCGATGCCGCGACTGACGGTGCGGCGGGCGGAGGAGGGGGCGACAGCCGGCGACATCGGATTGCCGCTTCCGGGAATCGAGTTGCGCACCCCGGAAAGCGGCGAGCTGCAGTTTCGCAGTCCCTATCGCGCCGTGGCCTGGTTCGATGACGACGGTCTGCACCGGATCGAGGATGACCAGTGGATCGGAACCGGCGATCTCGGCGGGATTGGCGACCGCGGACACTGGCGGCTCACCGGCCGGGCCAGCGAAGTCTTCAAGCGATACGGGGAGAAAGTCTCGCTTCCGGCGCTGCTCGAAACGGTGCAGACCTCGTGGCGCGGCGCCGCTGCCTTCTATCGTGAACGCGATCCGAACGGCGAGGAGGGACATGTGCTCGTCGTCGCGCCGCGCGCGAGCGACGCGGACATCCGGTCCATCCTGCAGGCCTTTCGCAGCACTCATCCGCGTGCACAATGGCCGCTGCGCATCGAAACTGCCGGCGCGCTGCCGATGCTGCCGAACGGAAAAATCGACATCACCGCGCTGCCAACGCTCGACGGAAAATATGTTTCATGGCGACAACGACTATGACGAACGACCGCGACAAACTCCGCGAGCTGCTGCTCGACGTTTTTCTCCTGAGCCCGGATGAGTTTCGTTTCGATCTCACCCGCGAGGAGATCGATACGTGGGACTCGCTGGGCGTGGTGTCGCTGGCGGTGGGCATTCACGAGACGTTCGGCTACCACATGAGCCCGCAGGAGGCGACCTCGCTGCGAGGCATCGCCGACGTCATGACGCTGCTGTCGTCCAAAGGATTCGACGTTGGCCAGAGCGGTTGAGGTCTGGCCGCTCGATCGGGTCCGTGAGCTCGATCGCCGCTCGACGATCGTCTGGGCCTCGCCGAGCGTCGCGGCGATGATCCACGATACCTTTCCGTTCACGCCGTGGATCCTCGGCCAGCCGCTGCCGGAAAACGCGCGCACGCTCATCGCCGCCGGCGGGGGCACGCTGATCGACGAGGCCAAGCGCTTTGTTCACGACGACGCGCCGCAGCTGCGCCTGATCGCCATCCCTTCGATCTGGGGAAGCGGCGCCGAAGCGGCGCCGGTCGTGGTCCTGAATCGAGGCGCGGGCAAAGAAATCCGGATGGACGATGCCTATCTGCCGCATGCGCGAGCCGTCTGGCCGGAGCTGGCGGCGACGATCCCGCGCGAGCGCGCGCTCGAGGCATGCGGCGACGCGTGGGCGCATGCGCTGGAGGGCTTCCTCTCGCCGCTCGCTTCGCCCGGCGTTCGCGACGACGCGGCGGAGATCATGCGCGGCATGCTGGAGGCCGGCGTCGGCAACGATGCGCGCTGGTTCGAGTTGAGTTCGCGCGCGGCGGCGATGCAGGCGCGATCGAGCGTCGGGCTCATTCACGGCATCGCGCACACGCTCGAACCGGCCATGAACGCGGCGGTGTGGGGACACGCGCGGCTCTGCGCGACGTACATGCGGCCCGTCTTCGTCTACGACCGGCGCGCGGAAAAGGTCCCGGCGTTGCTACGCGAGCACGATCTTTCCGCCGACGCGATCACCGGCGCCGCGGAATCGCTGTTCGATGCCGGTCATTACCGGCAGTCGCTGCCGGCTCTCGAGAGTGCATGGCCTTCCGTCCTGCGCGACCGTTGCACGCGTACCAACGCGGTGCTGGTCCGTCAGACCGATCTTCAATTTTTTCTGGACTTCGCATGACCGCGCTGCTCGACATGCCGCCGTTTGCCGCGCGCGACGCTGGCCGCTTTCTCGACGAGATGGTGGCGCTGACACGGCACCATCTCGCGGGATGCCCGGAGTACCGCCGCATCTGGCCGGCATGGAACGGAGCCACATCGGCCGAGGAGCTGCCGTTCGTCCACGCCGGCGTGTTCAAACACGTTCTGCTGCGGACGGCGGCGGTGACGCAGCGCATTCTCCGCTCCAGCGGCACCAGCGGCGCGGCCACGAGCCGGATCGCTCTCGACGAAGAGAGCTCGGCGCTGCAGTCACGCAGCAGTACGGCCATCCTGTCCGATTTCATCGGCAGCGAGATCACGCCGCTTCTGGTCGTCGATCATTCCAGCGCGCTCCGGCAACGCGGCGAGATCAGCGCGCGCATCGCCGCGGCGATGTCGCTGCGACCGCTGGCATCCGAGATCGTCTTCCTCCTCGGGCGCGCCAGCGATCCGGCCTCGATCCAGTGGGATGTCGTCGCCGAGGTCTTGCGGAGGAAGAGCCATCTCCGCGTTTACGGATTCACCACGATGCTTTGGCAGGCCTGGCGCTCGGGCATGCCGTCGTCCGTGGCCAGGCAGATTACAGAAACGCGCATCGACTTCGTCCACAGCGGCGGATGGAAGAAGCTCGAAGCGGAGCAGGTCACGCCGGCGGACTTCAACGTCGCGCTGCTCCGCGACGCCGGCGACGGATCGCGCGTGATCGACTACTACGGGCTGGTCGAACAGGTTGGCGTCGTCTATCCCCTTTGCAACGCCGGATTCCGGCACGTCGCCGCTTGGGCCGAGGTGGTCGTTCGCGATCCCTACACGCTCCAGCCGATTCATGATGGCGTGGGAATGCTGCAGCTCATGAACGTCCTCGCGCGCGGCGCGCCGTACCACAGCGTTCTCACCGAGGACCTTGGGCGGATCGCAGCCGGCCCCTGCCCGTGCGGACGCGACGGACGCCGTTTCGAGCTGCTCGGCCGCGTCCCGAAGGCGGAGACCCGAGGGTGCGCCAATGTCTGACGTGGTCCACATCTTCGACGCCCCGCGCGGCCGAACGATGCTGCTCCTGCCGTTTGCGCTCGACGACGCGATCTCGGCGTGGACACGACTGCAACGGGCCATGACGCGTTCGCATCCCGATGCGTTCACGCGCGACGAGTGGGCCTACCTGATCTCCTTCCTCGACGAGGCGAACCTCCGCGCGCCGTTCGTAGCGGCGTTCGGCGAATCGTCCAGCGGCGGCGCGGTCCAACGAATCGCGCGCCCTCGGGGCGAGATCGCGGTCTGGCTTCCCAACAATGTCAGCCTTCTCGGTCCGCTCACGCTGATCCTCCTTTCGCTGACCGGCAATCGCGTGCGGGTGAAGGCGGGCTCGCGTGCCGACGATCTGGCCACGGCCTTCGTGACGTGGGCGTCGAACGCTGACGCCGGCGCCGCCGCGATACTCGAAAGGACCCGGATCGAACAGTTCGATCGCTCCGACCCGCGCAATGCCGCGATGGCGGCGGCGGCCAGCATCCGCATCGCCTTCGGTTCGGATGCCTCCGCCAGCGCCATCGAGGCGTTGCCGCATCCGATCCATAGCCGCGGCATTTACTTCTCCGACCGCACCTCGGAGGCGTGGCTCGATCTCCATCGCGCTGACGATGAGACGCTGCGAACGATGGCCAAGGTATTCGCCATCTACGGCACGGCCGGCTGCACCTCACCGCGCCGGCTGGTCGTACTCGACGGCACGATCGACGATGCGCTCCGCATCCGCGAACGCCTCGCGGAGGTCTGGCCATCCGTGGTCACGCGCGACGTTCCCATGCACCACGCCTCGCAGAACATCGCCGCGGCACAGGTCGCGGCGGCGACGGGATGGGAGGCCACGACCACTCCGCGCAACGCGGCCGCTATCGCCGCCGGAACGCCTCAGCTTCCGGCGCCTCCCGGATTTCTGGCGCTGCCCGTCGTCGCGGCCACACTGGGCGAGGCGCTGGCGTCGCTGCCCGCGAATATTCAGACGCTCGGCCAGGCCATCGATCGGGAGCGGCTGAACGACCTCCTGCCGCGGCTGGCGAGCGCCGGTGTAAAACGGATCGTGCCGATCGGATCGATGCATCACTTCGGCGCGCTGTGGGACGGCTGGAACTACTGGCAGGAGACGTTCGAGGAGATCGAGGTGCAGTCTTGATCCGCGGCCATCGTTTTCACTCGGAATGGTGGGGAGCGCCCGTCGGCGTGATCGATGATCCGGCGTTTCTGTCGCTGCCGGCCGAGGAGCGCGCGCGACAACTGAGCGAATACTCGTGGGTCGAGCTGCGCGCCGGGATGAAGTCGATCGATCCGCTGGCATTGCACGAGGCCGGCTTCACGCAGATCGACACGCAGGTCGCATTTCGCATCAACATCGCCCAGGTGCCCTCGGGACCGAGCCTGGCCGCGTTCGACGTGGAGCGGGCCTCCGATTCTCCATTCATGATCGCCGGAGATGAGATCGCGCCGTTCACGCATGAACGCTTTCGCCACATCCGCGGCATCACCGCGGAGCGCATCGATGCGCGTTTTGCGCTCTGGGCGCGTCAGCACCTGGCCATGCATCCGGAGTGGTGCCTGCGCATCACCAGCGGCGGGATCACGCAGGGATGGTTTCTCTCGGCGATGACGAAAGAGGGACTGAACCTGGAGCTGGCCATGCTGCATCGCCAAGCCACGATCTCCGGCATGTACCTCTATCAGAAGGCATTGACGACGTATGCCGCCTTCGGAGCGCGCGTCGGCTTTGCGCGCTTCAGCGTCGAGAACACCGCGGTGATGAACATCTACGCCCGCCTCGGCGCGCAATTCCTGGCGCCGTTGGGAATCTGGCTGTGGACTGGCGAGGAACGCTGAGCAACACCCGGCTGCGCACCACGGCCGCGCTGGTGATTTCCGGTGGCATGGCCGCGCTCCTCGGCTACGTCTGGACGCTTCTCACCGGCCGCCTTCTGCCCGCCGGTGAATACTCCGACTTCACCGCCGGCGCGTCGATCATCTATTTCGCAGTGACGGCATTGACGCCGGCCTCGCAGACGCTGGCCTTTTTCACGGCGACGTCGATCGAAAACGGCCGCGCGCTGGAGAAGCGCCTGTTGCAACTGCTCTGGCTTTGCGGCTTCGCGCTGATCGCAATCACGGCGGCGGTGGCGATCCCACTGGCGCCCCTGCTGCACTTTCGGTCGCCGATCGTGCTGGTTTTCATCGCGGCATCGATCGTAGTCGTCTTCGGACTTCATGTCCGCCGCGGCACGCTTCTCGGCGAGCAACGCTTCGAGCGCTATGCGGTCAACCTCGTCGTCGAAGCCATCCTCAGGCTGACGATGGCGGCGGTCGCTCTGTACGTGCTGGCGAACGCACCGGTGAGCCTGGCCGCGTACGCCACGGCCGGCGTCGCGGCGATGTCGCTGTTTCCACACACCCGGGCCGAAGGCGAGGCGAACCTCGGGGCCGCGCTTCGCTACTTCGCCCCGACCTTCGCCTACACGATCGTCTACGCCGCGCTTCAGAACGCCGACGTCATCCTGGTCAAGCAGTGGTTCCCACGCGATGACGCCGGACTGTACGGCGCGGCATCGTTCCTGGCGCGTGCGACGGGAATGCTGGTGATGCCGTTTGTGGCCTTTGCCGTCCCGCATCTGGTCGAGGCGGCCGCGGATCGCGCCGAGGTTCGTCGCCGGTTTACTCGCATCTGCCTCGAATACGCGGCGCTTTCGGTTGCGGCGCTGCTCGTCGTCGCATTCGCCGGCGAGCGCATCGTGATTCTGATTCTCGGTTCCGGCTACGCCGCCGCCGGGCCGCTTCTGCTTCCGCTTAGCACCGCCTTCGCACTTTCAGGCTCTGTTTTTCTTCTCTGCCAGCTGCCGGTTGCCATGAACCGCTTCCGGTTCGTCGGCTGGTATGCGCTGGGACTGGCGATCGATCTGGGCGGGCTCATTCTCTTTCACCGTACGCTGATGCAGGTCGCGTGCGTTCTCATCGCCGCGAACCTCATCGCCCTTCTGCTCGTGGCGCCGCACCTCCGGTCAGATCAACGCTCGCCCCAGATGTAGCGCGGCGCGTCCGGTCCGGTCATGAACAAGAGGTCGAGAACGGTCACGTAGGGATTGAACGGCGGATAGAGCTGCGGGTACTCGGGGTACTCATACTCCATCCATTCGAGCTCGATGCCCGCCTCGGCGAACTTGCCGGGCTCGAGGTAGCCGCGCGCGGAAAGGCCGGTGAGATAGTGCGTTGCTCCGACGCGGCGCAGCACTTCGATGATCCGATCGGTCTTACGGCCCGTCGCCTGCAGTTCCGAGGAGCGCACGAAGCGCGTGTCGCGGATACCGAGACGGGCGGCCAACTCGATCGTCGAAGAGATGGTGAATTCGGCAAGAAGACGCGGCGGAGACGCGAAGAATCGCTCCAGCCATTCGCCATCGAAATAAGGAGCCGAGGCATAGCATCGCCGCAGTGCATCGAGATGCCTCCGCGTCCAGGTTTCGTCGACCGTGGCGATGGCGTTGATCGGAATCTTCTTACTGACGACGCCGCGCTTCCTGACCGGGATCGTCAGCCACTTCGTCCCCAGCGGCGTCTTGATGCGATTGCGATTGCGCCATCCGCCTTTGTCGTATTGCACGTCATCGTAAAAAACGAAGACGTCCGCGCGATGAATGAGATCGAAGTAGCCGCGCCACGGAATGTACGACGGCTGCAGGATGACGCATCTCACTCAGTTGGGACTCCGACCGTTTCCTTCACCACGTACGGCGGGCGCTCCACGCTGCGATTGAAAATGCGCGCCAGATATTCGCCGATGATGCCGAGGGCGAAGAGCTGCGCCCCGGAAAAAAGAGCGATGGCGGAAGCGAGGAATGGAAATCCCGGAACGCTCTGGCCGGTGACGAAATAGCGGCCCAGCACCCAGGCCAGCAGCCCAACCCCGAACAACGTGAAGACGAAACCGACGGAACTGGCCAGCCGCAGCGGCGCCGTGCTGTATCCGGTGAGGATGAGCATGGCCTGATTGAAAAGCTTCGACGGCGTGTAGTTCGAGCGCCCGATGGTTCGGGGAAGATGCTCGCACTTCACCGAGGAGAACCGGGACGTGCCCCACGACAGCAGAACATCGACGAGCACCTGCGGACTGCTGTACGAGGCGAAGGCGCGGCGGAGATCGGTGCGAAAGGCCCGGAAGGCGCTGATGTCGATGATGGTCTCGATGCGCATCGCGTAGCTGAAGGCTCGCTTCATGAATCGCGAGAAAAAGTTTCGCCAGAGTCCATGCGGCAGCGTGTTGGGCGTGCCGTAGACCACGTCCGCCCCATCGGCGAGCTTCGCCAGCAGTTTCGGGATTTCCTCCGGCGGATGCTGCAGATCGTCGTCCATGGTCACCGTGACCGTGTATCGCGCTGCGCGGATGCCGGCCAGAAGCGCATTGTGCTGGCCGAAGTTGCGCAACATCCCGATCCCGCGCACGCGCGGATCACGCGCGGCCACATCGAGGATGACTTCCCAGCTGCGGTCGCGGCTGCCGTCGTTGATCAGGAGGATTTCCCATTCGGGCGCGGACGACGGCAGGACCGCGGCGAGCCGCTCGACCAGCGGCGCAAGCGATCCCTCGCTGTTGTAGACCGGCACGACCACGGAGATGCCGTCGCGGAGACTTTCGATGTTTGCTGAGCCCATCGGACGAGACCGGAAGCATCTTACACGCGCGGTGGAGCGCGGGGCGCCGTCGTATCATTGCGGCATCACGTCGAAAACGCTCGATCCGGTCCTGCGTCCTTTGCTGGCGTTTTATGCGGACACCCTCGCCTCTCATGGGCCTACGGCGCTCGGCGTCGGTTGGAACTCCGTGAGCGCGCAGGAGATTCGCTTTGCGCAGATCTGCAAAGTGCTCGGCACCGAGGAGCGGCGATCGATCATCGACTACGGCTGCGGTTACGGCGCGCTGCTCCCCCACCTTCGCTCCCTCGGCGGCGATTTCGAGTACTGTGGCTATGACATGTGCGGATCGATGATCGCGGCCGCGAAAGAGCACTTCGGCAGCGAGCCCGGCACGCATTTCACCACCGAGCGGACGGAATTGCCTCCGGCGGACTACTGCCTCGCCAGCGGCATTTTCAGTTTCAAACTCGAGGCGGACGATCGGGCCTGGCGCGATTACATGTTCGAAACCATCGACGACATGGCCAGCCTGGCCGGACGCGGCATCGCCTTCAACGCCCTCACCACCTACTCCGATCCCGAAAAGCTGCGCCCGGAGCTTTACTACGCCGATCCGCTCCATCTTTTCGACTACTGCAAGCGGAATCTTTCCGGGGACGTGGCGCTGCTGCACGACTACGGGTTGTTCGACTTCACCATCGTGGTGCGCATGAGCTGAGGTTCGGCAGGCGCTATTCTCTCGGTCGTGAAACCGCTGGTCTCCACCATCATCCCGGTGTTCAACAGGCCGGCCATGCTGCGCGAAGCGGTGGCCAGCGTGCTGTCGCAGACGTGGCGGCCGGTCGAGATCGTGATCGTCGACGACGCCTCGACGGACGACACGCCGAAGGTCATCGCCGCGCTGGCGGCCCAACATCCGGAAGTGCGCTCGATCCGCAAAGCGAACGGCGGTCCGGGGCTGGCGCGGGAGGCCGGCCGCCTCGAAGCGCAGGGCGATTTCATCCAGTATCTCGACAGCGACGACCTGCTCATGCCGCGCAAGTTCGCCCTGCAGATCGAGGCGTTCGAGAACGAGCCGGAGTGCGGCGTGGCCTACGGCCGTACGCGCTATCGCAACGCCGCGGGCGAGGAGATCGAGTGCACGTGGAAAGAAGCCAATCAGATCCAGAAGACGATCTTTCCCTCGTTTCTGGTGGCGCGCTGGTGGGAGACGTCGACGCCGCTGTATCGAAAGGCAGTCTGTGATGCCGCCGGTCCGTGGATGGCGCTGCGGCTGGAGGAAGATTGGGAGTACGACTGCCGCGTCGGCGCTCTGGGAACGCGGCTGGCCTTCGTCGATGAGGTGGTGGCCGAGCATCGGGATCATGACGACGGCCGTCTCTCGCGCGGCAGCGGCGCCGACCCCGCGCGTTTGCGCGATCGGGCCGCGGCGCACGAGTTGATCGCATCGCATGCGCGGCGGGCCGGCGTTCCGATCGAGTCCCCGGAGTTTCAGCGTTTCGGGCGCGAGGTTTTTCACCTCGGGCGTCAATGCGGCGCGGCCGATCTGACCGCGGAATCGAAACGGCTGGTGTCTCTGGCGCGATCGATCTCGCCATCGGCCGACGTTCGCATCTACCAGCTCGCCGCCCGCGTGTTCGGATGGCGGCATGCCGGCCGCGCCGCAGCCTGGATGGATCGGCGATGACGGCCATCTCCGTGGTGATGGGCGTCTACAACGGAGCCTCGACGCTCGCCGCGACCCTCGACAGCATCCTCGGGCAGACCGAGCACGATTTCGAATGCATCGTGGTCGACGATGGATCGATCGATGAGACGGCGGCTATTCTGGCTGCCTTCGCCGCACGCGATGCACGCATTCGGGTCATCCGTCAGGAGAACGCCGGCCTGACGCGCGCGCTGATCACGGGATGCGCGGCCGCGCGCGGCGTCTACATCGCCCGGCACGATGCCGGCGATCTGTCCGATCCGCGGCGGTTCGAGGTGCAGAAACGGGCGCTGGATGCCGATTCCAGCATCGCTTTCGTGTCGAGCGCCACGCAATACGCGGGCCCCGAGTTGGAGCCGCTTTATATCCTTCGGAGCACCGGCGCCGCCCTGGTGCCGGCATTTGTGCTCGCGATAAGTCACAGCAGTCCACTCCTCGACGGACCGACGCATCATGGCTCGGTCACGTTCCGGCGCGACGCGTACGAGCGTGCCGGAGGCTACCGTGCGGCGTTTTATTACGGCCAGGATTTCGACCTCTGGTACCGTCTCGCCGAAATCGGAAAGTTCCAGGTCATCGACGAGGTGCTCTATACGGCACGCATCACCCCGGGCAGCATCACGGGCGCCGCGCGTCTGCAGCAGGAGCGACTCGGCCGTATTTCGCGCGCTGCGTTGCAGGCACGCCTGCGCTCAGAGCCGGAGCAGCCTGTTCTCGAGGCCGCGGCGCGAATCCAGCGTGCGCGGTCCGGCGGTTGGTGCCGTGAGGCCCGCGGCCTTTACTTCATCGGCGAGGCGCTGCGGCGCAACGGCGACCGGCGCGGCCGGAAGTATCTTCGCTCCGCCGTTGCACGCTGCCCGCTACTTCTGCCGGCGTGGGTTCGGCTCATGCAGTCGCTGCTATCCTGACCGGCGATGTCGCACTCCATCGCCTCGGTTAACCGAATGCACCAATGGCTTGGCCGCTCTCGTCTTTTCACACGTGCGGCGCTGTTGGTGCGAAACCAGTGCCGCGCCGTCATCAAATATCACCTGATGACCACGCATGACGTTCATTACAGTGGCGAGGAGTGGCTGGCGCGGCGCATTGGTCCAAGCTGCCGCACGGTGATTGATGTCGGCGCCAATCGCGGCGAGTGGTCACAGATGGTCTTCCGCCATGCGCCGGCGATTGAACGGGCAGTGCTTTTCGAACCGGGATCTCGTGCCGCTCAGATCCTGCGCGAGTCATTCGGTTCGCACAAAACGATCGAGATCGTCGAAGCCGCTCTCAGCGACCATCAGCAAGCGGAAGCAAGCTTCTTCGAGGAGCCTGAGGCCGGCAGCACGTCATCACTCGCCCGAGGAGCCACGACCACGGCGGCCTTGGAAAGAGTCGTGCGCGTTTCGACACTCGACGCTGAGGCAGCACGCCTCGGAATCGCGCAGATCGACTTCCTGAAAATCGATGCGGAAGGCAGCGATCTGGCCGTCCTGCGCGGAGCGGCTGGGCTGCTGCATGCCACGGCCATCGGTGTCATTCAATGGGAGTACGGCGACGCGTGGGCGCCCGGCGGCGGAACACTAGCAGCGGCTCTCGATTTTCTTGCTGCCGCCGGTTACCGCTCCTACCTGCTCAAACGCGATGGACTGTACCGATTCGACTACAGGGTGTGGGGCGACTTCTTCACCTACGCGAATTTCGTCTCGGTGGCGAAAGACAACACGTCGCTCGCGGAGCAGGTGAAAGAGTTGCTATGAGCCGCCTCGGCACAACGATTCCGGGTTACCGAGAGGGTTGATTGCCTGCGCCGGTCGTATTCCTGTGCGGCGAAGACGAGCTCGATAAGGAGCGGCGCGGATATGCCAGTGCATTTGCGCGCGTTGCTCCGGTAACTTTCGTACCCCCGTCCGATGATTGGAAAGACCGAGTGTGCGGCGCGCCGCTGTTGTTTCTGAATCCGGACGGCAGGCCGTGGCTCCCTGATGGGATCGAGCGCGCCGCCGCACCGACCGCCATCTTCCACATCGACACCTACGTTGCTCTGAAATGGCGCGTTCGCTGGTCGGCGATGTACGACTACACGTTCGTTTTTCATCCAGGCTTCGAGACGGCATTTCAGGCGGGGGGAATCGCGGGAGCGCGCCTGCTACCTCACGCCGCGGAGCGCGATCTGTTCGATCAGGACGAGATCGAGCGCAGATTCGACGTCGGCTGGGTTGGCCGCAAGAGCCGCTCGATTTACGGGACGCGCGACCGGGTTCTTGGCGCACTGAGCGAGCGCTTCACCATGAACGACGCCGGCCGTTTTTATGCGCCGGAGGAAATGGCCGATATTTATCGAGCCTCGAAGATCGTGGTGAACATCAGCCGCGACGATTTCCCGCAGGACGCGAACATGCGCTGCTTCGAAGCGATGGCCGCGGGAGCGCTGCTCATGACCGGGATGCCGTCGGAGTTGACGGCGCTCGGATTTGAAGAAGGCGTTCACTTCGCCGGCTATGGTCATCCGGACGAGATTCCCGATCTCGTCGCTCGATGGCTTGAGCGTGATGAGCAGCGAAACACCGTGGCGAAACGTGCACGCGACCTGGTCCTGCGAGCCCACACGTACGATGCGCGCGTGGAGTCGATTCTCGAAGCGATCAACGCCGGCGCGCAGGCTCCGGCCCGAACCTGGTCTCCCGATCGTGTGCACGAGCGGCAATTCGAGTATCACGTCGAGGCCGCGTCGGTTGCGGAGAGCCTCCGCGCGTTTCGCGGCATCGCGGCGACGTCGCCGCTTCGAGCCATGCGCAATGTTCCGCGTCTGGCCCGGCTGGCCGCGAAGATGGTCAAGAGGACACTGCGATGATGCGAATCCTCTTCATGGCAGACGTTCCGCACAATCCTCACTCCGGCGCCGCCGGCACCGAGGTGCAGACGCTCGATGCGCTCCGCGCTCTCGGCCACGAGGTTGACGCCATCTGGTCCGACAACCTCGGACGCCGCATCCGCCACGGCAATCTGCACCTTCTGCTCGAGCTGCCGCACACGTACGAGCTGGCGGCCGTGCGGGCATTGCAGCGGACCCGCTACGACGTCGTCCACGTCAATCAGCCGCACGGATTCCGCGCCGCCCGCGCCGTTCATCGCTTCTCGCCGCAAACGGTGTTCATCCATCGCTCGCATGGCTTCGAGCTGAATGTCGAAGAGACGCTGAAACCGTGGCGGGCGATGTATGGCGGCGACGAGCGCAGCGCCGTGCGGCGGATCTCCTCGCGCGCCATCGCCGCATTGCTGGCCAGACACGGCCGGGCCATCGCTGCCGAGGCGGATGGTCACATCGTCTCCTCCTCGCTCGATGCCGCATTTCTCCGGGAGCGCCTCGTTGTGGCGGCGGATCGGATTGCCGTCATCGCCCAGGCCGCGCCGGAGTCGTACACGCGGGACGCCGCGCCGCCGATGGATACGAAGCGTCTCCGGCGCGTGCTCCATGTCGCCCAATTCGCGTTTTTCAAGGCACCGATGATCACCGCAGCGGCGATGAATCGATTGGCCGAGGCGGATGGCGAACTGCGCTTCAGCTGGGTGTGTGATCCGAAGAGCGAGCCTGCCATTCGTGCGCTGCTCACACCTGGCGCAAACGAGCGATTGGATGTGCTGCCATGGACGACGCAGGATGCATTGCGCGACATTTATGACGCGCACGGCATCTTCCTCTTCCCGTCATTCTTCGAAGGATTCGGCAAGGCCTTCCTCGAAGCGATGAGCCGCGGACTCTGCGTCATCGCCAGCGACGCCGGCGGGATGCACGACGTCATCGAGAACGGCCGCAACGGGATTCTCGTCCCGCCCGGCGACGCGACCGCGCTCGCCGATGCCGCGCTGGCGGTCATGCGCAATCCCGATCGCGCTGGCGAAATGAGCGCTGCCGCGGCCGTCACCGCGAGGCAGTATTCGTGGGATCGCGTGGCGCGTGAGACCGCGGACTTTTACTGGTCGCGCCTGAGCGCCCGCGGCGCTATGCGAAGATGACCGGCGGTGAAACGCCACCGGATCGCCATCGTCGCCTCGCACGTGATCCAGTATCAGGATCCTTTTTTTCGTCTGCTCGCGGCCGATCCGGAGATCGACCTGACGGTGCTCTACTGCTCGACCGCCGGCGCGCGCACCTATCGCGATGCCGACATGGGAACGGCGCTCAAGTGGGACGTGGAGATTCTCACCGGCTACCGGCACCTTTTTTTGCGCAACCTCGTGCACGACAGCAATCGCGGCTGGACGCGGCACATCAATCCCGGCATCGTCCCGGCGCTGCTGCGCGGGCGGTACGAGATGGTGATCTTCATGCTCGGCTGGGGCTCGATCAGCGCGCTCCTCGGCATCGTCACCTGCCGTTTGGCAGGCATCCCGTTTTTTCTCTACGGCGACAGCAGCTTCCCGCCGCCGGAGACGACGATGCGGCAACGAATCCGCGCGAGAATGCTGGGCTTTCTCTTTCGCAACACCACCGGCTTCATGGTCTCGGGCGCGCTCAACGCCGATTACTACCGCCACTACGGCGGCGATCCTGAGCATTTCTTTCTGTTGCCGTGGGCGGTCGACAACGAGCGTTTCGCCGCGGCCAGCCGCTTCGCGCCGGGCGAGCGCGAGGCGATGCGCAAACGGCTCGGCATCAGCCCGGAGCAGACGGTCTTCGTTTTCTCAGCGAAGCTGGTCGAGCGAAAAGATCCGATGACGCTGCTCCGCGCGTACGAGCAGATGCCCGATCGCGACCGCGCCGCGATTCTCTTTCTCGGCGACGGCGTCCTACGCGAGCCGCTGGAAACGTACGCACGCGATCACGACCTTCGTCACGCTCACTTCGCCGGATTCGTGAATCAGAGCGAGCTGCCGACGTACTACGGCATGTCCGACGTCTTCGTGCTGCCGTCGACCTACGAGCCGCGCGGCGCGGTGATCAACGAGGCGATGGCCTGCGGCCTGCCGGTGATCGTGACCGATCGCTGCGGCTCGATCGGCGACATCGTGCTCGACGGGGAGAACGCGTTCATCTATCCAGCCGGCGATGCCAACGCCCTCTCGGCGTCGATGACGCGCCTCGTCGACGATCCGGCCCTTCGCGAGCGCATGGCCCGGCGCTCGGTCGAGATCATCGGCACGTGGACATTCCAGCGCGGCGTCGAAGGGGTGAAAGCGGCGCTGGCCTTTGTCGGGGGAACGTCGTGATCACCGTGGCCATCCCGACATACAACCGCGGCGCGATCGTGACCGAGACCGTCCAGCGCCTCTTCGCGCTCGATCCTCCGCCGGACGCGATCATCGTCGTCGACCAGAGCGCGGAACCGAACGAGGCGTTGGCGAAGTGGCATGGCGAAGGGCGCATCCGGCTCATTCGTCTCGATGCTCCGTCGATTCCGCGGGCCATGAACGAAGGGCTGCTCGCGGCAACCACCCCGGTCGTTCTCTATCTCGACGACGACGTCGAGCCGGCGCCCGGACTGATCGCCGCGCACGAACGCGCGCATGCGCCGGCCGGGATCTGGGCGGTGGTGGGGCAGATCCTGCAGCCGGGCGAAGAGCCGCGTCACTTCGCGCAGCCGGAGGATGACCTGGAGTTTCACTTCAATCACGATGAAGGACGTTTCGTGGCCAACGTGATGGCCGGCAACCTTTCGGTCAAACGCGACCACGCCATCGACGCCGGCGGCTTCGACGAGAACTACGTTGGCGCCGGTTATCGCTTCGAGACCGACTTCGCTCTTCGACTCGTCGCCGCCGGCGGGAAGATCTGGTTTTCCCCTGAGGCGTCGTTGCGGCATCTCAAGTTGAGCACGGGAGGGCTTCGGTCGTTCGGCGATCATCGCAGCAGCCCCTCGCCGGCGCATTCGGCGGGCGACTACTACTTCGCCATCCATCACCGCCCGCCGCTGTGGCGCTACGCGATCCGGCGGATGCGCAAGAACGTCATCACGCGCTATCACCTCACGCATCCGTGGACCATTCCGACGAAGCTGACCGGCGAGTTGCGGGGCATCGCGCTGGCGAAGAGGCTGGCCCGCCAGGGCCGCAGGCTGATCCGCCGAAATGACGGGCCCGGGAATCGCGTTGGGACCGGCACAGCGCGATGACCATCACCATCCTCTTCGCCGCATTCATGTTGCTGTCGATCAGCGTCACGCTGGTCGATTGGCGGCGCGGCTGGCTGCTGGCAATCCTGTGCGGCGTTCTTCAGGATCCGGCGCGCAAGCTGACGCCGGGCACGCCGGTGGTGATGTCCATCAGCATCGTCCTGATCTACATCGCCGTCATCTTCGCGGCGCAGGCCACTCTGCAGAAGCACAGCGCAGAATTCTCGAAGCGTTTCCCCACCCTCTTCAGCTCGCTGATGTTCTTCTTCATCTTTCTGTTTCTCGCCGCGGTCAACGGCCTCTTCACCTTCGGCCTCGACCAGTGGAAAGCGCCGGCGATGAGTTTCTTTCTCTACCTCTCGCCCCTTCCGGCCGTCATCATCGGATACACGTTTCTGCAGAAGGAGGAGCAGCTCTTCGGCCTGTTTCGCTTCTATGCGGTGGTGACCTCGATCGCCCTGATCGGCACGCCGTTGGAGTATCTGAAGGTGCCCTGGCGCGCGCTGGGGACCGTGGCGCTGACCGAGAACTACCGCCTGCTGACCGGATTCAACATCCGGATGCTCTCCGGTTTTTATCGCGGGCCGGACATCATGGGATGGCACTCCGCGCTGCTGACGATGATCGGCATCATCATGACCGTGCGCCTGCGCTCGTTCCGCAGCGCCTGGATCTGGATGCTGGTCAGCGGCTGGGGATTCCTGAACTGCCTCATCAGCGGCAGGCGCAAGGCCGTCTACATGATCGCGGTCTTCGTAGCCGCGTTTCTGTGGCGCTACTTCCGGCGTCTCTCGACCGCGCAGGTCCTTTCGTTCGGAGTAGTGGCCGTGATCATGCTCTTCGTGGTTACACGGGTTTCGAAAGACGAGGAGTCGAGCGTCTACACCCGCGGCGCGTACACCACGCAGGAGGAGGTGTGGTCGCGACTGGAGGGCGGGGTCGTCGGCACCGTCGAACAGGCCGGCATCATGGGTGCCGGATTGGGCACGGCCACGCAAGGCGTCTACCACGTTCTCCGCGAGAGCAGCACCACCACCCTCGGATGGCAGGAAGGCGGTCTGGGCAAACTGGCCATCGAGCTCGGCGTTCCCGGCCTGTTCGCCGTCGGCCTCCTCGGGCTGGCCATGATCAGGACGATGCTGAAGATCTCGGCCCATCCCAGCGTTCCCGGCTCATCGCAGCTCTGCCGCGCCGCGCTCTTCGGAATCGTGGCCGCGAACATCGTCGAGTTCATGGTTTCCGCGCAGGCCTACTCCGATCCGGTGCTGACCCTGCTGACCGCGTTTTTCGTCGGATGCACGTTCGCCACGGCGGCGCTCGACGAACGGCTGGCCGAGGAGAATGGGACGGCCAAGCCGGCCGCGGCGGGCAGACCGTCATTGACGTCACCGGCCACCGCATAGCACCGTATCGTTCGTGCGGCTTCTTCACGTCGTTCCCACCTACCTGCCGGCGACGCGCTACGGCGGTCCGATCTACGCCGTTCACGGTCTCTGCCGGGCCCTGGTTCGGCGCGGACACGAGGTCGATGTCTTCACCACCAACGTCGACGGCGATCGCGACTCGGACGTCCCGATCGCCGTCCCGGTCGATCGCGACGGTGTGTCCATCCACTACTTTCCGTCGACGCTGCGGCGGCTCTATCGTTCGCCGCGGATGGGGAAGGCGCTGGATGAAACCATCGATCGTTATGACGTCGTCCATCTGCATTCGGTCTTTCTCTGGCCGACCTTCGCCGCCGCACGCGCGGCGCACCGGCGCGGCGTTCCCTACGTCATCTCACCGCGCGGCATGCTCGTCCCCGATCTGATCGCGAGGAAGAGCCGCTTCGCCAAGATGCTGTGGATTCGCGCCATCGAGCGGCGGACGTTTTCGCACGCGGCGGGCGTGCACTTCACCGCCCGTTCGGAACGGGACGAAGCGCGCCGGCTGCCGATCCCGTTACCCGACCCGTTCGTGGTCCCGAACGGGATCGACCTCCCGCCGGTCACGTCCGAGGACCGGCTCGCCGGCACGCTGCTCTTCCTGGGCCGGATCAATTGGAAGAAAGGTCTCGACTGTCTGATCGATGCCATGAAAGGCGCGCCGGAAGCGAGAGCGGTCATCGCCGGAAATGACGAGGAGAACCTGACGCCGAAGCTGCGGGCGCAGGCGGAGCGCAACGGTGTGGCCGGAAGGATCGAGTTTCGCGGACCGGTGTCGGGAGCGAACAAAGAAACGCTGCTTCGGACGTCGACGGCGCTCGTGCTCCCATCGCATTCGGAGAACTTCGGCAACGTCGTGCTCGAAGCGATGGCGATGTCGATGCCGGTGATCGTTACACCCGAGGTCGGATTGGCGGCGGACGTCGAACGATCGGGTGCGGGACTCGTCACACGGAACACGCCCGAGGAACTGGCAGCGGCCATCCGCACGATGCTCGGCGACCCATCACACCGCACCGAAATGGGCGCTCGGGGCCGGCAACTGGTCGAAGAACGCTTCACCTGGGACCGCGTGGCCGCGCAGATGGAAGAGCAGTACGCCCGGATCAATGCAGCAGCGCGTGCAGGGCGTGGCTGAACGCCGGCATGTCTTCGACCGCGGCGAGCGTGACCGACAGGAGACCGACGATCCAGAGGAACAGGCGGCCCTTCGGAATCAATGGCCGCAGCGCCACGAAGAGCATGGGAATGACCGGCGCCAGATAGCGCGGGTATTCCCCCTCGATCCACCACGCCGGGAAAAAGAGAAACGAGACGATGTAGACCGCCGCGAAGATCCACTCCACCGGCCACGCGCGCATCGACTCGCGGATATCACGACGCCAGAGCGCCGCAATGATCCCGGCCAGCGTGAAAGTCATCCACGCCAGCGTTTTGATCAGCACCTTGATCGTGAGCTGATGGCCGTCGTGCATCTCGCCGTAGGTCTTGAAGATGGTGATGAAGGGGATGAAGGTCCGGTCGTGCCCGAGTCCCATCGACCGGTACCAGACGAAGTTCTCTAAGGAATGCCCGAAGAGCGCGGCCACCAGTCCGAGGTACGCCGCGCCGACGATGAGACTGACCACGACCGCCAGCGCCAGCGGTCCAAGTCGCCGGCGGCGCAGGAGGACGACGCCGAGTGCGACCAGCGCGAAGATGCCCAATGGGCGAACGACCGTTGCCAGCGCTCCGAGAATCGCCGCCAGCGTCCATCGTTCTTTGCGTGCGGCCAGGAGGCAGCCAAAGATCAGGGCCACGAACAGCGGCTCCGCGCCGCCGAGGAGCGAGCGTTGAATCCAATCGAGATTGATGACCGCGAACCACGCCGCTGCCCATGCACCCCACAACTCGCCGGCCAGGAAAATCGCCGCCAGCGAAGCGATGATGGAGACGACCGGCAGCGCATTCAGATCCGAGGTGTGAAGCAGTGCGGCGACCGGCGCGACGACCAGCGGATACCCGAGAAAATGGCGGGCGATTAGCGCCGGCGCGGGACCGCCGCGTATCGCCGCCGACTCGCCGGCGTAGGAAGGGTTATCGCCGCAGTGCAGAATGCGCGAGGGATAGCTGTCGAACGCCACGATCAGCAGTACGAACCAAGCGTACGCGACCAGCACGATGGCCGTGAGATCGCGCCGGCTCAGTTCCTTCGCCACCCTGCCAGTGTCGCATAGCCGCTGGTACCATGCGCCATCGATGCTCGATCGCATCACGCCCCTGATCCTGACGCGCGACGAGGAGGCGAACATCGGCCGCACGCTGGCGCAGTTGGCGTGGGCGCGAGAGGTCGTCGTCGTCGATAGCCTGAGCACCGACAGGACCATCGAGATCGCGCGGCGCTTCCCAAACGTCCGACTCATTCCTCGGGAGTTCGACCGGCACGATCTTCAGTGGTCGTTCGGCGCGGCGCAGATCACCACGCCGTGGGTGCTGACGCTCGACGCCGACTACTTCGTGCCGGAAGCGTTCGTGCGCGAGATGGCGTCGCTGGAACCGCCGCCCGATCTGGCCGGCTACGAGGCTCGCTTCCGCTACGCCATCGAAGGGCGGCCGCTGCGCGCGGCGCTCTATCCGCCGCGTGTCGTCCTCCTGCGGCGCGGCGCCTTCGAGTTCTGGCAGGACGGCCACACACAGCGGGTTCGCGTGCACGGCCGCGTCGAGCGCTTGCGCGAACCGCTGATCCACGATGACCGGAAAGACCTCGGCCGCTTCCTCAGCCGCCAGAAGAAGTACATGCGGCAGGAGGCGGACAAGCTCCGGGCCACGCCATGGGCAGCGCTCCCACTGTTCGGCCGTCTTCGGATGTTGCGCGTGGTGGCACCATTCGCGGCCTTGGTCTACACGCTGTTCGTGAAGCGGACCATCCTCGATGGCAGGGCCGGCCTGCGCTACGCCTGCGAGCGTTTTCTCGCCGAAGCTGTCCTGTCGATGGAGCTGTTCCGGAGACGTGGCTGATGTCCCGTCTCCGCGAAATCATCGGGACGCTCGTCCGGCTGCCGCTCCGTCTCGTTCCGCGAAACGCGGTGGTGCGCATCCGCTCGGGCGAGCTGCGCGGCTGGCGCTGGATCGCCGGATCGAGCACGAACGGTTGCTGGCTCGGCACCTACGAGCGTCGCGTCCAACGTCTGTTTCGCGAGGAGCTGCGGATGGGCGCCGCTGTGCTGGACATCGGCGCGAACGTTGGCTTCTACACGCTGCTGGCGTCGAAGCTGACCGGGGCGGCCGGTCACGTCCACGCTTTCGAGCCGCTTCCGCGGAATCTCTACTACCTCGAGCGACACATCAAATTGAACGAGCTGGCGAACGTTACGGTGGAATCGCTGGCGATCGCCGCGACCAGCGGCGAGGCGTTTTTTCGCACGGCGCCGCATGCGTCAATGGGCGGGCTGCGCCAAGACGGCAATCTGCACGTCACCACCGCTTCGCTCGATGACCTCATCGCATCCGGCCGCATTCCGAAGCCCGACTTCATCAAGATGGACATCGAAGGGGCGGAGAGCGACGCGCTTCGCGGCGCGGCGAAGCTGCTGGCGAGCGGCCCGCTGACCATCGTTCTCTCGACGCACGGATACCAGCAGCACCAGACCTGCTGGGCGATTCTGGAGAGCGCCGGATTCCGGCTCGATCTCGTTCGCGACGGCGCGGCCGACGGCGACTACCTGATTCTGGCGAAGAAGTAGCTACTGCCGGCGAATCATCACGTCGCCCATCACCAGCAGGTCCATCTTCGTGCGCAGAAAACAGTCGAGCGCCTGGGCGGGCGTGTTCACCACCGGCTCGTTCTCGTTGAACGAGGTGTTGAGCACGAGAGGGATGCCGGTGGCGTCGCGGAAGGCTTCGATGAGGTGGTAGTAGCGGGCGTTCTGCTGTTCATCGACCGATTGCAGCCGCCCGGAGCCGTTGACGTGCGTGACCGCCGGAATCTGCGCGCGCTTCTCTTCGCGGATCTGGTAGACCTGCAGCATGAAGGGTACGTCGTAATCGGTCTCGAACCATTCGCCGACGGCCTCTCGAAGGATCGACGGCGCGAACGGGCGGAACGACTCGCGGCGCTTGATCTTCTGATTGAGGATGTTCTTCATGTCGCCGCGGCGCGGATCGCAGACGATGGAGCGATTGCCGAGCGCGCGCGGACCCCACTCCATCCGCCCCTGAAACCAGCCGACGACGTCGCCGTTGGCAATCTGGGCGGCGGTGCGGCGGCAAAGATCGCGCTCATCGCCGACGCGCTCGACGACGCAACGCGCGGCATCGAGATCGGACTGGCGCGCGGCGATCGACTCGTCGATGGCCACGTCGTCGTACTCCGGCCCCCAGTAGGCGTGCGTCATCACGAACGACTTGGTGTTGCCGAGGATCTCGTTCCAGACCCAGTACGCCGCGCCGATGGCGCCGCCGGCGTCACCCGCCGCGGCCTGGATGTAGAGGTCCTTGTACGGTGAGCGATCGAAGACCAGCCCGTTGGCGACGCTGTTGTACGCGCAGCCGCCGGCAAGGCAGAACCGCGGATTCTTCGTCTTCTCGTACAGCGCATTCGCCAGCGCGAAGAAGGCTTCTTCGAACATGGCCTGCATCGACGCCGCGAGATCTTTGTGCCTCTGTTCGATCGGCTCCTCGGCGGCGCGCACGGGCCCGAGGCGATCGACGAGATGCTGCGAGAAGACCGGCCCGATCACCGGCATCCCGCCCTGCCAGACCATGTCCAGACCGGCGGAGTGGTGGGTGAAGTAGTCGAGATTGAGCCGGAACGTGCCGTCGCTCTGCACGCGGACGATGTCGCGCATGGCCTCGATCTGCGACGGCTTGCCGTATGGTGCCAGGCCCATGACCTTGTACTCGTCGCCGTAGTGGGGAAAGCCGAGGAACTGCGTCATGGCCGTGTAGAAGATGCCGAGCGAGTGCGGGAAGCCGACTTCGCCGAGCACTTCGATCTTGTTGCGCGAAGCCAGGCCCCACATCGAGCTGACGAAATCGCCGAAGCCGTCGACAGAGAGCACCGCGGCGTCATCGAACGGAGCGACGAAATAGGCGGAGGCGAGATGGGCGCGATGATGCTCGACGTGATGCATGGCCGGCTTCAACGTCGCCACGCCGAACTCCTTCATCAGCTCTTCTTCGATCCCGCTGATGCTGGCGCGATTGGCCAGCCGTTTTCGAATCGCGCCGAAGGAGGGCCGATTCGTCAGGATGAATTTCGCGCGCTGAAAAAGGCGCGCGTTCGGGTCGCGATTGACGGCGATGTGGTCGACGTCATTGAGATCGATATCCGCTTCATCGAGGCAGTAGCGGATCGCAATCGAGGGAAATCCGGCCCAATGCTTGATGCGCCGGAAGCGCTCCTCCTCCGCCGCCGCAACGAGCTTGCCGTCGACAAGGATGGCCGCGGCGGCGTCGGCGTGGTGGGCGTTGATACCGAGGATGATCATAATGGCCGCACCGCATGACCGCGCGCCGCATCGTCTTCGTGAATCGCTTCTTCCATCCCGATCATTCTGCAACAAGTCAGATGCTGTCCGATCTCTCGTTTCATCTGGCGGCGCGCGGGTGGCGGGTGGAGGTGGTGACCAGCAGGCAGCGCTATGACGACGCCGCGGCGAAGCTGCCGGCGCGCGAGATCGTGAATGGCGTGGAAGTGCGGCGGGTCTGGTCGACGCGCTTCGGCCGCGGGTTTCTGCCGGGGCGGGCCATCGATTACGCGACGTTCTACATCAGCGCATTCTTTTCGCTGCTGAGGCGGGCGGGACGCGATACGACGATCGTGGCGCTGACCGATCCGCCGCTGATCTCGGTCGTGGCCGCGCTCGCGGCGAAACTGCGCCGCGCGACGCTGGTCAACTGGACGCAGGACCTTTTCCCCGAGGTGGCGGAGGCGCTGGGAATGCGGGCGCTGCGCGTTCTGCGAAGTGTGCGCAACTGGTCGCTTCGCCGCGCGAAAGCGAACGTCGCCCTCGGCGATCTGATGGCGGCCCGGCTTCCGAATGGCGTGGTCATCCACAACTGGGCCGATGCGTCCTTGCATCCGGTCGAGATCCCGCACTCCCGCTTCGTGGCCGGCTACTCCGGCAACCTCGGGCGCGCGCACGATGCGCAGACGATGCTGGCCGCGATGCGCGCGCTGCGGGGCGATGAGGGAATCGAATTCCTCATCACCGGCGGCGGCGCGCAACTCAACGAGCTTCGCGCCGAACAGCTGCCGAACGTCCGCTTCGCCGGCTACGCACCGCGTGAACAGTTGAGCGAGAGTCTCTCCTCGGCCGATGCGCATCTGGTCACGCTGCTGCCGTCGCTGGAAGGGCTGATCGTGCCGAGCAAGTTCTACGGAATCCTGGCCGTGGCCCGGCCGGTACTGTTCGTCGGCGCGCGCGACGGCGAGCTGGCGCGTATCATCAGTGCACATGAATGTGGATATGTCATCGAGCCGGGCGACGGCGAAGAACTGTCCCGTCGGATCCGCGAGCTGGCAAACGATCGTGATCGCGCCCGCGCCATCGGTCTGCGCGGCCGGCGGCTTTACGAGGAAAAATTCGCACCGGATATTGCGTTCGCGGAATGGGAGCGAATCCTGACGTGAGCGGCCGCGGCGCACGGATCTTCCTGATCATCGTCGCCGCGGCGATGACGACGGCGGCGATCGCGTTCGTGTTGCACCCTCCCGAGTTCCGCTGGATTTCGCCCTCGACCGATGCGCGCGCGCTGGCGGCGCGAATCGCCAGGCATCCCACCGACTGGGAATCCGCCAGCGCGTTGAGCGAGGTCGTGCTCGACTCGCGGCTCGAGAACAGGATCGCCATCTGGCATGCCGCGTACGAGCATGCCGCGCTGCTCGCGCCGGAGCGCTCCGATCCCGCCAACGGCTTCGCCCGGGCCGCGTTTTTTCACTGGAACGAGCTCTCCGCCAAAGACCGGCAGGACGCGTTGAACGCATTCGCCCCGCTCCTTCGCGACGAAAATCTCTTTGCGCGAATGGCCAAGCCGCTCTTCGAGCTGACCGGCGATCTCTCGCTGCTCCGGCACGCGCATCCGCCCACCAGGTATGCAACGGGGATCGTGATGGATCTGGCGTCGACCAACGGATTCTTCGACGATTACCGGACGCTGCGCGCCGAGACCGAGCGGCGTCTCAACGACGATTTCAAGGCCCAGCGACATGCGGCCACGCCCGCCGAGCTGATCGCGCACTTCCCCGATCCGCCCTATCACGCCGACGCCGAGCCGATGATCACCGGCCTTCTGGAAGAGCTTCATCGCCGTCCCCTCGACGACAACCCGGGCCGCGTGGCCGTGGTCGACGCCATCGTCGATTACGCACTGCGCCACGGGCTGGGACCGCTCGATGGACTGGAGGTAATTACCCGGAAACCGGATGCGGCCTCGATCTCCACGCGCATCCGGCTGGCCCGGAAACTCGGCCTGACCAACCTGGCCTTGCAGCTCGATATGGCGACTAACGATCCCCGTCATCCTCAATCAATCGATTCCGATTGGCAGGGGCTGTGTAACCAGGACATCTGCTATCGGGCCTGGCGAACGATCGAGGCCGATCACGGCGTGTCGCTGACCATCGAGACCATCCAGACCGACAACGTGCCGGCGTATGCCGAGGTCTACATGGATGATCTCCGGCTCGCGGAAGGCGAAGTGGGTGCGAAACGCACCTTCACTCTTCCGGTGGGAAACCGCGGGGCTCACCGCATCGAAGTGGTGCTGGCGAATCCGATGACGCGCAATCGCACGCCGCGGCGCATTCGCGTCACCAGCGTCACGACTCTCTAGCCACGACCGCCGCGCCGGCGATTGCGGCGAGGGTGATTGGATTGGCCGGGATGAAAAAGTTGAAGTCGACCAGCGCGTGAATCATGGCGATGGCCAGGCTGGTGAGCGCGGCCATCTTGACCGCGCGCCGCCGCCAGCTCATCGGCTCGCCTCCCGGCCCGAAGGCGTTTCGCGCCAGCGAAGCGAACCCGCCGAGGAAGGGCACCAGCGAGACGACGAACCCGAGCGCGCCGGTCGTGGCCAGGACCTCGGCGTAGTCATCGTGGGCGTGATTGGCGATGACCTCGCTCGACGTCGCTTTCGTCATCAGCACGACGTTCTCGTACGTTCCGGCACCGCTTCCGAAGATGGGAAACATCTCCCAGATGCGAACGGCGCCGGCGATGGAGGCGCGCCGTGCATCGAGCTGCGAGGCCCGGCTGTTCTCGAACCGCGTCATCGTCTCCGTGTGTCCGAGAACCAGGATGGTCGCCGCGATCGCGGCCGAGGCAGCGACGGCGATCAGCACTCCTCGCATGAGGGGATGCTGCGAATCGCTGGCCAACGCACCGACGATGGCGAATCCGCCGATGATGGCCAGCATGGCGCCGCGGGATTGCGAAACCAGCACCGCCGCCATGCAGCCGACTGCCGCCAGCAGGCCGCCCGCAAACGGAACGAACCGCCTCTCCACCAGCTTGACCAGCCGGCGGCCGAACGTCGCCCCCACCGGTGCCGCCGTGTGCCACGCGTACGCCGAGAGGTAGAGAGCCATGGGAAGAAGGATGGCGGCGTAGTTCGCAAAATGATTCGGGTTGACGAACGTGCCGGTGGCGCGGCCGAAGATCAGCGTGTTCTTCCAGCCCCAGATCGAATACCGGCCCAGCACCGATTCGTGCACCGCGTAGAGCGCTTCGAAAACGCCGAGGCACGCCAGGACGGCGGCCAGGATTGTCCGCCGGGCATTGTCGCGAACGAGGATCATCGAGGAGAGGAAGGTCGCGAAGTACGCCAGCACGCGATACAGATGCAGCGCGGTCTGCCCGGGATCGATGGAGATGGGATGCAGGGCCGGCGATTGGACGCCGGCAAGCGCCGCCAGTCGAGTCGCACGATCCCAGATCGCGGCCGACTGCGGCGAGAGGATGCGAAGGATCGGCATCGGCAGCGGCACGAGCTGCAGCGCAATCACCAGCACGAAAAGCACACCGCCGATGATCCAGAGGCGGCAAGGCCGGGTCTGCGTGAACGGTAACGGGTCTGCCGAGCGCAGCAGTGCCACGGCGGCGCAGAGAAGAAGGGCCGGAACGATCAGCAGCGGTTGGGAAGCGTCGCTAGCCGAGCCGAACGGCATCGGCACCCAGATCAGAAACGCCAGCAGGACCACAAACAAACCGATCTGTGCCGTGTTCTGCATCGGCCCATTGTAGAGGCCGTGCTACCATCACCGAGGTCCGATATCAGTTAGGAAAGGAATGGGAGGGTTCGTGGGGCAAGGAAAGCGGCTTTTCATCGTCGCCATCATTTTGTGCGCCTGCGTTCGCGGTGCGCTCGCCCAGAACGGTCTTCGGGACCGGGAGCGCGCCTTCTCGGCCAGCCAGGAAATTGCCAACGACCTGCGCAAAGCGCACTTCCATCACGGTCCGTTCTATCTCCTCAGCACGTTTCAGCTTTCCGATATCGGCTACGACTCCAGCTTTTACGTCCCGACCGCTGACCGCCAATCGGGCTTTCGTTTCGGAGTTCAGGCCCCGACCCGGCTCTACATCGTTCCGAGCAAGAAGACGATTTACTCGATCGACGTCCGGCCGGAATTGAGCTTTTTCACCCGCGGCAAGCGATCGACCGTCTTTGGTTACAAGGCCCGCGCCGATGCCCAGTACCTTCTCAATCATCTCTATCTCGACGTCTACGCGGAGAACGCCGACCAGCTTCGGGCCGACGTTTCCGAGATCGCCCGGCTGCTGACGGAAAAGGCGCATGCGTATGGGGTTTCCGGCGAGTTGAAGTATTCGAGCCGTACCAGCCTCACCTTCAATGCGGCGACGCTGAATACCGCGTATCCATTGAGCGCCATTCAGCCAACAGGAGTTCCGGTCGAAGTGCTCGACCGCACCGGGCATAACTACCGGCTGGCCGTCAATCACAAGACGTTCCCCCTCACGTCGCTCTTTTTGACTGGCGAATTCAGTGATTACTCATTCCCTAATGCCGTATTTAAAAATGGAAAACGAACGTTCGCCGGCGGCGGCTTCGTCAATGACAATGGACGTTCGGTGACGCGCATCGAGATCGGTGCCGGCAAGCTCGACTTTTTCCGTCCCGGCCAGCACGACTTCCAAGGCGCCCTCGGCAATCTGACCTCGAGCCGGAAGATCGGACGATCGACCACGGCGACGCTGAATGCCGCGCGCGATCTCGATTTTTCGGTGTTCCTGTTCAACAACTACTACATCGCCGACAGGCTGAGCGCGGCTCTGGCCTGGGACGCCACCCGGCGGCTGACGATTACGCTCCAGGACGCGTACGGCCGTGACCTCTACGAAACTCCAGTCAATGGTCCGCACGGCTTTCTCAGGCGCCGCGACGTGTTCACGTTCCCCTCGATCGGCTTCACCTATGGGTTCGCCCGTCTGCGGGGCGGTCTCGACATCGGTTACGTAAACAGGACGTCGAATTTCGACGTCAATCTCGATCACGGAATACGCCTGCTGTTCCGTTTGTCGTTCACCCCGTAACTTCGAGCAACAATAACTAACCGAGCCCCTGAAGAAAAGTTGGCCCCTTTGATGAAGAATTTACATCACCGGGACGACGAGATGACGACTCCGCGTCTAGGATGTGCGCGGTCCAATAGACGAACGAGGGTCGACTGGCTCGCCGCTGCTTCTGAAAGCAGGAGCAGCGGCGCTTAGCGTTGGAAGGTTCAAATGAAACGAGTTTCCTCAATCGCAATCATCGCCATCGTTCTGGCATCCGCAGCGTTCGGACAGAGTCCGGCCGCCGCGCAGAGCCAGGTTCCACCGGGATCCATGCTCGCGAACTCCGCCGCTCCGAGCGCCAGCGACGCGCCGATCGGACCTCGCGACTTCATCGAGGTGAAGGTTTTCCAGGATCCGAATCTCTACACCAAGATGACGGTGACCGACGACGGCCGCATCACCATGCCGCTGATCGGCAAGGTCGACGTCTCCGGCCTCACGCCCAGTGAAGTCGAACAGCGGATCAAGGGTCTGCTCGAGAAGTACATCAACAATCCCGACGTCTCGGTGACGGTGCTCGAAGCCGGCAGCAAGCCGATCTCGGTGATCGGCGCGGTCATGCACCCGGGCCGCATCGGCATCACCGGAAACATCAGCCTGATCCAGGCCATCACCCAGGCCGGCGGACTGGCCACCGGCTACGGCCGGACGCTCTACGTTCTTCGCACGGCCGCAAACGGACTGACGGAACAGATCGCCATCGACATCGACGATCTGATGGTCAACGGCAATCCCGATCTCAACCTGCCGTTGCGGGCGAACGACGTCATCAATGTTCCCATCGACAGCTCGATCAACATCTACGTCCTCGGCGAAGTGATGCATCCGGGCAACGTGCAGTTCCGCCGCTCGCAGACCCCGACGCTTCTGCAGGCGCTGGCGGCGGCCGGCGGCCCGACCGACCGGGCCTCGAAGCGCGTCATTCTCAAGCGCGTCGTCGCAGGCGCCGAGAAGACATTCCACTACGATTTCAGGAAGATCATCGACGGTCGTCAGAACGACGTCGTGCTGCTCGACGGCGATCGGATCGTCTTCGCGGAAAGCTTCTTCTAGCGCGCCCAGACCGGCAGTTCGGGCGCACCGTCTCTGAACTGCCGCCCCGTCTGCTGGAAGCCGCTGGAAGCATTACCGGTTACCATCAGCCATGGACCTGAATAGCCAGGAAGTCCATCTCTCCCATTATTGGAACATCATCTACAAGCGATGGAAGGTTGCTCTCTCCATCGTCATCGTGGTGATGCTCGGCACCTACCTGGCCAGCGAGTTTGCCAAGCCGCTGTATCGCTCCCAGATCCAGATCCAGATCGAACGGGAGAATCCGAACCAGCTGACGGTCGATGACCTCTTCGGCATCGCCGCCTCCGATCAGGAGTTCCTCCAGACGCAATACGTCCTGCTTCGCAGCCGCGGTCTGGCCGAAAAAGTCATCGACGATCAGAAGCTTCTGAGCGATCCCGAGTTCTATCCGCCCGGCATCGCCGGAAAAACGCCGGCACAGATCGCCCAGATCCGCGCCTCGATGGCCGGCGTGATCAATGGCCCCACCGAGGTCAATCCGGTTCACAACACTTCGCTGGTCGACGTCGCCTACGTCTCCACCTCGCCGCGCCTGGCCCAGAAAATCGCCGAAGGAATCGGCGAGTCGTACATCCGCCTCAACAACGAAAAGAAATTCGAATCGGTCCGCGAGGCTGGCGAGTTTCTCCAGCGCCAGATCGCACAGATTCGCGCCGACATCGAAGTCACACGGCGGCAACTGCAGACCTACGGGGAAGCCAAAGGGATCATCTCGAACGCCGATGCCAGCAGCATTCCCTATCAGCGCCTGATGAAGGCGAACGCAGACCTGCAGAACGCCACCAATATCCGTCTCGAAAAGCAGAATGCTTACGACTCGCTGCTGCGCGCCACGCCGGAAGCGGTCACCAGCACCGATCCTCTCGTCAGCCAGCTGACCGAAGAAGAATCGCGGAAGAACCGCGAGTACAGCCAGATGCTGACCACATTCAAACCCGGCTATCCGCAGCTGGTCTCTCTGAAAAACGCCATCGACAAAACGCATCAGGCTCGCATGACGGCGATCAACGCTGCCTTTGCCCGCGCCAAAGAGGCCGCAAACCGCGAGGTGGTCTCCGCGCGGCAGACCGAAGACCAGATGATCAACGCGGTCACTGCCCAAAAGCGCGACACGATGTCGATCAACGTCAACGCCGCCGGCTTCACGGACCTCAGCAAGACGCTGGAATCGAAACAATCGCTGCTGGAGACGCTGGAGAAGCGGCAGAACGAGACCGAGGTCACTGCAAGGCTGCGAGGCTCAGCGTCATCGAACAACATTCATGTCGTCGATCACGCCCAGTTCCCGGCCGGGCGGTTCAACGTCACCATGAGGAAGAACCTGCAGAGCGCTTTCCCGCTCGGCGTGGTTCTCGGTCTGGCGGCCATCTTCTTCCTCGAGTACATGGACCGCTCGATCAAGACTCCGGAAGAGCTCGAGCGGGTCACCAGATTCGCCTCGCTCGGCGTCATTCCCTCGGCCAATACCGCCGGTCGAGGGGGTTACGGATACGGCTATGGATACGGCCGAGGAGCGCCGCGGCTTCGCCCCGTCACCGAAGCGGGCGAAGCACAGACCGGCATCGATCTCCTTCCGCACAGCGATTCCCGCTCGGCCATTGCCGAAGCCTACCGGGCCTTCCGAACCTCCCTGCTCCTGGCCTCGGCCAGCTCGCCGAAGGTCATCGTCATCTCCTCGACCTTCGCCCGCGAAGGAAAAACGACTACGTCCGTGAATCTCGCCACCGTTCTTGCCCAGATGGGCAAGCCGGTGCTGCTCATCGATGCCGATCTCCGCCGCCCGCGCCTGCAGAAAGTCTTCCGCGGCAAGATGAACCTCGGGCTGGTGAACTACCTGGCCGCGAACATCCCGCTCGATGACGTCATCCAGGAAACGCAGGTCCCCAACCTCTCGCTCATCCTCTCCGGTCCCACGCCTCCGAACCCCTCTGAGCTGCTCGGCTCCGATCGGATGAAGCATCTCATCCACGAGATCCGGGCCCGATTCGCGTTCGTCATCTTCGACTCGCCACCGGTGATGGCCGTGACCGACTCGATCGTCCTGGCCGCGAATGCGGACGGCGTCGTGCTCTGCGTTCACGGCGGACAGACGCCGCGCGACATCGTGCAGCGCGCGGCGGAGCGCCTTCGCCAGAGCAACATCCCGGTCCTCGGCGCCATCCTCAACAACCTCGACCTGCAGCAGTACGGCTATTCGTTCAAGAAGAGCTACTACGACTACTACGACGAGGAAACGCGCTCCTCGAAGGAACCCTCGCAGAAGGCCGGATAACATCGGCGAGACCAGCCTCGCATGATCGACATCCATCATCACTGTCTTCCGGGTGTTGACGATGGTCCCCGCACGCTCGCCGAGTCGGTCGATCTCTGCCGGATGGCGGCGGACGAAGGAATCGAGACCATCGTGGCCACGCCGCACGTGCTGCGCGGCCGCTGGAAGAACACGTCGCGCGGACAGTTGGCCTCGATCCTCGACGAACTCCGCGGCAAGGTCGGCGAGACTCCGCGCATCGTTCTCGGATCCGAATACTTTTTCGCGCACGACATGGACGAGATGCTGCGCACCGAAACCATCATCCCGCTGGCCCTCGGCCGCTACATCCTGGTGGAGTTCTCCAGCCACACCGTGCCGCCTCTCGTCCGCGATCCGCTGTACCGCGTGCAGCTCAGCGGCTGGACGCCGGTGATCGCCCATCCCGAGCGCAACATCGTCTTCCAGTCGAAGCCAGACTTCCTGGCCTCGCTGATCCGGATCGGCGTGAAGACGCAGGTCACCACCGGCAGCGTCACCGGCGAATTCGGCCCGGACGCGCAGGCGGCGGCCATCGATTGGCTGAAGCGCGGATGGGTGCACGTCATGGCCACCGACGCGCATGGCGCGGACAAACGCCCGCCCCGATTTCGGGCCGCGCGCGCGCGTGTCGCCGACCTCGTGGGTGAGGAAATTGCGCAGTCACTCTTCGTCGACAATCCAAAATCAATCGTAGAAAGTCGCGGACTCGTGTACGATCCCGACTTGCCGGAGTCATCCGGTAATGAATCCGGTCGTCTCTTCAGTCGCTTACGAAAGATGCTCAGCAAGTGAAAGCACAACTGCGCTCGCTCGTAGCGCTATCTCTGCTTCTCGGGGCCATTCCGGTATTCGCGCAGAATTTTTACGAGGCGCGATTTCAGGGCGGGGTCACGGACTTCAACCGCGGGGCGTTCGCCCGCGCGGTCGAGGAGTTGCGCGTAGCCGCATTCGGCCGTGTCGATGACATCCCGTCCTACGAGATCGCGGAGATCTATCTCGCCGTCGCCAACGACAAGCTCGACCGCGTCGAAGACGCGCGCGTCGCGACGCAGAAGGTAGTCCAGGCGGAACAGATCAGCCCTGCCTACGACAAGCTTTCGCTGCCGGCGGACGTGCGCACCAGCTTCGAGCGCCTGCTTCCGGCACTGCTCACGCGCGAACAGCTCATCAACGTTCCAGCGTTTGCGAAATTCGCGAGCCAGGCTCCGTCCGTTCCGGCCGGAACGCCGACTCCGAGCCGCCGTCCCGCGCCCACCGTCCCGACGCCGACGAAGAAGCCCAACGTCGCCGTGACCGTGAAGAAGAACGAGAACACGGTCGAGCAACAGCCGCAGCCGGCGCTCGACTACGGCAGGCTGGCGCTGGAACGAGTGGCTGCCGGCGACGAAGCCGGTGCCCGCCGCTACGCCGATCTCGCCTTCGCCGCCGACGAGACCAATCCGAACGCGCATGCCGCGCTGGCGCAGATCGGCCGCAACCACAGCGCATGGAACGACGTCGCCGCGCACTACGCAGTTGTCCGCACGCGCCGCCGGCTCACCGACGACGAATCGGCGGTCTATGTCATCGCACTCGTGAAGATCGGCCGGGTCTCGGATGCGAACGGCGTCCGCAACATCCTTCCGGCGTCCGTCGCCGCAAGGCAGGATGTCCGCGACGCGCTGCAGTCCGCCGACCCAAAGCCGGCACCGCAACCTGTTCCCGCTCCGCAGCCGGTCGCGCCGGCTCCTGTTCCATCCACACAGCCGGCGCATGTCCCCGCTCCGGTCGCTCCGGCACCGGCGCCAGAGTCGACCACCACGCCTTCGGTCGCGGATCAGATCGCCGCTGCCGAGCGGATGGTCGGGACAGGCAACATCGTCGGCGCGCGCAGCGAGCTTCGCAGGATCGCCCTGATTCCAAACCTGCAGCGCAGCGAGCGCCAGGCGCTGGCCCGCGCGTTGAGCCAGACCGCCCTCTACGCCGAGTCGTCCGCGCAATACCGGAAAACGTATCCGCTCAAGGCCGGCGAAGAAAGTCACATGTTCTACGAGGCGGTGAACCGTTACGAGCTCGGCGATTACTCGCTGGCCCGCCAGCTGATCACCCGGGCCATGCCAGCGCTGCCGCAGACGCCGGCCATCCTTGCTTATCGGGATCGGATCATGGCCCAACAGTGAAATTTTGCCGTATCATTACTCTTTCTCCGAGGTGTCCATGAAGATCCGAATAATCCTCACTCTCGCCTTCGTGATGAGCGCCGTATCCGCGCTGGCCGTGCAACCGGGCACGATCGAGCACGTTCCGCCGGGATGCATGGTCGAAGGGGAAATGGCCATCATGAGCGTCGAGACTGCCGATGACGGCATTCTCCGCGCCTATTTCCGCCGCCAGGGCGCCACCGATTGGTGTTTCGTCGATGGCAAAAACCTCGGCAAGGTTTCTCAGGTGACGCTGCCGAAGTTCGATCCCAACGAGGCCATCGAGTACTACTTCATCGTCCTCGAAGGGAAGCGCGTCGTGGCCAAGAGCCCGCGGATCTACAACGCCCGGAACGAGCACCACTGCAACGCCGATTTCGCGCGGCACGCCATCATGCTCACGCTGGAGTGCCTGCCGCCGGGAACCAACCCGATCTCGAATTCGATGTCTGCCGGTTACGCCATCAAGACCATCGTCGGCACAGACCCCACGCCGAAGCAGTCGCCCGAGCGGCCGGATCAAGCTCCGCGTCCGGGCGCGGGCCAGCAGTAGTTTTCAATCGATCGAAGTCTTCAAAAGGCCGCCGGTTTCGGCGGCCTTTTCGCGTTCAGTGGGCTTTGGCCTTCTTCACTTCCTCGGTCAGTGCGGGAACGATTGTGAAAAGGTCGCCGACCACGCCGAGGTCGGCGATGCGGAAGATCGGCGCCTCGGGATCCTTGTTGATGGCGATGATGTGCTTCGACGACGACATGCCCGCCAGATGCTGGATGGCGCCGGAGACGCCCGCGGCGATGTAGACGTTCGGGCTGACCACGCGCCCGGTCTGTCCAACCTGGTGCTGATGATCGATCCAGCCCGCATCCACCGTCGCGCGTGATGCGCCGACCGCGCCGCCGATGGCATGCGCGAGATCGCGAATCAGCGAGAAGTTCTCCGCTTCCTTCAACCCGCGGCCGCCCGAGACGATGATGTCCGCTTCGACGATCGACAGCTCATCGGCCTCGGAGACTTTCGTCTCCACGACCTTCGCTTTCGAATCGGTCGACGCGGTGATCTCCACGATCTCCGCCGCCCCGCCGCCCGACTCTTCAGCCGGAAACGCGTTGATGCGGGTGGTGGCGATTGCGGGCGACGAGTTGATCTCGACGGTCGCGAATGCCTTCCCCGAGTAGACCGGGCGGCGTGCCTGCAACTTGCCGCCGGTCCACTCCAGCCGGTCGACGTCCGAGGCCACGCCGGCGTTCAATCGGGCAGCGAGGCGCGGCGCGAGATCGCGTCCGTTCGACGTTCCGCCGAAGAGCACGATCGATGCGGACGACTGTTCGACCGCCGCCTTCATCGCCGAGGTGTACGTCTCGGTGTTGTAGCCGCCGGCGTCGGCGACATAGAGCTTCTTCGCACCGTACCGGCCGGCATCATCGGCGGCAGCGCGATCGGCAGCGAAGGCCACCAGATCTCCGCCAGCGGCCTCGGCGAGTTTGCGTCCGATCGACAGCGCTTCGCGCGAGGCCTTCTTGAGTTTGTTGTCCTGAAATTCGCAGAAGACGAGAACCGTCATAGCGCCTTCGCCTCCTCTTTGATGTAGCGGACGATTTCCTTCGCCGCCGCCTGCGGGTCGGCGCCGTCGATCTTGCGGCCGCCGCTCTTCTCCGGCGGCAGCGCCAGCGACACCACTGTCACGCGCTGATTGACGATATCGGAGTCGGCGAGCCCGAGGTCCGCGATCGACTTCGTATCGATGGTGATCTTCTTCGCCGCCATGATTCCTTTGAGCGACGCGTAACGCGGCTCGTTCAAGCCCTTCTGCGCCGTGATCACCGCCGGCGTCGAAGCCTCGATGATCTCCTCCGCCCCTTCGATCTCACGATGCGCCGTGACTTTGCCGTCGGCGACCTCGAGGTGCGTCACGACGTTGACCTGCGGATAGCCGAGGAGCTCGGCGACCATGGGGCCGACCAGCGAGTTGTCGGTGCCGACGCCCTGCTTGCCGAAGAAGACGAGATCGTGCGGCAGCGTCTTGATCGCCGCGGCCAGAACCTTGGCGATGCCGAGCGAGTCGGCGTCGGCCGATTCACCCTTGATGTGCAGTGCCTTCGTGGCCCCGCGCGCCAGCGACTCGCGCAGCGCCTGCTGCACGCGTTCAGGCCCGAAGCCGAGAACGGTGACGTCGCCACCCTGCTTTTCCTTCAGGCGGATGGCTTCTTCGAGCGCGTACTCGTCGTAGGGGGAAACGATGTATTTGACGCCGGTTTCGTCGATGTGGCGGCCGTCGCCGCCGATTTTG